>Ga0208767_1000809_pt1 | contig 25620 bp, 38 predicted proteins | sample VirMetDEL_Mar_21_FD_184514 | JGI IMG/M metagenome (GOLD analysis project Ga0208767, IMG submission 184514) | Aqueous microbial communities from the Delaware River and Bay under freshwater to marine salinity gradient to study organic matter... | ecosystem: Environmental > Aquatic > Marine >... | reverse complement strand
GCACCGCACTTTGTCGGGCGGATTGATACTTCCTACGTAGCAACTGTGTTGTCGTAGGTAATGCTTAGTAACAAGCGCTAACCTGTATTAAGCCGGGCAGTGCCCGCCCACAACGTCATCTTCGGTAAGCCAATGGCCACCACCGTACTGTCCGGCACGTCCGGCGCCCTCTACTACAAACCCGCTGGAACCACCGGTACGTTCGGTGAGTCCAATGTCAGCGTTGCGAACGACGAAATTACCGTCGCCCCTTACCTGAACTTCAAGGTCGGTGACCCCGTCCAGTTCAGCGTCGTCAACAGCCAAACCGGCGGCTCCGGCACCGGCACCCTGCCCGCAGGCATCAGCACTGGCACCACCTACTACGTCATTGCTTACGCGGCGGCAACTGGTGTGATGCAGGTGTCCGCCACTCTCGGCGGTTCCACCATCACCATCACCGACGACGGCACCGCAGCTGCTCCCAACGAGTTCCAGGTTGCCTACGCTTCCTTCGCCGTCGTCGGCCAAGTCCGCGACTGGAGCTTCGAGATCAGTCGCGCTGAAATCGACGTGACCACCATCGGTCAAACCCCCGGCCAATACGTGCCTTTCCGCAGCTACATCTCCGGTTTCGGCGATGGCACCGGCACCGCAACGGTCTACATGACCAACGAGGACGCCGCCCTCTCCAACCGGATGATCGAAGACGTGCTCCAGCGTCAGCAGACCGGCGCCGCCTTCAAGCTGTACACCGATCAGGTGTTCAGCGGTGGCACCCTGAACGAGAGCCTGAGCCGCTCGATCGAGTTCGATGCAGTGCTGACTTCCGCCAGCCTGAACATCAACCCCGACGACGCCCAGTCCGTTACTGTCAACTTCCGTCCGTCCGGCACCCCGACGTTCGACTTCAGCACTTCTGCCTAGATTAGGTAGGCCAAGGAACTACCCCGGCTCGCGCCGGGGTTTTTTATTGCTTCTAGTCCGCTACAGTAGAACAAACCTCAAGTGGTTATGCCAGTTCCAGTCCGCGCCATTGACCGCCTCAAGAAAGCGGCCAACTTGGAGCCCGTCAAGAAAACTGTTGACCTGTCCGACGGCAGCGAATTCGAGATGTGGGTCACCCCACTGACCGCCGCCGAGCGTGAACGCGCCCAAAAGCAGGCCAAGTCCGACGACGCCAACGCCTTCGCCCTCCAGCTACTGATCGCCAAAGCCCTCGACGAAAACGGCACCAAGTTGTTTGCCGCTGGCGAGATCGACGTGCTCAAAAACGAAGTCAAGGACAAGGATCTCCAAGCCTTGATGCTGGCGGTCATCACCGACGACGCCGAACCGATCGACCCAAAAGCCTGAGCGCGGAACTTCGCAAAGACAACTGGCTCATGCTCCAATTTGGCGTCGCCAAGGAGCTGGGCCTAACGCTTAGCGAAGTACGCAACCGCATGACAGCCGAAGAGCTAATCGGCTGGAGCGCCTACTTCCAGATAATCAACGAGGACCAACAAAAGGAAATCGACAAAGCCAAACGCCGCCGCTAGCCCCGGCGGCTTTTTACTGCGTAAACTGAAGTACCGGAAGTGATGCAGCGCCGTGGCCTACAGAGCCGATATTGAGATCGCGGTAAAGGGCGCTCGCCAGCTTAGGGAACTGCAGGATCAAATTAAAACCACCGGAATTAAAATTTCCGTTCTTAACGATAACCTGAATGCTTCGGGAAGATTACTATCAAAAACTTTTAATTCCGTAAAAACTGTTGTAGCAGAGGCCGCTAAAAATTTTGATGAAGCGGCACTTGGAACAAGTAAAGCTGTAACGGCTGCCCGCGAGTATTACCAGGCTAGTAAAGTTTTAAATAATGCTCTACGTGAAAGAGCCAGACTATTAGACGACATCGAAAAGGCCGAGAGAGGCGTTATCCTTGCAAACATACGAGCGTCCCAAGCAGCTCGTAAGGCCTCAGGTTTTGGCGCATTCAGTGCCGATATTGACGTACCAACTCAAAAAGCAATACGCAGAAATAAAGAAAAAAGAGAACGTATACAAGCAGCAGCGGAAACAGCAGCACAAATAGATAAATTAAACACCAGTCAGCAGGAGTTTATTACGCGTACGAATGCTGCCGCACAAGCGGCTGCCCGTCAAACGGCTGAGTTTTATAGGCAAGCACGGGCAGCTAAAGAGGTAGCAAAAATAAACGCCGCCGCTGGACCAGCACAGCTGTTACTACCGGCAGCAACTCCCGGCTCACCGGCAATGAGCGGCGGAGCCCGTCGCCGAATTACAGGTCAAGTAGAACGTCTTGGAGGCGCTCGTACAAAAGATGAGGCAGAGATTGCACTCCGCCTTGCTGAAAACATAAAACAACAAGTACGGCCTTTAAGTCAGGTTGAAGCGTTGTATGCAGGCATAGCCACCGAAGCGGCAAAACTACAGAGCATAAAAGCGCTTCCCAGTTCTCAAATGCTTAATGCGACTGCGCGTGGCCTGCAGCAGATTAAGACAGGGCAGGATAAATACAACGCTGAACTAGCTGAAAGTCAAGAACGATTAAACACATTAAATCGACTAGAAGAAACTAGAGTAAGACGCGCTAAAAAACTGCGTGACATTGCTACATATTACGAAACTGGCGGTACGTCAGCTCCTATTTCTGGAACAGGTGGTACAGGTATTCGCGTTCCTGGCGGAGGATCTAGGAGAAGCGGTGGCCGAAGAGGTCCAGGTCGTTTAGCCAACGTTGCCCTTGGCGCCGGCTTTCCGCTGCTATTTGGCGGCGGCCCTGGCGCAGTTCTTGGTGGTGCAGCTGGCGGTCTTGTTGGCGGCCCAGCCGGCTTTGCTGCTCAGATTGCGTTGAGCGCTATCGGCACTCAATTAGACAAATTTGCACAACAAGCTATTGAAATGGGAACTGCCATCAACTCAACGGCGGGCGCCCTTGAACTGATGCGTGAAAAGTCGCTGTTTAGCAGCGAGGCTGTATCAGAGCGGGCTTATCAACTAGAAGAACAGGGCAAGGTTGAAGAGCTTGCAGCACTCCTTACAGAAGATTTGGCACGGGCTGTGGGTAATGAAGGAGTCAGAGCACTACAGGATTTAGGTGCTGAAACAACCGAAACAACACGGCTGTGGAGTTTACTGACGGCCCAGTTGAACGTTTTAATCGCTGGCCCACTTACATCATTTCTGCAACTTGTAAATCAGGTTTTAGGTGAGATAACTGCTGGACAACAAATAGCATCGCTGAAAAAAGATCTAGCACCGGCAGACTTAAAACGTTTACAACAAAGAGAACGCGAACTTGGCACTGTTAAAGGCGGTCGAATTGCTTCAGAACTAGGTACTGAAAGCATTGTACTTACCCCTGAAGCGCAGCAAAAAATATTAAAAGAGTTCGGCGGTTTACGTAAAACTATTCCTTCAATACCAATTACTCAGCAGGACAGAAGAGATATTACAGCGCCTAAACCTAAAAAAGATAGAGCTGCTGCAGACGCTGCACGCGAAGCAGAGCGCGTCGCCAAGGCACTTATCCAGCAGCGAGCCATAACACTTGAGATCCAGCGCCAGAGCGAGTTTTCTGGAAAGATCGCTGCAGCTGAGCTGGCTAAAGATCCTGTACTAGCTCGAAGAATACAAGAGCAGCAAGAACTTGCCGAACTCGGCGTCCAAACCGCAAAGCAGCTGGAGCTTGAGAAGAATAGCTCCGTACAACTGGCAATCGCCCGGACTGCACAGGCTAAGGCAGACCTTATCCGTAAAAAGACAGCTCAGGACATTGCCAAAACTGAACAGGAGCGCCAAGAAAAATTCGCCGACGTTCTTGCCGGGTTGGAATATCAAATTGAATACGAGAATGCCGTAACACGCGAAAAACGTAACCAGCTGGAGCTTGATGAAAAAGCCAGAAGATTAAAGAAAGATGGTTTTACGCCTGCAGAAATTGATACTCTTATAGGTTTTGAGAAAACTGTTCAGAAGCAACGGGAGCCACTGGCAAAGTTTATTGCAGATTCAGAAAAACAGCTAAAAGATCTTCAGCAGGTAGCTGTAGACGTATCTCAAGGCATTGGCAATGCCCTTGCCAATTCGATGAGTCAAGGGATTGTCGGTCTGATTGAGGGCACCAAAACTGCCCAGGAAATATTCGCTGACTTCCTCAAGAGCGTCGGTGACGTTCTTATTCAACAAGGCACCCGCATGATTGCGATGTATATCGCTATCGGCATCGCCAAAGCGTTTGCGGGCTTGGGTGAAAAAAGCGGTGGTTCAGAAACCGATGCCGAATTTATGAAACGAACGGCCAATTTAGACCTTGTTGGCGATTTGTATAAAGGCAACGTAGAAGCTCCCAAGTTTGCCGACGGGGGCTTTGTCACCGGCCCGACCAGCGCTGTTGTCGGCGAAGGCGGCGAGCCCGAGTACATCATCCCCGCCAGCAAGATGCGTGGCGCCATGAGTCGTTATGCAGCTGGCGCCCGTGGTTCCAGTGTGATCCCCGGAAGCGGCGAGCAAGCAGCAGGCGGCATGGGCGGCGACACTGCAAATGCTGCACCAATCGACGTTCGCTACACCGTGGAGCGCATCAACAGCGTGGATTACGTCACCGCCGATCAGTTCCGCGCAGGTATGGCGCAAGCTGCACAACAAGGTGCAACACAAGGCGAGCGCCGTGCACTTCGCACGCTACAAAATAGTGCCGCAACCCGCGGGAGGATTGGCGTCTAATGGAATTTGCTTACGGCAACTTTTTGTCACTCGGTCCATCGGGCGATATTGACCGCTACCGCTTTCAAAACTACGCAATCAACGAAAGCGTGAATGGCCACCTGTTTTTACCGTTCGCTTTTTCCGGCGCGGTTGCAACACTGCAGGGGGACAACCTTGATGCTGCCTTGCAGTTTCCCAACATCCCGCTTACGCGCAGTTGGGCGACAGATGCGCTGAACAACCTCTGGGTCGCTAAAACCACGACAGTCCTTTGGAATACAACGACAAAAGCGATCGAGCGCACGTTGTACGAGTACTGGGGTTGCTGTGCGTCTGGCGGCTGGAACGAAACCGGGCTAGAGGTACAGCTAAATAGCCTGTTGGACGCGGTTAGCGGCAACATCCCAGGGCGCAGACTCCACCTTGACCAAGTTGGCAACATCCCATTTACAGCGCAGATCAGTGTGTGAGCATCTGATCGGTAGGCAGTACGTCTACGGCGACACCGATTGCATCCACTTGGTCATTGACGCGCTGGTTGCAATGGACAAAAACCCGCCTGAGGTCAATCCGGCTTGGTACACGATGACCCCACGCCAAGTACTGACCGAGCTTGATCAATACTGTGTTGCTCTTGACGCTCCGGCCTACGATGGTGACATCGCATTGCTGGCGTCGGTTCCACCGACTTTTGGTGTCGCATGGCAGAACGGAATCCTTTACATCAACCGTCTGACCAACAGCGTGGATTGGAAGCCGGCATCAACTCTTACGATCCGCCGCTCCTACCGTATGAAGTCGCGCTAATTGAAGCGCTGGGCTGTAGCGAACGGGAATACCGCGAGTTCATCCGCCACGCTGAGTTACGGGCTCGCGTGCGACCTGCTGAGTACGCACATATCCCGGAAATTGAGAATGATGCTGGCTTAACAGTAGCCATTGTCAGCCTTGTTTTAGGCGTGGCCTCAACGATCGCAAGCATCCTGCTGGCACCAAAAGCACCGACACTGGCTGTTGAGGCAAATGCTAAATCAGCAGAGAAAATCAAAGGCAAAAGACTTGCCGATCAGATCGGACCAACACGTTTTAATCAGACCACCAGCTTCGACAATGTTGCCAGTCTTGCTGAGCTTGGGCAGGTAATTCCGGTGCCCTTTGGTCGCCCTGGAACAGGCAGTGATGGGCTACTGACAGGCGGCCTGACTATTGCTCCATCTCTGGTTTGGAGCCGGTGTTTCAGCAAGGGCAGTTATCAAGTATTTGAGGGTTTATATGTTGTTGGTCAAGCGGGCATGGATGCGCCTGAGATCGCTGGCGTTCGTGTCGGCACCGTCGCATTAAACAGTGTTGACGTGCGCGATTATGCGCTTTACTGGTCATCCCAAACGGGTGAAAATTTCCCGAATACCAAGATTGCTGGCACGGAACCATCTGGGCGTGATGTATTTACCGCGCCTTCAAGTAGTGGCGAGGACAGATATGGCTTTTCGATGGCCTATAACCCGACCAGCAAGACGCAATTTGGCACTTCAACGCCAATTCACAATGGCACGGGTTACCGCTTTAACTGGGAAATCATTAGCGCCCCGATAGCGGCTACCCGCGATGACGGTGTTGCTAGAGCCGACGCAAAAGCACGTCGTCGCAAGATTGCCGGCAAAGGTGGTGATGTAATTGAAAACGCTGCGCTACCCGAACGCCGAGGCCAGCCTGGTGTGGGGCGCGAGTATTCCCGCAAGATGGGGATCACAACGTATAACGGCAGCCGTCAACAATATCGTCGCGTAATTAATTCTGTTTCTGTTGACGACACATGCGTATTTGAAATCAACGGTGGAAATTGGAAAGCTTTTGCGGAAACTGATTTCTTCATCAACGGCGACTTTGACACGGAAGTAAATCTGGAAGATCTGGATGCGTCCGCAGATTCTTGGCGCATTCGAGCTACGGACTTACTGACGCTGGGCTCTAAGTGGGTCATCGGCAATTGTGTTTGGGTCGTTGAAAAACGCAGTAAGACGTTGTGGAAGCCTGGTGAAAATATGGAGATCACGCTGCGTTGCACGGAGGTGCTCGGCGTGTCATCGCTTGGACTGACTGGCTATCAAACTCTTACCGACAATCTTGCTGGTTATGACGGGGATTTCTTCGATAGCAGAACCCGCATTGGCCCAGGCTGGTGGAACCTCTGTGCGTTTAATGATGCACTGGTGCGTCCAGTAAGGCGTGATGCCCGTGCAATCGAGATTGGAATTCGCTCGCAGGTGTGGAACCGCGCCAGTGGGCTGTGCAACTTTAATGCTGTTCCTACTCCTTACAAACTTGTCGATTTAGATCAACGGAATATATCGCTCAACACGCCGCGCATGGACAAATACTTTGCGCGTACCTCGTGTTTTTCGATCATGGTGCGCCCCGTTGCTGCGTATGGCGAAGAACAAAAACCGTGGCGACGTATCCCGAAAGTTTTTGTTATCACCGGGCAATCACCAGTGGATCAGTTTAATTACATCCGCATCGAGCCCCAGTCCAGCGACTACTTTGAATATCGCCTTGTACCCAGAAGCGGGACAGATATTTGGATCAATTCCGATGACAATGAGCGCTTCGTGCGCCTAAACGCACAGGCAAACAACGAAATTACGCTTTCTCTTAGTAACGCCTACGGCGGCTTTTTAATAAAAACAACAGGCGAAGACGACGTTAGAAAAGTAGATGTGGCGTCATGCCGTGAGATGTATTCACTCCCAGGTGAGCGCAGCACGGTTGCGACAACATCAGGTCCTGGTGGTGTTTCGTTTGTCCGTTCCTATGGAAACGGTGGCACCAGGGAAAAAGCAAATTCACTCCAGGCATGGCTTACCGAAGTGTTGGGGCAGGCATATGCCGCCGGCAATCGCAACAGGCGTCAGACCGGGAGTTTTGTTTTCACTGGAGGCGGCAGATCCATAACAGTTACTGTGTCTGCTACATCTCGACCTGTCGCGGAAAACCCTGTCTACATACAGATGACAGGTTCAAACTATAACTGGGATAGCGTTAATTATGAGGTCACGGCTTTTACCGGCAACTGGGGGCGTGGTGACCGCTTTACTTACACTGTGTCGGCGACCGGCATAAACGACATTGCACGCTACTGGAGCTATAGCAGCATGAGCGTTGAATTTGAAATTCCATTTATTACTACAACATATGTTGACTCCGACGGAATTGATATCAGCTCCCGTGCATTTGAAGACAACACGCAGCTTGTTGATGTAAGTCACTACCTAGAACTCACAAAATCTAACGAGAGCGGTCCAGAACATGAGATCGTTTACGTCAACGAGTTCATACAAAATAAGTCAATACCTACATATTATGACTTGTCGACGATCGGCTTGAGCATCAAGTCTTCTTCCAAGATCTCAAGCATTGGTCAGCTTAGGGCGTGGATGCCAAGCGGTATCAGGGTGCTCAAGGCACTGACACTGGATGAAGGCTTCACAAACCGTTTTGCTGAAATCGTTTATTACCTGCTCACCAACAAAACTCAAGGCGTTGGCAATACCGTTCCCGCCGAACTTGTAGATCTTGAGTCGCTGCAAGCCACGGCTTTGTTCCAGCGTGAAAACAAAATTTTCTTTGACGGCGTACTAGAAGATGTGCAAAACATCCGTTCATTTATTTACGAAAACGCAGCATTGCACCTTTGCAACTTCACAATTAAAAACGGGCGGTTTGGCCTGATTCCTGCAGTCCCATACGAAGCATCCGGCAAGATCAGCACACAACCTATTGCTGTGGAGCAGATCTTTACTGCGGGCAACATCATTGCGGATAGTTTGCAGGTTAATTACATCGACGCCTCACAGCGCACGAATTTCCGCGCCGTAGTGATGTGGCGTGTTACGACGCAAAACGATTTGCCCGCACAATCGTCAGCGTTTTTGAACTGGGCCGATCTTCCTGTTGGCGAACGTGCAACAACACAGCAGACCTTTGATCTGACCGATTTCTGCACCAACCGTGAGCAGGCACTGCTGACCGCACGCTTTTTGATGAGTACCCGCCGCCGTGTAACTCACACCATTAGTTTCAAAACTACCCCCGCTGGACTTGCTATCGAGCCTGGCTCTTACATCCGCGTAATTACTGAATCCACAAGCTATTCAGCCAACAACAACGGTGTCATCACGGACGCTGGAACGTTGGTGGCAGTCAACACCGTTGAGGATGGCACATATTCCGCTCTGGTTTACAACCCGGCCACATCAGAGGTAATCGAGCGGCAAATCACTGTGTCTGGTGGCAGCGTTTCCGACTCGTCCCTGTACGGAACTATCTTCACATTGTTGAGCACTAAAGTCAGTAAGGGCGTTTATCAAATCGACCAGATCACCCTTGACAAAGACGGACTGGTTGACATTTCTGCCGTGCATGTACCTGTAGACGCTCAAGGCGCAAGTATCGTGGTACAAGACATCCTGACGCCAACGCGGTTCATCGTTGCGGAGTAATGGCTTTTCCCGAACTGGCACCAACCGCACGCAGTTTTGACCCAGGTGACTGGCCGAGCAAGCGGTTTTCTTCGCAATCCGGCGCAGAGATCAGGATTCTGTACGGCTCCCAGCGCGTCAACGCCAAGCTAGAGCTGAACTACGACAACATCACAGATGTGGAAGCCGAGAAATTTCTGACTGATTACGACGACCAGCTTGGAACTTTACGCACCTTCGCTTTGCCGACGGGCGTCACAACTGGCACATCTGTGAGCATGGCGGCACCGCCTCAGACAAAGTGGCGTTACGATTCCGCACCGGCTGTGACATCAGTGCGTCCTGGCATTAGCTCCGTTAAAGTGTCACTGGTGGCTGTTGCTTAACGTGTAGACATGGCCAAGGTTTATACCGGACGTGACGGGCGCCTCCTAATTGACGAGGTGGAACAGATCAAGGTGACTAACTGGTCGATGACCGGCAACCTTGAAATGCTGGAAACCACCAGCCTCGGCGAGTCGCAGCGTACTTATGCCCCTGGCGTTCAAGAGTTTAACGGCAATGCAACGTTGCTGTACTACAGCGATAGTGCAGGCCGCAACGACGCAGCAACCGCGCTGAAGAAAGTGCTTCGCATCAGCGGAATTAGCAATGGCGACACGGTTGAAATGCGTTTGCGTCTAATAAACGGCAATGTCAACAGTGACGTGCTACTGACTACTTATATAACAAGTGTTAATTTTGGCGCTAGCGTTGGCGAAGTCAGTTCTGCTCAGATTAGCTTCCAAGGCACTGGTGCGTTGTTAGAGGTGACGATCTAATGGGCGTTTACCTTGGTAATGTTGGAAATATTGAAATTAAGCGTCAAGCAATTGAAGGCGTCTTGGAAAGCATTGTCAATCCAAGTGACATCAATTCTCAGCGTAATCGGTTTAGCTTTGATTATGACGAAAGCGTATTAATCAGTGGTGATCGAGTCACAATCAGAACGACAGACGGAACAGATCTTGATTTTGTTGATTCAAGCGGCTGGGCTGATAACACTGTTTATCCAGACGGCAGCTGGTACATTTTTGTTGATGAGCTCGGCGCTATTCGTCTGTATGACAATTTCGACGACAGCCTAGAAGGCAGCGCTGCTGGTCTGATTTCGCTTAACGACATTGCACGCAATATCCCTATTGCAGTTACGGTTGAAAGCAGAGACGAGCGCCTTGTCGCTTCTATTACTGATTATGAATTGAATACAAATCGAGAAACGGTTGATATTACGGCGCTTAGCGATCAGCACCGCCAACAATACAGCAGCCTTATCAGTGGATCTGGCCGTTTAACAGCGCAGTGGGATTATGTAAACGAAAGCAACAGCGAACCTGTCAACTATTTAATGCAGCTTGTATTGCGAACAGAAATTGGCAGCGGTTTCCATGCAAAATTTTATATTAAAAGTCCCAATACGGATGCAGCTGGCGGCAGTTTTTCGGCCACGCAGCTAAACGATTCACTCTGGTGGGAATTTGACGCATTAGTGACCAATAGCGCAACCAGTTTTGCGCCGGGTGACATTGTGGTTTCGACAATTGATTTTGTGGTTACTGGTTCGATCAAACTGCGAGCACGGACAACGGTATCTCGTCGTTTGCTACAAGAAGCCGGTGATCCGATCTTGCTGGAGCAGGGCGATGGCTATCTGTTGCTGGAAGGCGACGAGGCTGCCTAAGATGGGTGCATTGACTAGCTCGTAACGTTGTGGCCGACCTCAGGATCAGCGAACTAGCGGCTCTGGCAAGCGCTGATCTTGCCACAGGTGATTTTCTGGCGGTTGCCGATGTCAGCGCTAGCGACACAAGACGGATAACCGTTACTGGCTTTATAGACAAAGCCGTCACGCTAATTAGTGACGCCACGATTCCTAATGCCAAGATTCTGTTCACCGCCAACACGCTGAATGGTGATGCGCTTGGGAATGGCACTGTCAGTGGGGACAAACTAAGCAATAACACTATTACTGATACAAAATTAGCCAATAATTCCACATGCCAGCTGGTTGCGGCATTGCCAGCTAGCGGTTCGTATGTCGGTCAACTCGCGCTCAATACGAGCAGCGATGTCGCCTACATTTGGAACGGCAGCCAATGGATTGAGTTCAAAGCAGCTGGCTCTGTCAACGAAATCATCGGCAGTTCTGCCGGTGTAGTCAATGTTGTCGTTACCCAAGTTGGCGATAGCGTTACAATTAGCACCACGCTGGATGACACTACAGCGGCATCGCAGTTTCTTGCTGGCCCCACATCGAGCGGCGGTGCAACGACTTATCGCGCCATTGAAGGTGCTGATTTACCAACGGCAACGACAAACACCAAAGGTGCCGTTGTCGTCAACGGTAATGGCTTAACGCTTTCTGGCAATACCATTGCGATTGATAATTCTGTTGAAGCAGAAGCAACTGATTATCACGTTGTTCAATATGACACCAACGGTCTTGTTACTGCTGGTCGTTTAATTCAGTCTGGCGATTTACCCGAAGCGACTGCAGGTGCTACTGGTGTTGTCCGCCCTGGTACAGGACTTGCGGTTGATGTGGCTGGCACACTAAATCACAGCAATGTGATCGTGGGGGGTAGCGGCACCAAAGTTACGTTTGACAGCGAAGGTCACATTACAGCGACAGAAGGACTCGCTGCAGCGGATATTCCTGATCTCAGCGCCGACAAGATCACTACTGGCCAGCTACCGACTGAGCGTATTGCCAATGGTGCGATTACGGGTCCAAAGCTAGCTGCAGCATCTGTCACTAAGATCGGCGGTTCCGCTGATACTGGCGGCATCGTCGTCTTTCCTACGCCTGACTACAGCGGGCAATATTTTTATGACTCGCGGAATGGTGACTTATACCTGTGGGATGGCAACGCATGGCAGCCGATCACCATCACTGCTGGTGAGATTGTTTTTGCTGGTACTTATAGCGCATCGGATAATACTATTGCCACAGTCACAACTGCTGGAACCGCAGCTGGCTTGACGGTCGGTTCTGCATTGCCCGCCGCTGCTAATAGCAATAATCGTTATTACGTTATTGTTAATGACTCCGGCACGGGCACAGCTCCAGCCCCAACAGTTGCACTGCAAGCACCAGACATGTTGCTGTCGGATGGCACGGCATGGACGCTAATTGATGTCTCCAACACAGTTGTTACGCAGCAAGCAGATGGTATCGCTATCACAGCAATTAGTGGCATGTCAGCTACTGACGTGCAGGAAGCGTTGGAGGAGCTGTATACCGAAAAAGCAGACAAAACTGGCGGTGTTTTTACAGGTGATGTCACTCTTGATGGCGCTGATCTGATCTATGACACCGGATCGTTCAACACGACCATTGCAGCAGCCACAGCATCGGCAGCGCGGACGATCACTTATCCCGACGCAAGCGGAACTGTGTTGCTTGCTGGTAATGCAAGCCTTGTAAATGCTGATATTAGTGCATCAGCCGCTATTGCGCACAGCAAGCTGGCTCCGTTGACCGGCGGACAAATTATTGTGGGCAGCAGCGGTAATGTGCCAACTGCAGCCGCAATTACTGGCGATATTACACTTAGTAGTGCCGGTGTTACTGCTATTGCTGCTGGCGCAGTTGTTAACGCCGACATTAGCGCATCAGCGGCAATTAGTTTCAGCAAGTTAGCAACGCTGACCAGCGGCAACATTATTGTTGGCAACGGTAGTAACGTGGCCGCCTCGGTGCCAATGAGCGGCGATGTAGCCATAAATAGCACTGGCGTTACATCAATTGCTGCGGGCGTAATTATTGATGCAGATATCAATGCCTCTGCAGCTATTGCAGGCAGCAAGATTCAGGCAGCAACGACAAGTAACACGGGCACTGTTCAGTTAACTGACAGTACTTCAAGCACTAGCACTACAACAGCGGCAACAGCTAATAGCGTTAAATCTGCGTATGATCTAGCAGATGCGGCTCTACCAAAATCGGGCGGCACAATGACCGGCGGCATTGTTTTTGCAAGCTCTCAAGCCTTCCCAAAAGTCCCGCAAAATGCTAAAACTTCTGCTTATACTTTGATTGCAAGCGACGCAGGCAAACACATATCTATAACAACAGGTGGTGTTGTAATTCCCGCTGGTGTTTTTGGAATAGGTGACGCAGTTAGTATTTACAATAACAGCTCCAGTGATCAAACAATTACTCAAGGAACTTCTGTCACGCTCAGGCAAGCGGGTGCCGCTACAACAGGCAACAGAACGCTTGCTCAATATGGTCTTGTTACTGTATTGTGTGTTGCAACAAATACTTTCGTCATTACAGGCGGAGGTTTGAGCTAATGTCAATCATTCAGTTAATAGTAGGCGAAGGCACTGTCACTCCGGTCATGGAAGGTGGAACAGTGACTACTTCCGGTGGGTATCGGATCCATACTTTTACGAGCACTGGGCAGTTAGTTGTCCCGGCAGATTTTAGTGCGACTGTCGAATACTTAGTTGTTGCAGGTGGTGGTAGCACTGGCGTTTTGCCGACTGCTTATCAAGGAGTTGGCTATTGCACCTATCATGGCGGCGGAGGTGCAGGCGGGATGCGAACGGGTACAACAACCGTCTCTCCAGGGACTTACACCGTAAGTATTGGTGCTGGCGGAGCGCAAGCGACACCCTCTTCTCCGGGAGGTTCCGGTTCCAACGGTTCAGCGTCAAGCGTCTTCGGTATTACTGCCCTCGGCGGGGGTCTAGGCGGAGGATTTGGCGGTGCCGGCGGCAGTGGTGGATCGGGTGGCGGTAGCAGTGGTCAATTATTCGGAGGGTCTGGAACCTCAGGGCAAGGAAACAATGGTGGAGAGGGTTCTTATTTTGGGACTCTTCCTCACACACATGGCGGTGGCGGTGGTGGCGCCGGAGGTGCTGGCGCAAATGCTTCTTACGCGGTCAATGCGTGCATATCTGCGGCTGGTGGTTCCGGCGCTGGAAGTTCAATTCGAGGTAGCTATACCGTTTACGCAACTGGCGGCGCTGGCGGCAGTAGCGCTGGCGGCGCAGTTAATACAGGAAACGGCGGGCACGGAGGTGGCTCCGGCATCGTTGTAGTTCGCTATCTGCTTTAACGTCATGGCGCATTTTGCTGAACTTGATAGCGATAACACCGTGTTACGGGTGTTGGTTGTTGCCAATGCAAAAATTACGGACGAAAGCGGCGTTGAGCAGGAATTTTTAGGCGTGCAATATTTAAGAGAGCTTTTTGGTGCGGATACAAGCTGGGTTCAAACAAGTTACAACTCTAATTTTAGGAAACATTACGCAGTCCCAGGAGGTAAATATTATCCAAACTTAGACGTGTTTTTACCTCCAAAACCATATGCCAGCTGGGGTGTTAACCCCGAAACCCTTGAATGGCAGGCTCCTGTTCCGTATCCGTCAAATTCGAGTCAAATTTATTTTTGGGATGAAGCCAGCAGGTCATGGAAGCTAAATAAGGCGCTTAGTGTCCCCGTCTAACGCACCCCACTAAGACGTAATGCTCGGCTTCACTATCATCACTTGGATTTTTGGTGTGCTACTGGCATACTGCATCGTGGCAATTAACCCACGCGACGACGACTGATGGCCGTTAAGTCCAAAACTGCACTGGGGCGTGTTGAGCACAAGGCTGGGCGCCCCAAAACAACCTCCCAGGGTTACGGGCAACATTCCCGCCCACGTCGTCGCGGAAAGAAAGCCCTGCGTGGTCAAGGTCGCTAAACTTGAAACATGGCTATCTCACCGGGCACTTACAACATCACGCTGCAGCGCCGGGCTGATTACAGCGTCACGCTGCAGTTCAAAGACAGCGGAGGTGTTGCGATCGACCTGAACGGGTGGACTGTGGCTGCCCAAGCGTGGGATAAAGGGCGATCTACAAAATATGCCGATTTTTCGATTACATATTCAGACCGCAGTGCCGGAACAGTTGCAATTTCTTTGACTGATGAGCAAACTGCGGCTTTCCCAAATGAGGCTTATTACGACGTATTGCTGACCAACGCATCTGGCCTGAAGGAGTATTACCTAGAAGGAGTCATTTATGTCTCTGAGGGGTACACAGCATGACTTCAGTCAATATCTCCTCAGTTGAAAGCAAGGTTGTCGTTACTGAAAACGGCAGCACAACTGTCGTCACCGTTCCTCAAACCTCAGTTGTTACTGCAATTACGCAGGGACCACAAGGTGCCACTGGTGAAGTTGCTGGTGGCCTACCAACTGGCGGTGATCCTGGCAACATTCTGATTAAAGACACAAACGCTAATTACGACACAAGTTGGACGGCTACACTTGACGGAGGAACCTTCAACTAGCCGTCATGGCTCGCATTCAACTTAAGCGTGGTTTGAAGACCAACCTCCCCACCACGGGAATGCTGGCAGGCGAACCGCATGTCACTACGGATCGGGGCACGCTGCACGTTGCAACCGATGCCACCACCAAGATCCCGGTGGTGCCTGCCGTTGATGACTTGGCAACCCTTGCTGCAATTAGCGGCGCTGACGACTTGATCTTGATGCACGATGCCAGTGAGGCATCTGCTCAGAAAGAGAAAAAGGTCACATTTAACGCTTTCAAGACTGCACTCAACATCCCGGCAGCCAGCTCGGATGAAAAGGTCGCTGTCGTTAGCGGTGGAACAGCTGGTTATATCTACGGCACTGATGGAACGGACGGCGTGATTCGCCTGAACAGCAGCCTGAGCTGGACCCTTGATTCCGGCAACAATTTTGTGACGATTGCGGTGGACACCGTAAATGGTGGTACGTTCTGATGGCTCGCGTCGCCAAAATCCTCATCCGCAACGGCACCACTGCCCCCAGTGCGGGTGATTTTGATGTTGCCGAACCCGCGTGGGATAAGACCAACAGCAAGCTCTACATCAAAAACGCCGCTGGCGCGATGGTGGAGATCGCCGGGGGAGGAGGTGGTGGTGGCTCCTACACCGCAAGCTCAAGCCCACCCGCCAGCCCCGCCGAGGGCGATCGCTGGTACGACATTGACTTGGGAATTGAGTTTACCTATGTCAACGATGGTAATAGCTTGCAATGGGTGGAAACAAGTACGGGCGGCGGTGCCTCGTCAAGTCCCATCGTGGAAACCCAGCAAGTGATCAGTCAAGATATTGAGCTGAGCGCCGGAACCAATGGGCTATCTGTTGGACCCGTGGAAGTTGCGGATACCTATGCTGTAACTGTACCCGAAAACGCTATCTGGATGATTGTGTAATGGCTTACGGATCTGTAAAAGTCGATTCCATCGTCACCAGCACGCAAACGGTAACGGTTGACAACCTGCTTGATAGCAGCGATCTCGGTTCTTCTGTGCAGGCGTATGACGCGGACACCGCAAAGACTGATGTGGTACAAAGTTACACAGCGGCACAACGTGGCGCAATCGTGACACTTACTCCTGGGGCGACGGTTACTCCTGATTTCAGCGCCGGTAATAACTTTAGTTTGGCGTTGGATCAAAACACGACGATTGCTAATCCGACAAACGTAACTGCAGGACAAAGCGGCAGCATTTCGATCACGCAAGACGCTACCGCGAGGACACTGGCCTACGGCACCTACTGGTACTTCGATGGTGGTGTACCGACGCTAGGTACAACAACAGGGGCCATCAGCACGCTGGTCTACTACGTCGACAGCAGCACCCACATCACTGCACGTCTGATCAGCGAGCCGACCAACACATGACGATTCCTGGAAGCGCCAACCCCATGTTGTTGAAAGCACCTGCTGGTGGTGGCGGTGAGTACACCATCGAACGCAGCGTGCGTTTCAACAGTAGTGACAGTGCCTACCTTGGTGCGACCTTCGGAACGCCGACAGATCAAGATGTTTTCACTTTATCCATGTGGGTTAAGCGTTCTGCTCTTGGCAGCACGCAGCAGTTATTAGGCGTTTCAACAAACCACAGCTTTGGTTTTACGTCTGGCGATGCGCTAAACCTGACATTTGGTGGCAGTAGCGCACTGACAACGACAGCGCTATTTCGTGATCCATCAGCGTGGTATCACGTTGTCTGGGAGCAAAATGGAACTGCCCATGAATTATATGTTAATAACGTAAGTGTTGGCACTGTTACTGCAACTAGTGACACGTTTAACACGGGAGTCGCTCATCAGATCGGCGCGGCTAACACAACAAACTACCTCAACGGCTATCTCGCCGACGTTCACTTCATCGACGGCCAAGCGTTAGATCCCACCAGCTTCGGTGAGTTTGACGCCAACGGCATCTGGCAACCGATTGACGCATCTGGTCTTACCTACGGCACCAACGGTTTCCACCTTGACTTTTCCGACAACAGCACCGCCGCCGCACTAGGGACGGACACTTCTGGCAACAGCAATACTTGGACCGTCAACAACATCAGCGTGGCTGCTGGTGCAGGCAACGACAGCCTCGTAGACGTTCCCACTAATGGCACCGAGACGGATACAGGTGTTGGTGGTGAGGTACGGGGGAATTATGCGACGTTGAATCCGCTTTCTAAAGGTTCTGCCGTTACTTTGTCTGATGGCAATTTGCAGCATTACTCAACTGACAGTAGCTGGAGCGGTCCAAGCGTTGCCTTGTGTGGTTTTGGGATGACAGCGGGTAAATGGTATTGGGAATGCACAATTAGCACTCATCAATATAGCTATATTGGCATAGCTCAAATAGATAAAACCCATTCATATATTGGGGGAAATAGCAATTCTTGTGGGTATCTAACAAGTAATGGTGCTTTTGTTGGGGGAGGCGCTCAAACTGCTAGCCCAGCGGTTGTTTATACGCCAAACGCAACACTTATGTTTGCATACGACGCTGGTGCAAAAAAGTTTTGGGTCGGTCAAAACGGCACATGGTTTTCGGTAGGGGGGAATGCTGGAGATCCTGCCAATGGAAACTACCCTTCTCATAGCGGATTTGGCAGCAACGGTGAAGTCTATACTGCCGCTACTTCAACTTATTCAACCGTTACAACAAAATTCAACTTCGGCCAACGCCCCTTCGCCTACACCGCCCCCAGCGGTTTCAAGGCGCTCTGCACGGCAAACCTGCCCGAAGGCGCCATTACAACCAGCGGCACTTTCACCGGCAACGCAAATGCAGACGGTCCATTCGTCTACCTGAATGGCATTCCAACTGCAATGACCATCAACGGCAATGCCGTTACATTTGCCACGCACGCCGATAAGCTTTCAAACGGATTCAAGCTTAGAACTAGTAGCACTTCCTATAATACCAGCGGGAGTAATACTTATTCCATCACGACGACGGGCGACAAGTTCAAGTTCGCTCGTGCTCAACCCAACCCTTAACTTCCGATGGCCTCCTACCAACTCCCAGACGGACGCAAGATTTCCGACTCAATGGCTTTCACACTGAATGATGTTCAGTATCCAAGCAACTGGCTTTCGCTATCCACAGAGCAAGAGCTAATGCAGCGTGGTATCACGGGGCCACTGCCAGAACCGCCTTGGTACGATCAACGATGGGCTTGGGGCTTCAATGATGACAGCTCCTTGAACTGGAAAGACTTAGAACCACTGAAAGAAGAATACATTGCTCATGTAAAGCGCAATGCTGGGTCGATGCTTGGCGCAACAGACTGGATGGTTACAAGAAGCGCGGAACCCAATGGTAAGCAAGTGCCCGATGCCGTTCTTGCAGAGCGTGCTGCCATCCGCGCCAAAAGCGACGAAAAGGAAACAGCAATCCTCGCTACCACCACCACCGAGGAACTTGCGGCTTACATCACCGGGCCTGACTACCCAGTGTGGACCGAGCCCGAATCAACTGAGGTAACAGATTCAACACAGGTAAACTAAGTCATGGCTATCGACTTCCCCTCTAGCCCCACACTCAACCAGACGTACACCTTCAACGGGCGTACATGGAAGTGGAACGGCACCGCATGGGTGGCGCTCTCGCAGGAGGCAGCGGTGTCGGTTGACCTTGACCCAGCTATTGCGGGGATGATCTTCTGATGGCTGCACCGAACCTCAAGGCACCAACGAGCATTACGGGAAAGACCGCACGCTATGCCGTCACCACCACACTTGCCGCCGCGCTGAGCAATGCCGCCGCCAGTGGCAAGGTTTTCAAGATCAACAGCATCTTCTGCGCCAATGTTGATGGCACCTTGGCTGCTGACATCAGCGTGAGCATCTACGACGGCACAAACGACCGCTACTTGGCAAAGACCATCTCCATACCGGCTGACGCCACGCAGATACTCAGCTCCAAAGACACCTATTTCTATTTGGAGGAAGGCGACTCTCTTCGTGCTATCGCCAGTGTTGATGGGGATCTTGAGCTGATCATCGGATATGAGGAGATTGCGTGATGATTGGGCTTAACGGTGGCTTGGTTGGAAAGCTGCGCGATTCAGCCTCAGCACAAAGCAATCCCGGTGTCTGGACTGCAAGAGAGCAAGGCATATACAAAGCGATTGCCGGTAAATGGCCGACTGCTCCTGTCCCCGGCGATCCCTTCCCTCCTGCCTATAGATCCTTGATTGATAATTTTGCGTCAACCAAATACTTTGTCGATGCCACTACAGGTTCAGACTCAAACACCGGAACGAGTTTTGCAACTGCTTTTGCGACGGTGGACAAAGCAGTCACTACCGCTTCAAGTGGCAACATGATTGTTGTTTATCCAGGAACGTACAATACAGGCTTCAGTATTGACTCATATTCTGATGCTGTTTTTCATGATCAGGGCAAGGCACTAACTGTGGTTTGTGCCGCAGGACAAGTTAAGCTCCAGCGAAGCACGTCGTCGTCAAAAAGAGACTTTGCATGTCTTGGTGTTACCAACGCGGGAACCTCTTTGTACGGCGCAATAATAGAAAGAAACAACGGAGGCCGCACCACTAATTACACTGTGGCCATGCTGCGCTACACAAGAGGCAGTGTTTATAACTGTGTCCTAAGAGAAGTCGGCTCTAATGGATATTTCAGCCTAATATATGACAACTCTAATGGCTATTGGAAGCTCGACGGATGTCTAGTATTGGGCAACACATGGACTGCGAATTATACAGGAGGGGGCATTGCTGATTTCATTAACAGCGCATCAAACAATGCTTCTGTTGCTATAACAGGTAGCATGTCTAATACCGCAGTAGGCAAAACAATCAACTCGGACTGGAGTGTTGACTCAGCCTCCTATGGCGTGTATTCCGGCACTTACGGGTGGATTCAGACCACATTTACCTACCCATGACCCTCTACTCCCTCCACGGCGCTCGCCCTGAGCCACTGCCCTTCCGCATCACGCTGCCGAACGGCTTCACGCGCACCGACCCGTCCACGTTCACTGAGGACGAGATTCACGCCGCAGGCTTCACTGGACCCTATGTCTCTCCGCCCTACGACCCAGCAATTGAACAGCTCGGCTGGGTGGATGGCGCCTACGTCGTGGAGCCCCTTCCGCCTCCACCTCCCGAACCACTCTGGGTGGACTTTTCCGCTGCAGTGATGACCGACTCCAGCGTTAACACCATGCTCGGCACGTTGCTGCAATCCGCACCAGGCTTGTACGGCGGTCTCGTTGTCGGCTTACAGCAAGCCTCGCAGGGTGACACACGGGTTTTTCTCAATTCTTGGCAAGCCGCGCAGAGCCTCGGTGTCATCTCGGCTGAGTTGATTACCGATGTGCAGCAATTGGCAACAGCGCACGACCTACCGAGTGCGTTCGTCGATGCTCTCGTTTCAATATCCTCTAGATAGATGGATGCCGAAACACTAGAGAACTGGCGCAAGATAAAAGCGGCACTTGAGGCGGCTGGTAAAACCGACTGCGATTACTACCGTCGAGCTGTTGTGATCCTGCGTGGGCAGCCCGATCCTTGGCGCCCACCTTCGATAAAATAATTACAACGATTGACGCCCGTGGATCCCTTCCTTACGCCACTAGCCACGGCAGCGATCATCGCGGGCGTTGGCGCACTATGGCGTATCGACAAACGCGCCAGCATCATGGACACCAGGATGGCCTTAATCCTGGAACAAATCACCGCGCTGCGGAGCGATCACAAAGAACGTCTCGACGACCACGAGCGCCGAATCCGCACCATCGAACAGAAGCTGTGACCACCATCGTCCACTCCACCTGTTTTGAAGGCGGCTACAAGCTGGAGCAACTGGAGAACGAGCGCAACGAGATCTACTACCGGGCCTGCAAGGACAGCATCTGCCGGTATGCAGAAGACGAATACATCGCCCGCATGTACCTAGAGGGCATGGGCTGGGACCCTATGCAACCTCCACTTCCGTAGGGTCAATCCACTCTTCGATCTCGACTTCTAGCCGCTGATCCCAAAAATCCTGCTCGCGGAACCACTCCCTCCAGTCCCGACTCGCCTTCCGCACATTGCACGACAGACAGGCTGGAATCAGATTCCTGGGATGGGTATGCCCGCCTTTACTTTTAGCTAACACATGATCGAGGGTGGCCGAGCGTCCCAAATCTGCATTGCAGTAAGCACACCTATTTCGCCACTTCCAAATTATTTCTTGCCTAAACTTTAACTTCGCCTCTTTTTTATTTAAGTATTCGCCACCCTCTATGCGATGGTCCATACCGAGGTGTCGCTACATGAAAGGTAGCCGCAGAAACACTTAAGCGCTGGCCCTTCTTATCTAGTACAGCTAAACTTTTGCAAGATTCCAGTATTCAATGGATCCCACGACTCTTGCTGCTATCGCAATCCTGGCTGCCGCCGGAAGCGAAATCCTGACCCTGCTGCCCATCCGCAGCAACAGCTGGGTCCAGCTCGCCATCAGCCTCCTTAACGCCATCGCCCGAAAAAAGTCCTGACCACAACTTGGCTGGTGCGATTCGGCGATAAGGACTGGCGCCACAAACTGCACAAGTCCGCCCAGGACTTCAAGTTTCAGGCCACCCTCAAACCTCGACTGGATCGCACCATTGAGGACTGGCACGCAGCACAGCCCGAAGCACTCAAGCCTGTGGTGAGAGAACACGCTGACGGAGGTTTCAGTATCCACGCTCCCTAGTCCGATGGCGCAAAACAAGATCCGCCTAACTGACCTCTTCCGGTACTACAAAGCGCTGCCCCACCAGACAGCAGCAATTACCGAGCTAGAGGAAGCCATCAACAAGGCCAACCCCCACATCTTGGGGCGCGACCAGGGCTGGTTCAAGACGTGGAGCGTCGCCGGCAAACAAACCAACTTTGCCAACACGTGGGAAGGCGTAATCGAAGCCGCCAGAGTTGCTGGAGCCAAGTTCCCCGAGCTTGTCGCTGCCCAGTGGGCTTGCGAATCCGGCTGGGGCAAACACGTCTCTGGCCGTAACAACTTCTTTGGCCTGAAGGGTGACGGCACCGCGACCAAAACCCAGGAATTCATCAACAACCAGTGGATCACGATCACCGATAGCTTCATCGACTTTCCTGATCTCGCCTCATGCGTGGTCTATCTCGTCGATCGCTGGTATCGGGACTACAAGAAATACAAGGGCTGCAACAACTGCAGCACCCGCGAGGAAGCGGCGAAGTGGCTGGTGAAAGAGGGCTACGCCACCGACCCCACCTACGCCAAAAAACTAATCAAGCTGATGGACCAGCACGCTGGAACTGAACCAGCAATCAAGCCTCACGAAAAAATCCTGAAGGTGCCGTATGAGTATCAGCTTGGAGCTGACGACGGCCCCCAGGGTTACCGCCAGTGCTTCAGTTCCAGCTGTGCGATGGTGGCTCGCTACTACGGCAAGATCTCGGGCGACTACGAATACAACAAGATCCGCGCCCGCTTCGGCGACAGCACCAATCCCCAAGCCCAAAAAGCCGCTTTGCATTCGCTGGGACTAAAGGCCGAGTTTGAGATGGATGGCACGGCGGACATGCTGGTGGAAGAAATCTCAAACGGCCATCCGGTCGCTGTCGGCTGGCTCCACCACGGACCAGCGAGCGCCCCAACCGGTGGCGGCCACTGGACGGTGGTGCGCGGCTTCACGCCAACCCACTTCATCCACAACGACCCCTACGGCGAGGCCAACCTTGCCGCCGGCGGCTACATCAGCCACAAAGGAGGCGCTGGCGTGGCCTATTCCCGTAAAAACTGGTTGCCACGGTGGCTCGTGGACGGACCTGACACAGGTTGGTATATGCGTATTCGTCCCTAGATAAACCGTCCAGTGCGATCCCGCGTTTGAGTTTGTACCTGAGCTTTAGTGCGTACTCTTCCTCCGGCCTTAATAAAGCAGTTCTCCCAGTGAGGTAACCACTGTAAATTTTCGGCGCGATTGTCCAGTCTGTCGTCGTTGATGTGGTCGATGTTCCAATCACCGACACCATGACGCCCAGGACAAGGAGGCAGAAACGCCTGTGCCACTAAAAAATGTACATACTGATTTCTTCGGTGACTACCTAAATCCACATGGTGATATTTCCGCCCTTGGGGTTTAAGGACTCTGTTGTACCGCTTACTGCGTATGCGTCCCAGATTGCTGACTTCGTAAAGCCCTTCAAGCCCTGCAATCGGGCGCCATTCCTCTAGTGTGTGAGACATCGGCCTGGTACGTCAGGTTGGTCAGAGTCAGGGGCGGCAACCCGCTGACTCACTAAATTCTACGGGGAGAGGTCAATGCGCCCCATCGAACACTCCACCGAGTCCTGCTTCCACAAAGCGGCAACCGACCAATGGCTAGTTGACCGCTTCAACGCCGGTGATTATCGAGGTTTGCTGGAGGCCGCGCTAATCCTCAACACGCTGCACCAGCTGGAAAAGACAAAGGCCAACTGGGCCATCCACGAAGCGGCGGACAACCTAGCTGACCATTACGGACTAGACCGCGACTCAGCCTAGTTTTTTGAGCGTGTACTTCTGGTACAGCCCGGTATAGGTCCCGTGCATGGGATGGCTCAGTTGATCACGGCCATCCTTAAAGAACAGCTCGTCCAGGTAGTCAGCCCGCGCTTTTTCGGCAGCGGCCTTGGTGAAGTTGAGCTTGGGCGGAGGAGTCATTTCCCTTCAGCAGCTTGTTTGCGTCGCCTTTCCACCAGGCTGGGACTGGTGTGCGAACGAGCCAGCTTAGGTTTCTTAGCCGCCTTCGGGGGAACGTCTACCCGGCAGTTGGGATAACGGTTCTGGGCAAACTGAATCGCCTGCTGGAGCGACTCGGCCCGAATCAAATCCCGCATGGCGCCTTGCCCGCCAATCCAAATCATCAGCTCGAACAGCTCAGACTTTTCTGCGCTGGTGCGAGACCGCCCTTCCCCGAGACGCTGCGAACGCTCGAAGTCTTCCTTCCACTGCAAAACCGCGTTGTTCATTGTCTTAGTAAGCGGGTTCGTCGATGCTGTGCACAGCCACCGGGCTGTTGGTGCAATCTGCCGCAGCGCGTGCTGCAACTACTGCCCTTTCGTAACTAGGCCAACTGGAGGCATCCTCCTTGACCCTTGTCACAGCAATGCCTTTTCCTGGTCCATAAACGGCAGTGACCCAGCGGTCACCAGCCATCACGACGTAGCGCGTCATGTGAAGTAAATTTTTACTGTGTAAGCTTAGTGATTATACCGAGATCAAACCAGACTATGAACCAATGCAACTAAGTCTTATGCGTCTTTACCTGACTCCCCTTTTTCTTGCCTGGAGCGCTGTCTTCCCTCTACCCGCCTTTGGACCGACTCTTTCCAAGCCTCCTCATCAGCAGCCTTGGCAGCCTCGTATTCTTGCGGCTGGATCTGCGAAAGCGCCGAGTACACAAACTCGCGCAGCATCCCAGTCACTCGTACACCTCTTTCTTCGGCCAGCTTTTCGGCCAACTTGTACCGGTTGGTATCCAAAAGCAGCTGGCAATAAATTTTCGACCCGTGCTTCAGGGGCATCGCTGGCTCTCTAGTCTCCTACATAATAGCATACTGAGACACAGTAGACCTACCAGCGCACATCCCGGTCCACACCTTTCCGCCAGGCATTGGCCTGAGCCACCCTCGCCCCACCCCTCTGCTTGGAGCACCCTTTTCGGATGCCCCGCGCCCACTCCAAAAACGCCGCCGCCCGCTGGAGATCCGCCGTCTTAGCCAGCCGAATCTCCTTATACAACCACTCCAGCATCATCTCCCTGCCGGTGCGACTCATAAGACTCGCTCTTCGACTAGATCAATCACGGGTTTAATCGCCAGGATCCGGTGGTCTGGGTAGACCCGCCGGGTATACATCTGAGCGGTGTAGACATCCGGGGCTTCCATGTAGATGTTCTCGGTCGCCCCGTGTTTCGGATAAAGCGTCACCCGATATTGGTTGAGCTTGATTGGATTATTTGGCGTCGAGCCAACTGCTTCCGACATGAGCTTCTGCCAGCGCTGGAACTTTTCCTAGCCACTCTGACTCGGCCTTTTCCATTGTGGTCTGAAGAATTTCAGCCCATTTTTCGGCTACGTCTTCACGAGCGACGAGGAT
>Ga0208767_1000802_pt1 | contig 25731 bp, 44 predicted proteins | sample VirMetDEL_Mar_21_FD_184514 | JGI IMG/M metagenome (GOLD analysis project Ga0208767, IMG submission 184514) | Aqueous microbial communities from the Delaware River and Bay under freshwater to marine salinity gradient to study organic matter... | ecosystem: Environmental > Aquatic > Marine >... | reverse complement strand
AACCTCTATTACCAAATTCAATGGCTAAGTTTAAGTAAAAACAAGATGAATGGTTTTCTAACCATATTTGCTCGTTAATTAATTCTAATACAACTTCATTCATACTCTATTGAATATTTTTTTAAATATTTTTTTTATTTTATTCTCCTCTTTCGATATTAAAAAAGGGTGCTTTCTACCTGTTAATTCCTCATAATAAGGGTTTATCTCACCAGTATATGGATCATATAGAGGTATTTCGTATTTTTGTTTATTATTACTTTCCATATATTAATAATATTGTTTTTATAGTGAAAGTGAATTATATTTAATGATGATATGAAAATTTTAAGAAAAATAATAAATTTTATTAACCCCTTTCATAAGAGTATTAACATACATTTCACTAATAAAGAGTTAATACCGATATATGAAAACGTTAAACTAAAACACATCCCCTCTATAGGTGATAAGGTGTTCTTCAACGATAAAGATGATATACTTTATATTATTGATATTGTGCATTTCTACAAAAACGATTTTCAGTTAATTTATATTGTTATAGATGATAATATATAAAAGGTTTAAACATTTTTTTTTGTATATTTATATAAAAAAAATAATATGTTAAAATTGTCATCATTAATTAATGAAAATAAAGGTGGTAACCAACCAGTTAAAGGTGTGGTGATCAAGATAATTAGATTCTTAGAAAATAAGTTTGGTGATGTTGAATGGGAAGATATAAATAGTGAATATGATGAAGATACTTCTGAAAGTATTTTTAAAGAATTAACTAATACATTAAAGATACCTGTTGAAAAGGCTATTGAACTATATTATCTTTATGTAAATAATATAGAAGACATTAGAAGTGGTGATGATTCTTGGAAAGAAAACCCTAATAGGGTAGATTATACAGAAAAATTTAGTGATAAACATATTGCCTTATCTTTAGAGTTAGATACGATACCATCACTTATATCGGAAGACAGAAATAAATATTATGGGTTAGATCAATTCACTTATTATGTGGATGGTGTTGATTATATAATTGGTAATTCTGATGAAGTTAGAGATGCTATTAGAGAATATGTGGAAAATGAAACCTATGGTTTAACTAACCATTCTAGTGTTGAAGAAGTCTATGATAGTGAAATACGTTATGGATTTGGAGAAAGGTTTATTTGTGAATTTTTATATGTTCCAGAAGAATGGAAGAAAGAAATATCAAACGAAGATGCAAGATATAGAGTTGCAGAAATGGGTGAAGGTGAAGATTTAATATCTGAATTATGGGGAGATGATTCAGAAACTTTGGAGTTGAAGTCTAAGTATGAATCACTAGAGTTATTAAAAACTGATTTAGAAGATAAAATTAATCAAACCGATAATAGTGGAGAGATAGAGTTATATCAAGATAAAATCGATGTTATTGAATCAGAATTAGAAGATTTATATGCTGATATAAGAGAATACTTATATAATTATGAATATGATAATTCATACGATATGTTAACAAATAATTTAGATGAGTGGTTAGGAGATTATGGTTATATGTCTAATGGTGAATTAAACACTAGAGAAGATAAATATGGTAAAGAAAAAACTTTTTTCCCTAAATTTTTAAGTGTTGATATTGAAAAAATGAGAGAAGAAATAGAGTCTTTGTTATTAGAAGACGTTTCTAACTATTTTGCTACTTATGATGGTTTAGAGAGGGAAGTAGAATACAATGGTGTGACATATTATATTTATAAAGTATAAAAAAATATTATGAATAAGAAAGTAATTAAAATATTAAATCACTTATTGAATAAGGGATTAGATTCAGAAGAAATAGGTGAAGTATATGAGTATCTAAAAGATGAATTAGGTATTAACAATAGAGATGCAACAACAAAAATAATATTATTATATAGGAAATACTCACCAATGTTAGAAGATGGTGAAAATTTTAGTTCTATATCTGACATGAATGTAGATTATGATCCTGATGATATTGATGATAATGTGATTGCACTATCACAACATTTAAATACACACCCATTTTTACTAAAACATGTTGGTGGTTACTATTATGTATATAATTTAGATGAAAGTGAATATCTTGTTGGAACCGAAAAAGAGATAAGGGAGATTTTCGATAATAATGTGGGGGATGAAATTGATAACATCAAAGAGTATAATATGGATTATGTTGAACAATATGCAAAATTAGATATGGATTATGTTGAGTCTTTTGCAGAACAAGAGGCTGAGTATTATTATGCTAATGAAGGTCCTGAAGATGTGATTAATTATTTAGGTTATCAGAGTGAGTTGGAATCTAGGTTATCTAAAGATGAAGAAGCTGAGGAGAGAATGTATAGTATAGATAATAAGATTTCAGATATCTATTCGGAAATTGATGATTTAGAGTATGATGTAGATGAATATAAATCTGAATTAGAAGATTTAGAGTATGATGTTGAAAATGCAGAGTCAGAAGAAGATAGGGAAGAATATTATCAAGAATATATTGCAAAGAAAAATGATATTGAAGGTGCTAATGATGAAATCAGAAGTTTAAGAATTGATTTAGAGTCATACCAAAGTGAGTTTGATGATTTAGAAAAATTTGTTGATAATTTTGATGAAGATGAAATTAAAAAAGATTTATCAGAAGAATTGGAAGAACAATATATTAAATCCAGATCTAGTGAAATTACAGATGACATTGAATATGATCCTATTAGATATTTTAAAGGTAATTTAGGGATGGATACTAAAGATATTTTAGATCAATACTTTGACGTTGATGAAGACGAAATGGTTGAAGATTTGTGGGATAGTGATAGGGCAAATATGTTAGCATCCTATGATGGTGAAGAACATGAAGAAAATGTAAATGGCGAATATTATTTAATATATAGGACAAATTAGTATGAAAAAATTAATTAGAAAAATATTGATAAAGATAAAGAATTTAGAATAGAAGATTTCTATAGCGATGATATTATTGTCAGAGGTGAATCTATTTATTAAATATTTTAGATGTAATTAAAAAAAATATTATAATGAAATTTATAGAAATATTAAAAGAAGACAAAAACTCTAATAAAAAGAGTAAATACATTAACATGATGGTAGATATGATGAAAGATCATTTTACTGATAGTGATGGTAACCTAATAAGATGGTCAACAGATTGGATTAATCGTACGAATATTTCTGATTTCAAAAATCAAATAACTGAATTCATCGACATCAACAACCAAATGACTGATATTCTTAATAAACTTAGTGAGGTGGGAAAATTAACACCAACGCAGGTTTATGAATTAGGTAAACAAAAAAGAGAATTAAGTGAAAAATGGGATAATAGATTTAACCATATTAGACATATATATGATTTATTTGGGTCATCTGAAGAAAATAATTTCATCAATGAATATGGTTTATCTTTAGGTATTCTTTTAGAGGTATGGGAAAAGTTTTATAATGAAGTGTATAAAACAGCTAGAATAGAAGATGTATTATCTAAATCACATTTTGGTGGTGTGCAACATGGGCTACCACAAGGTAATTACTCCAAAGATAAGAAACTTAATAGTGTATATGGTAATCATTTTTATTCAGTATTCACTGACAAAGATAATGGTGACTATATATTAGGTATTGATAAAGAATGGGAATGGAATAAAGAAGGTGTCGATTTAAGTAAATTATACTATAAAAGATTTAATTCATTAGATGACTTAAAGAGAGAGTTACATGATGTAGAAATTAAAAAATTTATTAGTAGACATGATTCGTATTTAGATAATGATGATTTAAAAGATGTTATTCAACATATTGAAATGTCTTCTATGGATGATATTAAAGATGATTGGAAAAAAGAAAAAGAATATGATTCAAGTATGACTTTTGAAGAGTTTCTTGGAGATGAAATTAATAGATATTTAATGGATGAAAAAGGTATGGGATACGGATACCTATCAAATAATAGTGCAGAAACATTGGCTAGTAATTATATTAATTTAGATAAAATATTAAGTGACATTTACAATTTCTAATTTAACCTATTGATTTTTAAAAAAGTTTTACATATTTATTTACAAAAAAATTATAATGACAGAATATACGATAACAGAGCTTGCGTATTACCACTGCGATGATGGTGGGTTATTAACAGCTTCTTTTAGGATTGAAGGTGATTCAGAGGATACTTATAGGACAATAGAAACTGATGAATATTATTATTGTGCCGAAAAAGAATCTTCAGAAAATGGTGGATACCACACCAAAGAATGGGAAGATGGTGATTTAGATGAAGCTGGTTATTACTATTCTCACTTTGATTTTAGTGAATGGATGGATTATGAACACAATGAAGAAAAAGTTATTGAGTTTATATATGACAACTATCAATTAGAGGACCTACCAGAACCAGAATTAGAATAAAAAAATTTCAATATATCATTGTCAGAAACAAAAAAAGTTATTATATTTGTTAGACAAACAAACAAAATTAGTTCTTTGACATAAAATATTAGGTAATTAGTAGTCTTATAGAATAAAGATGGATAATAACCATTACTATAATAGACCTAACCGTTGGGGGTGAGATAGTTGTACAAAAAATATCAGCACTCGGAGGAAATCTATAACCAGTAAGGATTAGGAATCAAATTGGGAAAATGAAAGTACAGAACACTATTAGTAGGATTTTACTAACGAACATAGTGTAAGGGTATTCTATAAGATGAAAATTACCATTTTTTTGATATAAAAAAATAATCTAAAGGAATGATTTCAGCAAATTTTTTCATAAAGAATCAATTAAGTTGAAAACAGAGGGTTACCCTACCCCTCGGTAAAATTAAAACAGAAAAAAGGGTAACCTATGGAAAGGTTATAAATATATTCCATTGCTTTACCACAATTAAAAAAAAGGTATGTGGGGACGATCATCACGTTAAATAAAAGTCGAATCATCATTCCGAGATATTTTAAAGAGGAGTGACAGAGCGGTTTAATGTACCAGACTTGAAATCTGGCGTACCGAAAGGTACCGGGGGTTCAAATCCCTCCTCCTCTGCACTAGTCCCCGAAACTCCTCACCATAAACGCCTAAGTTGTCAAAGGTAAGGATTAATGGCAATATCTCACAAACGATTAAGTGGTACATGACACTTGTGAGGTTGTACTAATAAACGATATGGAATGGAGTTTCATAAAGGGGTATGGCCCATTCGTCTAAGGGTTAGTATGTGTTACAAAATTATTAGTTTAGGTCCTGAGGTCAAATGGTTAAGATATCGCACTGTCACTGCGCATGGAGCCGGTTCAACTCCGGTCAGGACCGCAACATAAACCATATCTTTAATTAGGTATGGTTTTTTTATGTTCTAAATTATTTTTTCCTTTTTTTTACATATTTATAGTATAGATGTATATGGAAAAAGAAAATACTATAGATATGCGTAAAACAAATTTACAAAAACTAAAAATACTGGTAGACGAATTAGAAAGTTTAAGTGATGGTGATAAAGGGTATACTAGTGTATTATCTGAAATTGAAAAAATAATAGAAAAAGAAAGGACAATTATTTCTAATTTAGTAAAGAGTGATAAAAAAATTAACCACTACGAAAAAATATGTTCCACAATTCTTTCTTTAATCGGTAAAAACAAAATTAATTAATCATGAGTGATAATCAAAATGTATCTAAAAATGGTTGGTCAGAATATGGGAGACTAGTACTGAAAGAATTAGAAAGACTTAATGATGGTCAAGATAAACTTAAAGAAGAGATTGATAAGAAATTTCAGGAGTTAAATGAAAAGATGACCGAATTCAAAAACACTGAGAAAGAGGTTGATGAATTAAAAGAATGGAAAGAAAAAGTAACTGAGGTTTGGTCTGCAACTCAAATGAAGTCTGTAAAAGATGAAGTTTATAAGCAAAAAAATCAATGGGCTAAAGTCACTGGTATTATTATAGTTGTACAAATTATTATGAGTTTAATCATTGCTTTTAGAAATCAGATATTTGGGTAAGGTATGAGTAATTTAGATGAAATAAGAAAATTAACCGATTCTTTTTTAATGGTGGATAATAACCTTAAAGAAGTATTAGAATATCTCCCTATATGTATACATGAAATATCTATGGATGGGATTATAACCTCAATGAATCAGAATGGTATAGATATGTTAATTGGGTTAAATGGAGAAGATATCATTGGTTCAAAATATATTGATTTTATTTCAGATAATGATAAAAAGTATGTTACAACTCATTGGAATAAGGCTAAAAAAGGTGAAATAAATAAATTCACATTCAGAGGTAAAAAAGGGAGAAAGTTTTTAAGTTGTTTTAGTCCAGTTATAGAAGAAGAAAAAATAACAAGAGTGGCTGGATTTTCCATAATATTACCTGAAGATGAGCATTAAGAAACTTAAAAATTTAACAGAATCTTTGGTTAGGGTTGAAGATAACCTTAAAGAAGAAAAAGAAGTTTTAGAATTTATTTTAGAACACACTACAGATGGTTATTGGGATTGGGATTTAACAAGTAATTACCAATACTTATCACCTAAGTTAAAAAAACAATTGGGGTATAGTGAAGATGAAATGGAAAACAAACCTGAGAGTTGGCAAGCCATTTGTGATAAGTTAGACTTAGAGAAGACTGAAAAGAGAATAGAAGACCATTTAGATGGTATTACAGAAGACTTTAAGAGTATTATGAACTTCACCCATAAAGATGGTCACATCGTAAAAATATTGTGTAGAGGAAAGGTTGTTAAGAGAGATGAGAATAACCAACCATTAAGAATGATTGGTACTCACACCATTATATTGTAATTCTATTAACTTTAATATCAATACCATTATTTACTCCCCACTCTTCGAAACCATCAGCATGGTTTAATCTATCTTCCCACATCTCAATTTCTGTTACATTAGGGTTTTGTTCAATTAATTTTTTAAGAGTATTTATTTTACTTGTAAATGTATCACCTCTTTCTTTATAGTGGTATTCATCGAATATGATACCATTTTTATTAAGGATACTTTCTACTTGATTTGCTAGTTTAGGTATTCTACCTGTTAACATAATCATTAATGCGTTATCACCTTCAGATTCTTTATTATAATCGTCAATAGTAGAAGGAATAAGTTTTATATTAAATGTATTTTCATCTAATGATTCTGGTTTACCCCACCATCCTTTATGTGGGTAATCTTTTTTATTCTTTGCCTCCCATAAAACAATACCATCTTCTTTGTTTGGCGTGTCTGCTAATGTCCCATCAAAATCAAAGATGGATATTTTGTTTATTGTTTGTTTCTCTTCCATAATTAAAACTCTTCCGTATCTAACACTTTCATTCTTTAAATCTAATACACTACCTTGTGCCCAATCAACAAAGTTTTCAAATGGTACAACATGTAATTCACCATCATATCTGAATTCAATTTTTTTATTAACAAAATCAATATCTCTATTGTAATTAAAATATAATCTATCGTCTTTTGACTTGTATACATCACCATATCTCTTACTTAAATTAGTTTTTTCTATGATATCATCTATAATTAATTTACCTTCTAACCATTCATCATATTGACCTTCATCGTTATCTTCAACCCACCTTTCTAAATTTTTATTTAATTCTTCTACATGTTCATTCGAATCACTATTCCAATAACTCGATTCGAACCAAACATTTTCTAAATCAATCCCTGGTTGAAATTCTAAATCTGCAACTTCGTCAAAATCTAATGGTGAATTATTCTCTATTACTTCTTTAAAATCATCAAAAGGTATGGTTACAGATGAATCATTATAATCAATCTCATATTTTATTTCCTCATTATAATAATCACGTAAAGCTTTTGTCCTTTCACTTCCAGTTATATCTGAAATAGTGTATAAATACTCATCTCTTAAAGTATTAAAAGTATTTTCTGGTAATATTTTTTCTAAGTGTATTGCTATTGCTTCACTTTCAGGGTTATTAGATTCTAAAAATTTTAACGATTCATTATTTTTAGTGATAATAGCAATTTTTTTCATTAATTCTATTGTTTCATCATTAAAATGAATATAATTAAACTCCTCACTATCATATTCATCATAATAATTACCCCCATAATTGGAAAAGGCTTCAGAATATCTCCAGTAATCATCTTCATAAATACCAGTAATATCACTATAACTTGATATATCATCACCTAGATAAAAAGTAACTTCATCAGTATCTATCTCTATACAAGGGGTGTTTACAGAAGAGTGACCATATGATTGATACGTTCTTTTACAGGCTTGCATTTTACCATAAAACTTATCAGGTATATCTGACTGATCAAATTTTCCAGGTTCTTCCTCCATTTTATTTAAGAAAGTTAATAAAGGATTTGTATCTCTATTTACTTCTTCCATTTCCTCATAGTTACCATCTTCCCTATAATTTAAAAACCATAAAGTAGATACTTTAACGGCAATTGGGTGTGGAAAACCCAATTCTTTCATTAAATATCTAACTGCAGATGATCTGTTTGTACCTGATACATTATCATTAATCAGTTTTAATACTCTTATTTCTTTTTTATTAAGACTCATACTATTTTTAATTATAAATATTAAAAAATGAATTAGAAAGCTTTTGGATTAAAGAAAAAAAATCTTATCTTTGATTTATTGTAAAACGAAATTAAAAATAAAGATTTATGGGATATTTAGATTTGGAAACATTAAGACAAGAAACACCTTCAGTATTTGCAGAAAAACCACACGTTAAAGTATCTGATAAATACACATTCATACCAACAACAGAGGTTATTGATTTATTAGCTGATAAAGGGTGGTTACCTACAAAAGCTAAACAATACATTTCTAGAAAAGATTTATCTTCAAACCAGTATAGGAAACATTTAATTAGGTTTAGGAATGAGAATTTGGTAAATGACTTCAAATCACTAGATGAGACTTTACCAGAGATTGTTTTATTTAATTCACACGATGCAACATCGTCTTTCAGATTTAATATTGGTTTATTTAGATTGGTATGTGAAAATGGTTTAGTTGTGGCTACGGAAAATTTCGGTGAATGTAGAATCAGACACCAAAATTATAACTCTAACGATGTTATTAGAACCATCAATGAGATGACTGATAACTTCCCAACCATCTATAACAATATGGAAAGTATGAAGTCAAAAATCTTAACTGACAATGATGTTATTGAATATGGAAGAATTGCATCTAAAAATCATTGGGGTGAAGATAGAAAAATTGACTTAGATGGGTTATTAAAAGTTAGAAGGCAAGAAGACGATGGTAACGAGTTATGGAAGGTATTCAATAGGGTACAAGAAAATATGTTAAAAGGTGGTATCATTACTAGTAAAAAAGTAGAAAATAGAACCATTGTAAACAAAACAAGACCTATTAAATCAGTAGATACTAATGTTTCGTTGAATAAAATGTTGTGGGGATTAACTGAAGAATGGTTATAATTGATAATGGGGTAAAAAAATAAGGGTTGATTAGCCCTTATTTCCCATGTTCTTATATTTTTCTATTAAGTTTCTTAATTCAGCCGCTTCTTCATAGTTTTCAGACTTCACAGCTTCGTCTAATTGAAGTTTAAGGACATCTAATAAATTATCACTATCTATATTATCGATAATCTTTTGTTTTGTTTGATCTCTTTGTGTTGGTCCACCATAGAAAGTAATCTCATGTAATATTGAACCCAATATATCAAACAATGTTATTACACACTCACTTTTTGGGTATTCTATATCTGTACTTTTAGTGTTGTTTTCTACTTGTAAAGTATTATCAATAACTACGGGTATATTTTTCATTTCAGGTATTGACATAAATTCTAAACTATATATCACACCAGTTTGATCATTAACACCATCAAAGTCTATTCTAATATCTGAGAATCCTTGATTTAAATCCACCTCAAAGTATTCTATAGTTTTTCTAATACGTATATTCTCTATACCTAAATCTTCTCTTTTAATGTTGATTTTTTCGTTTGACCATTCTTCTCTGAATATCTCTAAACTATTACCACCCATTGTTTCACCAAAGATAATGTCTAATGTATCAGCATCATTCATTATGTGGTCGAATAACTGACCAAATGTTGCCCCATCGTCTATTTTTAGTTGATAATCTAAATAGTATTTTAGGGTATCTATTTTTTCTACAGACCCACTAAAATTATCTTCTAAGAATAAATCACCATTGACATCTAAAAGTAAATTCTTCATACTAATAAATACATGAAAAATTAGTAAAGTTATGGTTAACTATACTAAACTTAGTTGTATTGGATTAAACCATTCTGGTATCTCTCTATTCTTCCATTTACACATATATGCCTTTTCTACATTGTAATAATTTCTATAACCATCTATTGGATTTTCTCTCTTACATTCATCTGGCATTGCTTGTGGTATCTCTGTGAATCCTTTATCTTCTATGTTAGGTAGGTTTACCATACACCACTCTAAATGTTGTTGTGTCTTATGTCTTTTACCATACCTGTGAGTGTATTCTTTACATAACTCCATAGTCATATCACATAACCATACATAGTTAGATAACGATTCTCTAACCCATTTGTTTGATGGGTGATTAACGTGTGTTTTCTTATATGGTGCCTCACCACCAGTCATCCAGTGAGCGGTAGATAAAAGTTGGACTCCCTCGATAATCATCTTGCATACGTGTTTGTCACAATGATACTGGGCACATAGTTTTGGATCTTCATCTAAATAAAATATATTCATAATTTAATGTTTATAATTGTTTACTCAACAAATTTTATTTCTTACCTCTTATAAACTTAAAAAAAAGTAATAGTGTTACAACACAAAAAATAATTTCTACAACTGAAAACTTTGATTTTTTCTTTTCCATAATTTTTATTTTTAATTATAACAAATATAACCATTATTTTTGACTTAAACTAATAACTAGTGATATTTATAAAATATGAAAAAGATTATTATTACAGAAAGCCAATATAAAAGACTATTTAAAGAAGAAATGGTATATAAGATTGATGGTGACATCGATTTTAAAGGTAATGAATTATCTAATGGTGGGCCAGTCAGTGATCAATGGTCACCAATACTAAATTATTTAGACGATCTTTTAGATGAATCAGGTATTAAATATAAGATAACTGCTGGTAATGATAAGTTCCATAAAAGAGCAAACCCTAAATCTAGACACGCCATTGGTTGTGCGGTTGATTTTGCGATAAGGAGAAGAGGAACTGGAATTAGAAAAAAAGTTTTTAATAAAAAGTATGCGAGTAAGGTTTTTGAGGTGATGCAAAAAATGGTTAGTAAATTTTCTTCATCACACGATTTTTCTTGGTTAGACGAATATAATAAAGGTACAGGACACTCAACAGGAGGTCACATACATATGTCAATAGGTAGACAATTTTGTGGTGGACCTAAAGGTAAAGAAATTAAGTCTACACAAAAATTACCATCAGATGCTGGTAAGTTTAATAGTGATGATATTAAAGACACACCTACGAGTACTTCATCTAATAGTAGTGACTTAATAAAAATGGGATCTAAAGGTGATAAGGTAGTAGAATTACAAACTAAATTAAAAAGTTTGAATTATGATTTAGGTACCACTGGAAGTAACAAAGATGGTATTGATGGTGTATTTGGATCAAATACTCAGAAAGCAGTAAGTAAATTCCAAACAGATAAGAAGATACAAGTTGATGGTATAGTTGGACCTGAAACTAAAAAAGAGTTAGGTTTAGCGTAATCACTTATAATAATTCATAATAGAAATATTGTAAGTCACCATCTATTGCATAGTATAATCTTTTTGCTTTTTTCTTTGATACTAAGGCTGACATCTCTATAGATTTTTCATTATCATCTAATGAATGTCTAACAACTTTACCAGTTACACCTTCTATTTTATCCCATCTAACATTTGGTTCTTTTTTGGTAGTCTTTTTGATCGTAGTTTTTCTAACCCTCTTTTTGGGTGTTGTCTCATCTATTTTTTCTGTTTCTACTTTTTTTCTAGTCATTTTTATCTTCTTTTTTATCTTCAGTATTAAACCATTTGATTATTGAAATAATAATCATTAATACGCCCCATTCATTATAATCTAAAGCGAATAACATCATAGCCATTGTAAAGACAGGTGCTTTAAATGCTCCGACTATTATTAAAATAAACCCTATTACTCCACTAACACCTAACGCTTGAATTGTTTCTGCTATATCCATAGAGTTTTAATTTTTATTTATCATTTGAGTCAAATATAGGGAAAATAAATCAAAAAACACCATTAATATCTAACTATTATAACCTTAACACTAAATTAACACCCATTTGAGTTTTTGTGGATATATATTGTAAGATAAAAACAAAAAACTATAAACCTTAAAAATCATAGTAACCGATAGGGGGTTTAAAACATTAAAAGAAATGAAAAAATTATTATTTGGGGTATTGATGATGGTATCCACATTAATCTTCGCACAAAGTGGTAAGGTGGTTGATAAGACAGGTGAACCACAATCATTCTGTAAAGTAACAGCACCAGAATTAAATTTGGTAACTTATACTGATTTCAATGGTATATATAAAATTGATGTTCCTGAAGGGACTAAATTGGTATTTGATTATATCAGTTATGAAACTTTAGAAGTAATATCTAAAGATAGTATGGAAGTTACTTTAAAAGATCCTGAAATTAATTTCCCAATTACACTACAATAATATTATTTTTTACGGATATTTATAGTATATTTGTAAAAAAGATATTATGGACTACATTAAAATAGGTATTGGATCGGCGTTTTTATTTGTTGCACAAATTTTAGTTTGGTTTCAAATATATGCACCTGTTAAAATAGAATGGTTTAAAGATAAAGGTTCATTTTTCCCATATATTGCTGCAATCCCAATATCTTTTATGTTTATTAAAGGGGTTGAGTATGTTGTCTTAGGTACTGGTGGTGATATGTGGCCTTCACGTATTATAGGTTTTTCTTTAGGTATAGTATCTTTTGCATTCTTAACATCATATTTTAATAACGAACCTGTAACTTTAAAAACAGGGGTATGTATATTCTTATGTATATGTATTTTAGGGATACAAATATTATGGAAAAGTAACTAACTTATTCTATTTTTATAATATTTATATAAAAAAAGATATTATGAAATTATTCCTTTCACAAATTAAAGATATTGACAAGATGCCTTATTACCTTAATAGGTTAGGTGAGTTGAATATTGAAGATAATAATGTGGTATTAAATTACCAACTTAGTGGTAATACATCAAATAAGGGTATTGGTGGTGGATTAACCATACAAGATGGTGATGCTTTAGGTAATGATGTTACATTCAGAATAGGTTCACTTAATACATTAACTGATAGTGATTTAAACATAAATGAATACACCAATGGTAGTGGATACACCAATTTAGGTTTTGTTACTGAATTAAATGATATTGTATTACAAAACACATCAACAACATCAATGGATGGTGTTAGAGTAATTAAAGAAAAAGATATTATAAATGGTGGTACATTAAGTGGGGAAACATCTTTCAGTGGTAGTAATAGGTATTTAAAGTTTCTAGTTAAGTCATCTGAACAGAGTGGTGTAATACCTTCAGTTAATGATTTATTACCAGGTGAATTGATGTTGAATATAGCTGATGGTAAATTATTTTCATTAAAAGGTAGTTCTGGTAATTATGAGGTTATTGAGATAGGTTCATCAGTAAACACTAACCCTAGTAGTAGTACTACTTCAGGTACAACGTCTACAGGTACTACTTCAGGTACAACATCATCAACACCTACAATACAGAATCTAGTTTGGAGTTCACCAGAAGGTGATAGTAACCAAGAAAGATATCCAGCGTATGGTTATTATGATTACTCACACTCAATGTTTATAATCAGGGCTTCAGAGTTAGGTTCTGGTTCTAAATTACTACATGGTTTAGAAATAGAAGTTGGTGGGTATACTAATGGATATACATACAATAATCAAACAATAAAATTAGCTCATATAAGTGATTTAGAGTTTGGTGATAATGTTAAAGTAGATTTAACAAATATTAATGGGGTGGCTAATTTAACTTCAGTTAAGAGTGGATTTAATTGGACAATAAATAATTCAGGATACCAAACAATAGATTTTGACACTAATTTCGAATATAACGGAAATGATAGTTTATTAATCATTTGGGAAAATAGAGATAGTGATTGGGGGTCAGGATTTGGATGGGCTGAATGTCATTTTGATAACACTTATTATGATTCTTGGTTTAAATATCAAGACAATTCATACCCAACTGGATATGGTACTAAAGACCAATCATATAGACCTAACTTTAAATTAAAATATTAATTATGGCAATAGATAATCAAACCTTAGAGAATGAATTAAATAATTATGGTAACGTAGTTATTTGTGGAGAAAATAATACTAGATCTTATATTGTGGCAATTGAGAATGTAATTACTGATGTTACAACACTTAAAAATATAATAGATGGTTATATATTAAATGACTTTCAGATATTAACTGATATTAGATTATCTGATGGTATATTTAAATGTTTATATGTTAAAAGTTAAGTGATATGGATAATAAGATAACAATAACTTTTAATAGTTCATCTGAAACAAAATTTTCTATAACTAGTGAAAATTTTAATATATTAGAATTAGATAATAGTATTGAAGTTAATAAAAAAATACAAGAAAATCTGGTGATAATCTTATATGCGTATAAGAAACTTATTGATATTTCTGAAAAAAGAGGTGTTATAGAAAATAAAGATAAAATTTTTAAAAAGTTAGATGAAATACTAACTATTATTGGTTGATCTTTTAATCTTCTTTTTGTGTTGGGATAAAATATCTAATGAGGCGAATTTAGTTATTACTAAACCTAAGAATAACATTAGTATCATAATTGTACTTGAAGAGTTTCCTGATGTTTCTAAATTATAATTCCATAAACCATGATATATAATAGCAGATAATAATCCTAATACTAAGTATATTAGTCTTTTAAATTCTGGATTTTTAGACATTAATAAACCAAAAACCGAACGAGTACCAAATTTACCTGTATTAATTCTACCTAACGCAATCCAATATCCAGCAAACATACCAAATAACATATGTGCTATTGTTGACGTAAATGTCCTTGTTTTTAATACTTCTGTACCATATGCTGAAAGGTATTGTAAGTTTTCAACCATTGCAAAACCTAATCCAACCATACCCATATAAAACATAATAGATAGTGGGTGAACATCTTTTTTCTTTTTAGCAGTGAACAAGATTAAGAATGACAAATACTTTATTAACTCTTCCTTTGGTGCAACTACCATAAAAAAGTTTTGAAATGTATTGAGTGATATAAAATCAGTATTCCAATCTGGTAGTAAAATACTTAAAAAAGGTAACATTATTACAGAAAATGCACCAATACCAACATAATGTAAACCATCTACAATATTGATTGATTTGTGTGGTGATGTTAAGTAAATCATTAAAGCATAAATTATGGGTGGCAAAACTACACCCATAAACAACATTATATTAATTCCGAATATCATATAATATAAATATCATAAGATCACATATGGTTACTTTTATGTTTTTCTTTTCTGTAATATTTCTTTTTATTTCTATGCACTCTATGACGATTGACTCTAAGACCAAACTCTAATTCAGCTTCTCTACTTGCGGATCTATTAATCCTTAAAACTTCTTCTTTTGTTAATTTTAAAGTATTTTTCATAGTTTTTCTTTTATTTTTAAAATATTTTGATTATTATAATGTTAATTAATCATTCTCAATAAAAACATATGCCTCAAAGGTATAAAATTTTAGGGAATAATAAAATAAATGTTATGAATATTACATTGGTAAATAAAGTAGAGAAATTTTTAAGAGATAAGGGTATATTGAATGATGATTCGTATACTGAAATAAAAGAAGGTGCGGAAAAGTTGTTTGAATTAAGAAATAAAATTGATTGTTTAATAGTAGAATTAAAAAGGACAATTTTAGATAATAGTATTCATTTATTACAGGAAAGGGTTATGAATGAAAATACTGAGGGTGTTATTGAAATTTTAGATAATACCAAAAATGTAGTAGATTTCTACAATTATTTAGAAAAGAAAGAAGAGTTGATTAGGGAATACTCTAAATATAAGTTATTATATGATGAACATTATCCAGAACTTAAAGAAATTAAATTTATGTTAGGTTTAAAAGATAGTGAGTTAATTAATATAATAAGAGAAATAGTCGTTAATTACAATGTGGATTCTTGATATTTTAAAGAAAATAAAAGATAAGTATTATGATATTATAGATGATATAATGGAGTTTTTGGATGATAATAATTTAATAAGGAGAAAATAATTTCTTTTTTTAAAATAAAAATACTAAATTTAAATAAAAAATATATGGTTTCAATAATAGTTGCAGTATCAAAAAATGGGGTAATAGGTGTTGACAATAAATTACCTTGGAATTTACCAGAAGACTTAAAAAGATTTAAGGAATTAACAACTAATAATGTTGTTATTATGGGTAGGAAAACTTATGAATCTATAGGTAAACCATTACCAAATAGAATTAATATAGTTATAACAAGAAACGAAGATTTTTTTGTACCTGGTGTTTTAACTGCTAAATCATTACAAAATGCTTTATTAAAAGCTGGTGGTGAAAAAGATATTTTTATTATTGGTGGTGGTGAGATTTATCGACAATCTATTTCATATTCAGATAAAATGTACATTACTGAGGTTGATATGGAAGTAGAAGGTGACACAACATTTCCAGATATTGATAAAAATAGATGGTCAATACAGGAGGAGATTGTTTTTAAAGGTGGTAAATTTTTAACATACGAAAGAGTCAAAATATTAACTACATAAAATAGAAATTATGGAAATTGGATGTAAAGGTAGAGGTTGTGATAAAGTAGATTGTGAAACGATAGAAGTTAGACATGATTGGTATGGGATTTATACTGGTTATTATTGTGATGATTGTTATGAAAACAATTATCCATATAGGAAAGACAGATATGCAACTGAAGAATATGATGGTTATGGTGAGAGATTAGGTTAATAATTTTTTATTCTGAAAACTTTTACATATCTTTATAGTATGTCAAAGAAATCAGATAAAATATTAAAATTAATAGAAACTAATTACGTTACCGAAAATGATCAATATGATATACCATCCATTATTTGTGATAATCAAATGAATACTTCTTTTTCATTAACACATTCTATTGGTAGAAATAATTTAGTAGGCACTATAAAGAAATATTTAATTCAAGAAGTTGGGTTTGATAATGATTTATCTGAGTTATTTGCAGAAAAATTCATTGAATATAAGTATGGTATATATTGTGATTTTGTAATAAATATGTAAAAAAATAAAAATGGTTGATAATTATAATAAAGGAGAGTTATATTTGACAAAACACTCATTAGATGGTGTTAAAGAGTATTATAGTACAGAATGTATGGGGATGATGCTGGAGGTTACAACTTCAGTATCCAATAAAACTACTGAAAAGTTATTAAAATATAGGGAATTACCATATGAAGCTTTTAGTAGTATTTTTAGAATGAGTAAAAATAAATGAACAACGTTTACTTAGTTGATATTGATGGGACTATATCTGAAGATATCAAAAATGAAGAAGCACACCTTTATGGTGGTGCAGGAGTTTTACCACACTCAAAAGAAGTTTTAAATAAGTGGTACGATGAAGGGAATACGATAACATTCTTTACCGCAAGAGAGGAAAAAGATAGAGAAGTTACTGAAACTTGGTTAAATGAAAATGGGTATAAATATAATGGGCTCATAATGGATAAACCGAGAATTAAAGATGGGCAAGAGTATGTTTGGATTGATAATAGACCAGTTTCTGGAATCGTATATAAAGATAATTGGTTGGATTTAGATAAAAGAATGAGTTAATATGTATGAATATATCTTATATAGTGTTTTAGGGTTAGGTATTCTTACTGGACTATACTTTCTGTTTAAGTATGTTAATAGAAAATATAAAATATATAAGGAGTATAATAAAACACTAAACGATGAAGATAAAAAACTTAAAGAAGATTTATCTGAATTGAGAAAACAAATACTATTGAGCGACTCACCTGAGAAGAGAAATGAATTGATAACAAAAATAGAAATATTAACTAAAAGATATGAATACGATGACAAATAATGTTTAACACTTAAAAAAATAGTTTTATGAAAAAGATAAATAACATAAAAAATTTCATAATAACATTGTGTATGTTATTCTTAACAACCAATGTTATTTCACAAACAACAACCTTATACTCTAATGACTTCGAGTCATCAACGACAGGGTATATTACATCAACAACAAAAACAGACGATGTATGGAAATATGAATGGGCTAGTCATTCCAGTTGTGCGTCAACTGATATTTGGAGGGTAGATAATTCTGGTGGTTATGGTACTGCCGGAGATATATCAGGTAATTATGCGAGTGTAGATTATGGTAGTCAATCATGTGTACAAGATGTGAGCTTTGCAATAAAAGAATTTACCCCAACACAAAATACAATTAATGTTTCTTTCGATTGGTCATTTAGGGACTATACGGGTAGCACATTAATAATAAAATTATACGATGCGGCTGGAAATCCTATACACACATTAGTTAGTGTCTCATCTGATGATAACGGTAAATATTCAGGGTCATTGTCTGTAACTGCAGGGACGACATATACAATAGATTTTAGATATACTGCTTCATGGGATTACGGTGCCAAAATAGATAATATATCAGTAACTGAAATGTCAAGTGATTATTCAGAAACAACTGTAGGTACAGGAACTTCAGAATCTTCACTGGTACCCGCATACGGATATTATGATTATAGTTGGTCAGAAATGATTTACACACAAGCTGAAATTAATACATCTGGGACAATTAAATCAGTCTCGTTTTATGTTGATAATAGTAGCCCATCATCATATACGATGAATAATCAAAAAATATTCTTAGGACATACATCGGCAACAGAATTTGATAGTAGTCCATCAGAAGATGTTACATCAGATATTACAGTTACAGATTACACTGAGTGTTATGATGGGTCTATTACATTTGTTCACGGTTGGAATGCTATTACATTAGATCAGGACTTCTCATATAATAATACAGGGAACCTTGTAGTTAAATTAGAAAACAGAGATGGTAGTTATGCTTCACCTTACCCATCATTCGATTATACTACATCAAGTAATAAATCTGCATATGAATACAATGATGGAAGTTATCCTACAGGAGATGGTACAAGAACAAGTATAAGACCTAATATGAAGTTTATGTTTTATACTGGCGGAGTATTACCAATCAGTTTAATAACATTTGATGGTGAATTGGTGGGTAGTGATTTTGATTTAAAAACTAAATTGAATTGGGAAGTTGCATCCCAATTAAATAACGATTACTTTGTAGTTGAACATAGTATTGATGGTTATGTATGGGAAGAAGTGGATATTATAATGGGAGATGGTACATCATCAAAATTTATGACTTATGAGACTATACATGAAAATCCAATTAACGGATATAACTATTATAGATTAACACAAGTAGATTATGATGGGCAATATGAAACATTCAAACCAATAAGTCTGTTTGTTAACACATTTGGTGAAAGAGAATTTATAGTTAGAAAAACTAATTTAATAGGTCAAGATGTTAATGAAAATTATAGTGGACCAACATTAATAATATGGAATAACGGAGAAGTTACAAGAGAATATAAGGTGAGATAATTTATGGATGATATACCTATATACCCATTTACTTTAGAAGAATTAGAAAAATTCCCTAATGCGGGTGATGATATATTTTTTAGAAGGGCGATTGAAATGATTGATATTGGTTTTAATGCTGGTATGGATAAAATAACATTATTTAAAATTATAGAAGAAGAATCTGTATTATTTTTAAATCTACCCGCAACTTCTTGGGTTGGTACATTAAAAGATTCTATTACTTATTTTGAATCTACAGAAGAATATGAAGAATGTGCATACGCTAAGATAGTTTTAGAAAGAATAACATAATAAATTGACTTATAGGTTAGAAAAAATTATATTTAAGGATGAGAGATGATTTAACATTCGTAAAATGTTTTAGAGTTATAGAAAGTTGTAACACTTTAATACAATTAAAACATGCTAAAACGTATGTGGACCTTTATTACGAAATGTATAGAAACTCTAATAACTTTAGTGAATTAGTCTATATTTGGAGAAATAAGTATATAGAAATCAATAAAAATATTACATAATGGCTAAGAGACCACCAAGAAAGAAAACCATAAATAAAGAAGAACAAAGAGAAGTTCTTGTTGAAATGATGGATTATGACGAAAACTTAGGTTTGTATAATAAAGAAAAAATAAAAGAAGATATTTTAATGAGTGATATTGGGTTAGGGATAAATGAGATATATTGTGGTGATACCTGTGAAACAATGGGTAAATTAAAAGATGGGACTATTGATTTAATATTAACATCACCACCATACTTAGCATCTATTAGAAAGGATAACCACAAATATCCGGGTGCTAAAGATAAGATTAAAGATAACCAATCAGTAGAAGATTATTTGGATTGGATGTCAGAAGTATTCCAACAATACGAAAGAGTTTTAAAAGATGATGGTGTGATAGCATTTAACTTTAGTTATACAACTTTTAACCCATCTTTACCATATGAGTTAATCAACAGAGTATTTCAAGATACTGGATTAAAGATTTATGATACACTTGCTTGGAAGAAGAGATCAGCGGTTCCATTATCTGGACACCCAAATAGGATGACAAGAATTGTAGAGATGGTATATATTTTTGCTAAGACACCTAAATTTAAAGCAAATAAAATAGTTAAGTCAGTATCAAAGACGGGTCAAAAGTATTTTACCGCTTACTATAATTTCTTAGAGGCAAAAAATAATGATGGTAAAGTAGAAGGACATGAAGCAACATTTTCTTCTGAGTTTGCAGAATACTTCATAGATTTATATACCAAAGAAGGTGAGATTGTTTTAGATAATTTTGTAGGTACTGGTACCACACCATACGCAGCGGCTAAAATGGATAGAAAATATATAGGAATTGATTTAGTCGAAGATTATTGTGAATATAGTAGAGACAGAGTTAATAAATTATATAAGATAGATAATCCCGATCAGTAAGATTGGGATTTTTTATTTTAAGATAGTATTTATAAAGACAAAAAAATAAATACTCGAAAAAGTTTTTTCATTAATCAGTATCAGTTTTTATGATCGGGTAATGACTAAATTAAAATGGTTTGGAAAAAATAGAAATTATTAATTTAATTAAAAAACTTATGGAAGAGGGAAATGTTTTAATAAAAGACATCGAAGAGTTACAAAAAGAATGTAAACACAAAGATGGTTATGAAGTAAAGTTTGAACAAGGAAGTAATCAAGTTAGAAGAATTTGTAAAAATTGTGAATTGGTTATTGGTTATCCATCAGAAGAAGAATTAAAAGAAAACGGATTTAAGTAATATTTTTATTGGTTTTTATTTATATTTTACATATCTTTGATTTATGACAAAAGAAAAGTTATATAAATATTTAGATGGTAAGTTAGTTAGTGAAATGTATGATGATTTAATCTCTTTTGGTATAACACATGAAAAAACATTAACTATAATAGAAGAGGTTATTGGTGAAAAAATAATTAGATTTAAGGATTTAAAATTTGAGTTACACCCTATGTCTTTTAGGTATGATAATCAAAAGGCTATAAGATCTCATGGTTTAATAAAAAATAAATGGTATTCTATAGTAGGTGGTGGTAAAGGTTTATATGGTGATGGTGTAACTACTTTTGAAGTATGGACAGAAAAAATGGAATCTGAAGGTTTAGATCCATTTGGTTATTCTACACCCGAAGAAGTTGAAAAACTACTATTATGGTTATATAATATTTAAAAAAAATGGTTATGATATATATGATAATGAATTTATTTATTTTATTTTTTTCTACTACATTAACTTTTTATTTGGGTTATAAGTATGGAAAAAGGGTTAAAAAATGGGAAAAAAACCATAGAATTTGTGATGTAAAAAGAAATATTATAGAAAATATTACAAAAAGTAATCTTAACTAACTTTTTAGTATATTTTTTAGTAATTATATAATAAATAAAGTTTTAAAATGTCGGATAAAGATATTGAGTTTTTGAAATTGAAAATAAAATTGCATATTGTTAACGAGGAGTATGAAAAGGCTGCTGAGTTAAAAAAATGGATTATCGATTTAGGTGGTGATCCAGAGATAGAGAACGTAGACGTTTTAATAGAAGAAAGAATTAAGAAACATGGAAAATAAATTAAGAAGTTTCGCAGAAAGGATTTATAAAGTGGTTGATGAAACAGATGACTTCTATAGTGGTGTTGAAGGTATTGAGGGTATTTTAAGATTAATACCAATTAACATCAAAGAAGGTATTACAAATACAAAAGTAGATATTACAAAAGAAGGTGTGGTTATAGAACCAAATACTGACGTAAAGTCTAAAACACTTTTCAAAATCAAAGAAGAAACAGATGATGAATACTTAAATAAATCAGTTAGAAATAGATAAAAGTTATGAAAGACAGAAGAAGAGCAACAGATGGAAAGCTAGTTGAGGAAAGTAAATCAAATGCTGGGTATTACAAGTATCAATTTACAATTAAAGAAATAGATGGTAGTGAAAATATAATCCCATCTTATGGTGTAGATATGACAGATGCTCTACAGAGAATCCTTAAACATGAAAGAAAGGAGAAACTAAATAAAGTATATGTTAATAAAGTTGAACCAACCGTTATGTTATCAGTTTTTATAACTTGGATAATAATGGTAGGATTGTCAATAATGATGCCAAATCAACCAGGTTACGCATTATATGGTACAATAGGGCTTATGTCTCTAGTATTAGTGGTTGCAGTATATAACTTTATTAAAAATCTTAATCAATAACAATCAATAAATTTTTAGTTAATCAAAATGTTAGAGACAACTAACCTAACAATCGATGAGTTATTCTGCAGAATGTGGGATAATTATTCATCGCTAACTCCATCTGCGTCACAGATTTTGGAGTTTTTTAAAAGTAGAGGTGAAGAAGTAAAAAATGATCACGTTGCTTTTAGAACCTTAAATGACGAAAGGGTAAACATTGAAAAGGTTTCCCAGTTATTATTAGAGTTGGGATATGTAGAAGGGGGAGAGTATCACTTCACAGAAAAAAAGTTATATGCAAAACACTTTTACCACCCAACAGAAAATCACCCAAAAGTTTTTATTAGTCAATTACTAGTAGAAGAGTTTAGTGAGGAATTACAACAAACTATGAAATCAATCATCGATGATATTATCTTTGATGAATTAGATGAATTGAGTTTCTTAACTGGTGGAAGATTATGGAATACACCATCTTATGAAACATATAAGAAATTAGCGGAAGAAAGTGAGTACGCCGCTTGGTTTTATTTGTATGGGTATGTTGCTAATCACTTCACTATTGATGTGAATAAGTTAGAAGGGTATAATTCATTAGAAGAGGTGAATACTTCTTTATTAGATGCTAACTATACACTTAATACATCTGGTGGTTTAATTAAAGGTAGTTCAGATGTTTATTTAGAACAATCATCAACAATGGCAGATAAGAAGGATTATACTTTTGTTGAAGGTACGTATTCTATACCATCTTGTTTCTATGAGTTTGCTTATAGATTCCCATTAGATAATGGAGAACTCTTTGGTGGTTTTGTCGCCGCATCAGCAAATAAGATATTTGAGAGTACAAACTTAAATTAAAAAAATAACCTCATAATTTAGTTATGGGGTTTTTTATTTTATAAATTTTCCTTATATTTGATGTATGGATGAAAAATTAAAAATGTATCAGTTTCATAAATCTTATAGGTTTAGTTATAGTTGTTTGTACAATTTCACTATTATATAAAAAATAATTAAATTATAAAAATATGGGATATTCGTTATTAAGTGATATTAATGGTAATACTATATCAACAAAAGATATGAAACTAACACCAAGCGCAGAAAAACAATTAGAAGTTAAAAATAATAAAACTATGAGTAATTTATATTATATTGCACCCGATCAAGATATTTTTGAAGAAGTTAAATCTAAATGTATGGAAATATGGGATACGTATGATGATGAGTATGGGTATGCTTCTCAAAAGAAGAATCAAATCGATGTAGAAAATGTGTCAGATAATTTTATGTATATGATTGCAATGTTTGATTCTCAAAACCAAAGAAAACTATCTTCGATGTTGAGTGAAGAATCTAAAAAACAAATAAGGGATAGGATGTTAGATGGTGGTACACCTATTGAATATATCTATTTTTAAAAAAATAATAATTATGGGGTTTAATAAAAGATTTATAACAGAAGATTTATTAAGGCAAGTTTATAATAAAAGTGGTTACCAACTAATGGTTGATAATATCACTAAACCTGACGCACTTTTTATAGGTGATGAATTTTCTGAAAAAATTGTAGATTTAATCAGTAATGGTGAATCTGAAGAAAAAATAAAAGAGTGTTTTGAATAAAAAAATATATGAGTAATGAAAAAATAAAAGAAGGTACTATAATAGAAGGTAAAGTCTCTTCTAATGCTAATGGGTCGGCTTACATTATAAGTGATGATATTGAGTTAGATGTTTATATAAATAAAAAACGTATAAATAAGGCTTTTCATTTAGATTTAGTTAGAGTTGAGATAACAAAAGTAAAAAACGATTCTATTGAAGGTAGGGTTATTGAAATTTTAGAGCGTTTTAGAACTAAGTTCGTTGGGACTTTACAAGTTTCTGAAAAACATGTTTTTTTAATAACCGATTCAAATAAAATACATAAAGACATTTACATACCACTAAAAGATTTAAATGGTGGTTTAGATGGACAGAAAGCATTAGTTGAGATAAAAGAATGGGGCGAAAAACAAAAAAGTCCTAATGGGGTTGTTATAGAGGTTTTAGGTGAAAAAGGTGATAATGATGTGGAGATTCATTCTATACTACATGAATATGGTTTACCTTATGAATTCGATGAAAGTATAGAAGAAGAGGCGAACCTTATACCACTTTTACCTAGTGATAGTGAAATATCAAAACGTAAAGACATAAGAGATGTTTTAACTTTTACTATTGATCCTGTAGATGCAAAAGATTTTGATGATGCTTTATCTTTTGAGAAAGATGGTGATAACTTTCGTGTTGGTATACACATTGCAGATGTTTCGCATTATGTAAACCCTAAAACTGAGTTAGATAAAGAGGCTTATAATAGGGCTACATCGGTATATTTGGTAGATAGAGTTGTGCCTATGTTACCAGAAAGGTTATCTAATGGTGTGTGTAGTTTAAGACCAAATGAAGATAAGTTATGTTTTTCTGCTATCTTTACATTGAATGGTGAAGGTGAGGTGATTAAGGAATGGTTTGGTAAAACTGCAATACATTCTAATAGGAGATTTATATATGAAGAAGCTCAATCAGTGATAGAGGGTAATGAATTAGGTTCTAATAAAGAAGATA
>Ga0208767_1000800_pt1 | contig 25751 bp, 19 predicted proteins | sample VirMetDEL_Mar_21_FD_184514 | JGI IMG/M metagenome (GOLD analysis project Ga0208767, IMG submission 184514) | Aqueous microbial communities from the Delaware River and Bay under freshwater to marine salinity gradient to study organic matter... | ecosystem: Environmental > Aquatic > Marine >... | reverse complement strand
CTGATACTATCAATCCCTCGATAATATCAACCCCCGGATAATATCAACCCCTTGATAATATCAACCCTCTGATAATATCAATCCCACCGATAATATCACCCCCCTTGATAAGATCAACCCGCTCATATCGTCAACGATGATATTATTACGTAAGGTTTGATGATATGGACTATTGTCCGTACAGATATTTATATGTCCGTACAGATATTTATGGCGGCGGCGGCGGCGGCGGCGCGTGTCCGTAAAGATATTTTAGATATTTATTGATTCGATCTGATCCGATTTGATTTGATATTTGTTGATCCGTGCAAATGTGGCCGTGTAAATCCTCGCCAAAACTTTTTGGCCATATAACCGAATCTAATCTAATTAATCAATTACTTAATAAGATTCAGCATATCTCAAAATACTTTCTGAAATATAGAAAAACACTCTATTTTACACACTTTACAATAAAAAGAATTTCTCAGAGAGGGGGGGGAGTGCCAAACTAGTACCCTTGGGGGTTTCAGGGGGTCTGGATACAGTGTCAAACTGATCCCCTTGGGGGTATCAGGGGGTGGGAGGATACCATTTTTGGACACTACCTTATGAACGAGGGGCTGTACCAAACTATAATGTCTAGTAAGTTGATGTTATCGCGAGGATAATAAAGTTATGGATGCCATTTTAGGACAGTTGCGTGACATAGCTGACCAAAGGCGCATACGCGCGCCAACGCCTGAAATACAGGATGTTAACACTGTTCGACGACGCGAGGTAAGAGGAAATGAACAAAACACGCGTAATGTAAGGCCTCGTCGCGTGGCGGCTGACGTGGTCTCTAGGCCCCGTCGCGTGGCGGCTGACGTGGTCTCTAGGGCCCGTCGCCGCGGGGCGGTGCGTAATCCTACCATTCATAATCCGGTCTCCAATATCTTAAGTGGCTGGCTGCTGCAGAGAGCTCGGGACCGTAACGCACGTGCGGATCAGCTAATCCAGGAAATTGACGGTTACTTAGCCAATCCGATTACACTTAACAGATGGCATTTTGACGAAAATTTTTCATTGTTTTCATTGGAACAACAGGCCGACGGAAATTGGGTGTCTACACGACCAAATTTCCATGAATCTTTGCGGTCGCGCACTCGCGCGGATTTAATTGAAAACGGGCTTAATATGAACGACATTGCGCTACTGCGTCAAATGGCGTTACGCCCGGCTCCGGCCGAACAGGCGATTGACAACCCTGACGACCTTTACGACCCAGTCACAGAATCAGACGTAGAGTTTTAAACGATCTTTAAAAATATTTGCGGGAATATGCGTTACGGCCCGAACCGAGTCGATTGGCGATTGATCGCGCACGTGTAGGAGCAAGAGCTTAGACGACGAATATTATAACGTAAATATTCTTATATATATAATATCACCGTCCGTACACCTCGAACTTCGGGATACTACACTTCTTGTTCGAGTTGCGTGTCGTGAATTCTAAGTACATGTACCGACCAATGCGATCCGCGAGCGTTGCCCGGTCTGTATGGAACTCCCAATATCCAGCCGTGGCTGACCGGACTTTGGACGCCCCGCACGTGTAATCTGAACCACTGCCGATATTTGTATAATTTGCTTTGGACAGTCCTTGGTAGTTCCCGCTATCGTCCGTATACATGATACGTGTAAACGCGTCGGTAGTTCCCGCGGCCCAAGAGTCGAGCGTCCAGGTGCTGGGTGTCGGTTGGCCCGTGGACGCGCCTGGATCGTCGTTCGTCATGTATATTTTGACCCCTCTCGACCGCACCTGCCATTCGCCACTCCCGGAATCTTCCTTGTGCTGCCACAATCGGACGAAATCGATAATCTTCGACGATCCCAGGTCAAACCATGCCCAACAATCCCCTGAATTGCTGTTAGCCACCCATTCCGTGGTGCTCTCATATCCAGCGTCGAGCGCGTTGCTGATATCGTTCGTCCCGTTGTATGGAGACTCCTCTTTTACATCACCCGTCGTGAGCGTGATCAACGAAGAGGCTGTGAGCTTCTTTACGGTCACGCTGTGATATTTAACGTTTACCGGAACGTGCCCGATATATGTGTGCAGTGTGTTGCCGTTGTAATCCAACCATCCCGATGCCATCGTAATGGCGGAGTTTGTCTGGAACGTGGTATTTACCCCGTTTATAAACACCTCTCTTGATACTGTTTTGGACCCACTGAAATATCTGACCACGAATTCGACCCTGTCGAGAGCAACGGTGCCCGCTACGGACCCAGAATTCGAAGAGAGGTTTAACGCGCCTCCCGGATACCAGACAAAATGATTGTCGTTCAATTGTTTGCCGTTACGGAATCCGTAGTACGTGCCGTAGTCGTATATAGTGGTCCCACCGAATCCAAAGGCGACATTGTAATCCATACCATCGGCCAATGCCTCTACATCGATGGAGAATATCCAGTCGAACGACTCTTGCGGGAATTTGGATAGATCGCCCGTGGTTGTTTGTTGCCACGATTTATTCGCGGTCGGTGTCCATGGCAATGTCTCGTCATCCGCTAACGTAAATATCTCTTCGGGTATGTCGGTGATGGCTATGACATCGGATTGTAGATATTCTCCCAAATAGTTTTCCACACCCGCCGTGCTGTCCCACGAACTCGGTCTGAACAATACCTCATATTCCGTTGCAGTGGCGCCGTCTAAATTCCCGACGTGTGGAATATTGTCCACGTACACTTTACCGGAATTGATATCCGCAGCTGTCTTGGCACTCCCAGTGGCCGCGTATACCGTACCGTTGTAACGGACATATACGTTGTAGGTCGTGGCAGGAATGTTTACGGTTATCCCGGATATCTCGACTTGGAATGTACTGGCACCGGTTGCCATAGGCGTCACGTTTGTCGGGCCAGCTGTTATCCTATCCTGTGACTCGTGTGGCGCGGTGCGTTTCAACGAATATTCGTAGATTTTAGCCCCGAAATATTTGGAGAACACCCGCAGTCCGTTCGTTGTCCTGTGATGGTAGATTTCGTCGTAGGCCACGGCCGGTTCGCCGCTCGCCCATTCGCCTTGAAAATATCCATTGATGTAGTGACGAAGGGTCCCGGTGTACAATCCACTACCGATATCGACCGCTCGATATTTCCAGGTGAGTGTGTAGCGTGTGGCGGATGCTCCGAATATCGTGTCTCCCGTCCCGAGGATGGTGTTGGATGTGTACGTGGTCGAAATCAGACCGAACATCGGGTGTGCCATAACGCCCAGTCCCTTTGCGTTCGTGCGATCGTACCACATAAAGGTCGGTTTGATTTTCACTTCGTTACTGTTACCCGTATAGTACAATCCACATCCGATATGGTACGGCTGGGAATAGTCGTTAGGGGTTGTCTGGATATCCAGCGTCTTCTCGTCGTTGGATCCGAAAGCTGGAAAGCTGTGATACGTAAATTGAAAGTCCATAACCATATCGAAATCGTCTTTCCACGTCGGCACCCAATTGATCCACGTTTCGGGATTGGGATCGGGTATGATATCCACCGCAGCGGTTCCCCAAGTCGGCCCCGTTCCGGCGGTGGTATCGATGAACTCGAGCTCGTTGTTCGTATCGTCAAACCCGCAGTTTGCGTGGGTGTAGGTCGCGTTCTCGACAATCGTGGCGGGGGTCGTATCGAGATGATCCGCCAGGTCGAAGAACGTGCCGTAACCTCCACCCGATGCGATCACGGTTGGCTGATAGTTCGACGCGATTTTCGATTGGACCGTGTCCGTCGAATTATCTGTATACCTTTTGACGAGCTGGTGAGATACTTTGTACGTTCCCGCAGCGAGTCCCTGAAACGTGTACGAGCGTGGGTCGGAGTTCCAGAACGGCCCGTCCATAATCAACGTCTGACTGGCCACCGGCACGTCTCCGATCGTGTCCACGTAGAACGAAAGCTCGAGCTGATGCATGTCGACCTCTGTCAAAAATCCGTCGTATCCGTTCGCGGTCTGGGCGTCCGGATTTGCCTCGACCTCCAATTGTGTCGGGACGGTCGAATCGATGATTGTCTCGTCATCCAACGGCGTCAGCGCAGTCGCGGTGACGGGAGAGGCTTCGACAGGGAATCTACCGGCAACCGTATAATTCTGTACGGGTGACGTGCCCTGTAGAACGAGTTCGAAAAAAGCCTCTACAGTCGCCCCGCCTCCTACGACCGCTATACGAGTCCCTCGTGCGTGCGTGACCTGTACGTTGTCATTGGTCGTCGTGATATCTTGTCCGGCCCCTTCAAAATTGGTCTCGATATTCCACGATCCGGCACCCACCTCTCTCCAGTACATGGTCAATTGATAGGAGAGGGAAGGGCTTGTGGTCGGGACCTGGTCGTTGAACCAGACCGCGAAGCGCGCTTCTTCAAACGCGTCCATTGCATACGTGTACTGTGCATGAAACAGAGTGATATTGATCGCCGGGAGGACCAGCGCGAACGTATCCGTCTCCTGGATTGTCTCCGAGGTCGCGTCATCCACTAAGCGGATGAAGGCGGTCACGTTCCCATTCGGACCTCCCGTGGTCACGCTTACTGTCTCTCCAGCCTCGTCCGTTTCACTGTCCGCATCCGCCGTGAACACCGACGGACCGATCTGATAGGCCGACCCGCCCGTAACCACGAAATAGATTCGATAGTCGATATTCTTGTCACTCTTGTTATCTACTGTCCAATCGAAATCGAGCTCCCATGCGGAGTCCGCGGTGTTTATTGTCGAGTTATGTGTGTACAACGAGCCAGACTTATTCGGAGTCAGACTTATTCCACCGCCAATATCTCCCGTAATTGGGATGGATCGACTCGCGATCGGACGGTTGGAGTTCTCCAAGAGCCTGGCCGCCGAACTCTCCGGCCACATCCGGTTATCGTAGGGGGTATATGTAGTGTATTTCATCCGGCTGTTCCTCCCGTGCCCTAACATGTCCGCTTTCCTCCGGTACCCGCCCGTTCGCTGACTAGGCGAGTCCGGAAGAGGCATGGCTCCGGGTTATTCCTCTTCCTCCTCCTCCTCCTCGCTAATAGTGTCGCCTACTTGACTGTCCGGGCGAGATGATGGATGGGATTTGTTCGCGTCGATGCTTGCTGGTCGGCGTTGGTAGGGTTGATGCGGATGATCTTCCCATAAGGGGTTTGCAGAAACGGCGGGTGATTCGAACGCGATTCGGTGCTCTTGTTGGTGGTGGGGGTTGTGACTGTTGGGGGCTGGGTCCTCCGCCATTTCGGAGGCGGTCATGAGATTACGCGCTATTTCAATCCCGCAACATTTGAGGCTCGTGCATCGCGATCGCCGACAGTTGTAACACACCACAGCCAACAGGGCGGAGATGGACCACGTGAGGCCGGTAGACACGGCTAAGATTTCGGTCGCGGATACCATTATTTTTTTTTTACAACTTAGTATACTGTTATTGACTCGTGTGAGATCGGTAAGGATCTGTCTATTTACGTCCTAATTTGAACCCCTTTTGGTCTAATCTCTTCGGTCCCAACGACTTTTACGGGCAGCGGTGAGTGCGGCCATACGGGCCTCTTTCCGGATTGTCGCGCGTTCGGCCGATCTCGCCTCTACGTTCGATACGGTTCCGGTTCTATCGAACACAGAATCAGGACGCTTGTGCGCACTCTCCCTGGACCGCTCGTGTCTCGCAGCCAACGTGACCAAGCTCGGTCTGTTCGGATCAGGTTTCGGTCGTCTCCTAATTTTCTCCGCGGGTGCGGAAATATCCGTTCCGGAAACGAAATAATCCGTCGTACGGAACTGTATGCCACGTGCCCGCTTTGTACCAATCGCCGGGCCCCACGTCAGGTCGTTCCCTAGAACCGCCTGATCCGCGGGCATGTCCGCGACAAACCCGCCGCCACCCGTCTGCACCGTCACCGTCTCGTTCTCGACCGCGTCAGCAACCGGGGCCGGCTCTTCGGCCGATTGTAACACCTCATCCAGTGATCTATCCACCTCAGCATCCAGGTCTCCATCACCACCACTCTCGCCACCATTTTCCGTCAAGTCAGGCCCGGCGGCTGTGGTGGCAGCGGCACCGGCTTGATCAACCGGTGCCGGTGCAGGTGCAGGTACCGGTGCAGGTGCACGGCGGACGCCACGCCTGCCCGTCCGCGACATTACTGAGAAATCCATCGGAGCGGGTCCTGCCGCCTCTTTCCGGACCTTGTCACTTCGTTCGGACAGATCTTCATGCACTCTCCGAGTCTGTCTGCGCATCTCGGTAGTCGCGCTCCCAAATGCGAATACCGCCTCTTTCCCCGACGGTCCAGGAACGGAAGCGGCGGAAGAAGAGGATGACGCGGCCGGTCGGGCAGAGGACCTCGCAGACCGTAGTTCGTTTACAGCGGCTGATAACACGTCCGCTGGCACCCCCGGAGTATCCATCGCCATGGCCGTCGACTGTTGCATCATCATGGCATCAAATTCCGCGCGGGCCAGCTGTGAACGGGTGAGCGGCCTCTTAGGCAAAGCGACCGAAAAATCCTCCGGACCATCCTCGTACGGAATCCGTACCGGCCCCTGGCGGATCTTCTTCTTCTTTTGCTTTGTCTGTTCTTTCTTCTTTCTCGGCGGCATGATGTTTACTCCTTTTCAAGCTACTTGCGATATGGACCAGATGGTAAAGCATCCACCGACGTGCACAATAAGCCATTATGACTAACAACAAATCGTCCGACAAACGGCCCATGTCCACCAAATATGCGGTGGAAGTTCTGCCCGGCGGGGGGGACCCGGTCGATACCCCGGACGATTTTTTCAAGCTACCTTTTGTAATGTTGTCCGTCGCCAAGCGCATGTCCGGTAAGACGTGCTCCATGAGCCAGTTCCTCCACCTGCTCAACAAGATGGGCCGGCTGGATAGGGTGATCCTCGTCAGCCCCACATACGAAAATAACAAGCACTATTTCAAAGGCCTGCCGTTGGATGAAGAGAAAGACGTCCTCGAACCCACGATCGATTCGGCGGACAAGATTATGAGGATTGTGGAGGAGGAGGCACGTGCCTACTCCGAGTTCCACGAGCAGATGAAATTATGGCGGGAAATCCAACGACTGGTTGGGAACAAAGGCAAGAACACCAAAGGGGGTCTGCACGCCCCTGGATTGGTCGAGGATGTCATGGAGCACGTGGAGAAGCCCACCCACAAGTACGGAGGGCGGAAACCCGTGGTGGTGGCGTTTTTCGATGACTGTCAAAACACCGCCGCCTTTGCCAACAAGAGCAATCTGTGCTATATGACCATCAAGCATCGCCACATCGGCAAGACGTCGGAAGGGTCCATCGGGGTCTCTCTGATGTACGCGTGTCAAAACTACACCTGCGTCTCCGGGGGAATTCCCAAGACCATCCGTGGAAATACCACGATCCTGTGTGTATTCAAGAACAAGAACATGAAGGAGCTGGATGTGATTGCCGAGGAGTGCTCCGGAGAAGTCGACGTGGACACCTTCATGGCCGTCCACGCGGTGGCTACTGAGGGGGACTACAATTTCCTCACCATCGATCTCAATCGCAAACCGACTCATCCGTCCATGTTCCGCAAGTGCTGGAACGAATGGATCACCGCTCAAGTGGTCCCTTCGATCGACGAGCTTACCGATATCGGCGGAGGTGGAGATTCGGATAAGGATAGCAAGCACCATCAACCACCTAAAAAGAAAAAAAAGGGTAGTAGTGACAAAACCAATCGCGCACGTGGCGCCACCCCCGAGCGCGAAAAGCCAAACCCTAAAACACCCGCGGGCGGAGGACCGTGCACCGGCAAACGCCAGCTCGCCCATTCGGCCAAATCCAAGCGAAAATGTCCCGGACCGCAGATGTAACCTCCGGAATTCAGAAGAAATATCTGACGGTCGATTCGGCCCATTTCCGTAAAAATTTCACCGACGCGGCGCCGGAAGACCCGTACCTCACCATCTCGCTCCCCGAGCCCATCCAACATGTCCACGAGATGGCGTTACAGATGGCGGTCATCCCCAACGAATTTTTCAACGTCCGAGAGGATAACAATCGGCTTGATATTGGGTGGTTCGAATTAGACGGTACCCAAAGCCGATGTGTACAGCTGACCATCCCGGTGGGTCTGTACACGTTGGATCTACTCGTCGACTATATCAACAACGCGCTGCTCGTAGCGGGCGATTTCCCAGATGGCAAGAGGCCGGCTTTCGCCCGAACGGCGAGCACCAAGGCTACTGATACCTTTCTCACCACATTCTCCCAAGGCACCGCCACGTCGGTAGCAACCACGTACGACTCGTACATGGTCCTCATCCACCCGGCATATGCCCTGAGTGGTGGGATCAAGTCGTTTCGGAACTCGATCGCCCATCGGCTAGGGTTTTCCCGGAACTCCACGTGTATCCTGTATACCGCCCCGATACACACCGGGACTACCCCAACCGATTGGGTATGGACCAACATACCCGACAACCTCAGCCTGAGCGTGCTGACCGCGTCATACCAAAATCCCAACTATGCCATCATCCTCTCGCAGAATGTGCCGGATGCCTACAAGACCAAATCATCGGCTCTGTCCGGCACCGAGACGTATGATGCCCTACACGTGCACTGCGACCTGCTGTCCAACTCCACTCTAACCACAACCAATCTCAATATCGGGCACACGGCACCGACTACCGTCCAACGGTCGGATATCCTCGCCACCATCCCGGTCAACGCCAATATCGGATCCATCATCCGGTACATGCGGCCTAGCGAGCACTTTTTCGGCCACGCCATCAGCAGCCATCGGCCCATCACCCACTTCAAGCTATGGCTGACGGATGATTCCGGGATCCCGTTCCGCCCGCACGAGATGCCCGATTGGCTCGCCGTTATCGAGTTTACGATTGTCGAGCACGTGCCGGATATCGTCAAGCAGGTCCACGAGCTCAATCAGAACAAGGCCTTCCAGTCGCGCCATACACCCATGCATCTCGTCTAGCGCCTTACGGACATTAGGGTTTAAAATAGCTGTCATACAAAAGAGACAGAGCAACCCCATCCCCCCCGCCCAGCCAGCAGACACTGTGTAAATTTTGTTTAAATTTTTGAATATAGAAAAAAAAATAAATCATGTCTTCCGTCGCTGTCCCCAAGAAGATGGTGCCCGTGCCCAACGTCTATGGCGTTGAGGCTTTCAAGGAGCTCAAGCCCGAAATGGTTGCCCTGCACCCCATCCAGCACAAGAGCACCACCTTCACCACAAGCGGGGTGAACCGTATCTCGTTCAAAGTCCCCGCCTACTCAAATGCGCTCCTCGACACGTCCCGCTCGTTCATCCACATGGGCTTGTCATCCACCACCGCCGCGGCACTCGCCCAGGGCTTGCCCGTCTTTAGCCGCATGACGGTCAAGACCTCTAGCGGTCTGACCATCGAGGATGTGTCTGACATGGACGTGCTCAACAACATGCTGTCCTTCCTCAAGCCCATCAGCTGGGAGAAGGCTTCCACTTACGGTAACATGGTGAGCCGTTACCAGACCACCGATAGTACCGCAGGTGTCCTCCCGACCACCGTTTCCAACGCAGATGCCGAGGCCGTCTTCAAGTTCGACTGGGGTGTCTTTGACAAGAAGCTCACCAAGTTTATTCCCTTGTTCATGGCTGACGGTGGTGCCGGATACTCGTTCGATGTGGACCTCTACCTGTCCAACAACGGTGTGTCCGCCACCGGCGGAGGGTTTGGCGAGCTGGCCATCAGGAGCCCTGTCTGGTACCTCCAGCTCATGCGCATGGACGAGGGCCTGGCCCGCCGATTCAACCAGATGGCGGTCCATGGCGAGGAGATCCGTATCCCTTTCAGCACGTGGCACACCCACAACGCGTCCCCTCAGTCTAGCGACGCGCTCTTCTACATCCACGAAAACGCCACCAACTTTAAGAAGATTCTCACCTGTCTCCGCCATACCGCCTCGCCGCTCGTCCGATACGACAGCTCCACCAACACTATTGAGTTGAGCGGGTTCACCGGAGGTGCTGACGATGCGGGTAACACCGCCGCGGGTTACATTCGTGTGGATTCGTACAACTACCGCGTGGGTGTCCAGCACGTGTACAACGAGCCCGTCATGGAGTCGAGGACCAATACCCGCACACTCCAGTTCGTCAAGCAGGCGTTCGGTATCCCTGACGAGATGACCATCGGTCTGGAGAACCTGTCGCCCCACTACAGCTCCGTCACCTCCCAGGTCACGGTGACAACTCCGGCGCAGAACACAAATTTCACCATCGACATTAACCAGGCCGTCGGCAGCAACATCCACCAGACCAGTCGCTGGTGTGCTGTAGCCTCGTTCGACTACTCCCCTGGGGACCAGGATGTGGTCCAGGGCATCTCCTCCAGCAACCCGGTCGAGCTCAGCATGAAGTTCGAGGACACCCCTACGGGAGTGACCGTCATGAACTTCTGCGAGCTCGGATACGATCTAGTGTTCCGTGGTGGCGCTGTCCACTACGAGGAACAGAAGCCCGGTAGCCAGTCCGTGTATTAGGTCTAGAATATTTACAATTTACCCTTAATTAAGCCCAATTCTACGGGTTTCTGTAAAAATTTGATATATATGTATCTATCCGACGCGGCCTCTTACATATTCGAGTCTCACGTAATAATGCAGAGCCTGGCCCCCTGAATTGTCCTGAGGGTATTAGTTTGACACTCCCCCTCCCCCCCCCCGTGCGACAAGTGTGTTTTTTCGCGCGTGTTTCCTGATTTGAAACTTTTTTTTTCTATAGAGGCGAATCTTATTAATTAATTGATTAATTAATTAGATTAGCATAGAATTATTTTTAATTTTCTAAATTCAAAAAAACACTAAAAAAACACTCTAAGGGTATAAATGTACATGTTTACCCTTCTTTAAGCGAATTTTTCAGAAAAGAAGGAAAATTGGTTGTAAAACCGAAAAAATGGGGCGTGTAAAAATGAATTCTCCGCGTGTTTTTTGCACTGGATGCGTGTAAAATTGGAAAAAACACGTCCATATACTGGTTAATTATGTACGACTGTACTGTACATACTGTACACTGTCACATGCTACTGTGCAAAAAATAATTTTACACGTCTTCTCTAGGCCTCTTCTGACCGGACAGCTGTCCTGCGACCTGAGCTACGAGCTGCTCTCCATCATCGGTCAGTTTGATACCGTATACGTACAGGGTATTAGATCGGGTCCCGTTGCTGAGATTGATGTTGCTCCTGGTAAACTCGGCCCGGTGGAAGAGATTGTTCACAAACTTGTTGGCCATGGATGGCGAGGCCAGTCTGGCACCCACAATGAGAGCCTTCAGATCCTTGAGCTTGACACGCCATTCGCGGCTGCGATTCGGCTCACCACTGGGTCCCAGACGATCAGCATCTGGGGCGATCATGAGCAAGCTGTCGTTGACCAACTGGGTCTTGGGGTCGCTCTCGGAGATGACCTGGTCAGCCTCGGTCAGGACAGATGGCGGTACGGGAATGACTTGGCCAGGCCTGATTCGCTCCTTGTAGATCTCGAGGAGAATCTGCAGACCTTGCTGAATGTACTCGATCTGGTTGAGCTTGGTTCGTAGACCTGGGTCCGCACACTTCTTGATCTCGGTGGCCTCGTCAGCAGGCAGGTTGGGCACAAACTGGACCGGGTAGTCAATCACCCTGAGCCGTCGGATGATACCGCCGTCCACCGCATCCATGATGGGCACGTTGTTGCAGAAGAGATTGAGGGTGTAGTTGGGTTCGATCTCTCCGGCTGCGCCGTAGATTGCGCGAGCGCTGATCACTTCACCACCTGTCATCTCCTTGATCGCAGCCACCTGCATCTTGACGTCAGCGGGTATCTCCTTGGCGTACACGTAGCGCTTCTTGTCGGTCTTCATGGCCTCAGAGTCGTGTCCGTTGGCGGAGGCAGTGCCAGCTGTCGCGACCACGAGACTGTTCTTGATGGTGGTGGCATACTCGCCGTAGATCTTGTGGAGGAAGGACGCCACAAGGGACTTGCCGTTACTGCCTCGGCCGGTGTGGACCAGGAACTGCTCGATCCAATTCTCCCCGACGAGCGCGTAGGCGTTGATATCCATAAAGTAGTCGTGGACCAGAGGATCGACGAACAGGGACTTGAACAGGTCAGCAACTTCGGATCGGATCCGGTCCATGCGATCACGGCCGGCTTGGGAGTGGATCGTGGGGTCGTAATAGTCATAGCCGATGGTCATGGACACGTGGTCGGTGGGCAAGCCTCGGCGAAACGTGACCGTGCCCGGGACCGTCAGATCGATGATGCCGTTGTTGCAGCCAACGAGGAATTTGTTGGAGTCGAGGAGGGCCACACGATCGTTGTCGATCGTACCGTCGATCATGGCGGAGAGGAAGCTGGCGTTCTTGGAACCGTCAAAGCACTTGTCCCAGAGCTTGGTCAGATTGGTGCCGGTGATCTTGGGGAACCAGATTGCCATCGGGTGGTCAAACTTCTCGGCCAATACTTCGGGATGCTCCAGCACCTGGGTATGCCACGTGTCATAATCCACACACTCCAGGCGGTAGGCCTCCAGATCACCGTACATGTCCACGAACGCTTGGTAGTGATCCTTCAGCTGGGTCATGAAGATGCTGTAGATGCTCTTGTGGTTGACAGGCTTCCACCTGTTCCCGTCAAAGAAGTAGGACTGGACCTTGGCTGAGCTAGATGCCGATCGAGATGACATCACCTTATCCTTGAGGAAGTGCTTGCCCATGTAGTGTCCGACATCTGTCTGGTGGTAGATCGTGTCCTCCAGAGATGCCATGTCAGCGGTCGACGAGGCGGCGTCATCTCCAACCAGAGGATCTCCGAACTTGGCGGTGTACTCATCGGGACTGTCCGTGCTGGCGATCGATCGGAGGGCCTTGAACCCAGGCTTGCCCACAGCACCCAGTCGGTTCCACTTGGCGTGCGCGACGGCCGAGTCATACTTGGCAGGACACTTGGCACTGAACCCGAGCCAGTGACGAAGCCCCACGTCTTCGCCGACCTGGAAGAATCTGGCAGCAGCCTTGATCGCAGCGCCGACCGCAAACCACTCGGGCTCGGGTGCTGCTGACCTGGCTGGGGAGATCATGGCCACGAGGCTCTCGAACTCGTCGACGGTCCGTCGGATCCCTTTAGGCACGGGGACATATGGAAGCTGATCGTACGGCACGAACGACTCGTCGTCATTGTCATTGTCACCACTGATGTCCATCTGGTCCAGCGCGGTGGTGATGCCAGCTCGGTGGATGAGATAATCCAGATCCAGATACGGGATGTTCTTATCAGCATGGAGCACGGGCTCGTTACGCTTGGCGATAGACCATTGGCCACAGAGCAGATCCGCCTTGGCGTGGGGAATTGTCCGACGCACGCCCAGAGCCCCTTGGGAGCCAGATGGCAGTTTGACGAAGCAATGAGGGAGACGCTTATTGGCGGAGAGGAAAGCGGGACCCCCAGCCACCAGAACAGGATCGGTCTCGACGTGGTTGACACAATAGTCCCCGTCGTCAAAGTCCACCTGGGCGATTTCCGAGGTGTCGATGCAGATGAGCTCGGTGTCGCTGTGTAGTTGATTGTGCATGTCCAGCTTGTCCTGTGTCCAGGAGTGTGGGTGGTTGACCCTGAGATTGTTGAACGTGGGGATGACAGTTGTCTGGCCAGTGGGGTCGGTGACGTCAGTCATAGCCCGAGGAATCTTGTCGGTCGGGTCCATAGCGATGGCCATGAAGCGAATCTTGGCCTGGGTGAGGAACTGACCCAGAGTGACCGAGATTGGTGACGGCGGAATGCACGGACCAGAAGCCATGGTGTAGCAGTAGTATCAGTAACAGTAGCAGTAGCAGGAGGAGAGAGAGAGAGCTCGAAGGAGAGGCGAGAAGGGAGGAAATGATGCGACCGACTCTCGGCGAGGGGTTTTAAACCGGTGCCTCTCGAATTCCCGGAGTTATGACGTGAGAATGCCGTAAGGCGAGTGATGGGGAAGATGAGTAGACATGAGGAGCAGTATAAAGATTCGAGAGACCCGGTCGACAGATCACTTTCTCACTTCTCCTCGACCATGAACCCCTTAGCCGCATCTCTTCAAGACCCCTTGACCCTCCCTCCACAGGACTCGGTCAATTTCGACTCCTTCTTCGCTTTCCCGGACGATCCGGTCATTCCGCCCGATATGGAGACCGAGTGCATGCCCAAGTACAACCTCCGGATGGGGATGTTCCAAGGCACGACCCGGGTAGGGCGCCACGTGCTGACGTACGAGAACGGGGTGAGCCCTGGTGGATCTCGGGCCGACGGGGTCCCTCGGATCATCCAGCAGAAGATGCGGTCCATCTTTGCGGACCTGAAGGCGATGTGCCAGTGTCCCGTACGGGCAGCTACGGACGGCATGTTCGTGGATTCTGTGCGGGCGAGGACAAGTGGCAGCCAAGGGGACGTGATTGTCCACTCGGCCGAACTCCAGCGCATGATCAAGCCCACGAGCAACTTTCTGTGCAGTGACCGGATCCTGGATCCCAGCCCTGTGTTCATGCACCAGAATATGGAAGGAGGCCGATCGGACGGTGGACCTTCTGACCGGACCGACGACGTGCTGACTCAGCAATTGGTGTTCAACCAGCTTACGGAGGACGAGACTGCCATTGACATGGACGCCCTGATGCTTGATGACGAGCTGGACAACAAGGAGAATATTCCCCCTAAATCTCCTACCCCTACTCCTGCTACGATCGACAGGATCCACGCGATCAACATCCGCGGACGGTTCCCCGGCACGAGCAACTCGGTCTCGATCTATATCTTCAACACGGGGATGGTGAAAGTGAGCGGAGGCACGAGCGACGGGCGGTCTCGGATTACGGGGGCTACGGAGTACGAGAAGTTCATTAACGACATGGTGATTACGTACGGTATGAACCGCTGTGCTGTCTTCCTGGCCCACCTGGGAGAGCTACCTCCCCTACACGTCCGCATGATCAACGCGGTGGCTAAGATGAGCGAGCAGACACGTGTGGCCATCAGCGAGCCCAGCGTGTTCGGCATCTTCCGGGACATCATGACGAGCGAGGCTGGGCTGGAAGGCACGGTCTTCAAGTCGGTGAGCTTGGCCCGTACAAGCACGTCTCAGCTGGTGATTCGGATGGACGATTCGGCTGAGTCCGCGGCAGTGACTGTGTACGGCCCCGGGACGGTCAAAATCTCACGCAGCGGAGGCAGTGTCTGGTTCGCCGGATTCCGTTCCGTGGACTGCATCTTGTCGGTGGTTCGGATGCTCAATGAACTCCTCGGCCGTATGAGCGGTGGGATCTTCAGCATCCCAATCTACCTCAACGACAAATCGCTCGGGATTGGTGGAGCCGAGTTCAACACGGGCAAGAAGGATCGGGTCGGGAACCCGGTCATTGCGGAGTGTGACCCGACCTGGCTGGAATACCGTGTCCGGGCTAACATGACTCGGACGACTCAGCGAATCAACCGGCTCAATCGGAGGCGCGCGGAGGCTGCTGTTCTGGCTGCTGTTACGGATGCTGCTGTTAGTAGTGGTAGTGGTAGTAGTGTCTAGGACTTGACCGGGATTGTTCGGACTGACTATAAATCTGGCCCTTTTGATATGGTAATAATATAAGGGAGATACACTTCTCCTGTATCGCCAGAATCTCTTCTCACCTTCTTTGTTGAATCTGGACCGTCGGTCTTTGTCGGGGAGCAAGTCTTTGCGGATCCAAGCGCGTCGCTGGGCGGCGAATCTAGAGAAGAGTTTTGCTTCTGGTCTTGTTTCAGGGCCCAGCGAAGCACGTGTTGGCTCCGGAGGGATCCGAAAATTCGGGTCACGATGTGTCCGGTCATCGGCTCCTTCGGGATGGGCTCGACATGATGTCGGGGTCGATTGGGGTGCATACAGACCAAGAAAGCGTCCCGCACTTTGAGTCCGTAGACGTTCTCGAGGATGTACCGGTAGATGTTGAGCTGGAGGGTATACTTGGACAGATTGCACGAAGGATGCTGATGCAGGGGCCCAAGCCCCTTTTCGCGGGCGGTTCGGTCCAGGCGCTTGATACGCTTCCAGTCGACCAGCGTGTATGTTTTGTCGGACGGATTGAAGAAGAGCATATCGAGGGTCCCCGCCACCCGGGCCGAGCGATCGTATACGATCCATTCGGTCCGATACGGAATCGCGGGATCTTTCGTAACTTCTCGAGCTCCGGTAAAATCGTCGTAGAATTGGCGGAACTGGGCAAACTCCACGGTATCGCGGATTGCCTTTAACTCATCTGTATCTTCTCCCGCGGCCGGATCGAAGTAAAGCTCTATCGCACGGTGCAGCAAGTGTCCCAGATCCCGGGACTGATTCCCGTGAGTCGTCCACTTTTCCCGGATTCGTTCGGCGGACATGCCCTCGTACTTGTGTCCGGCTCGGGTGTAGCACGAACGTGCCACGCGGCGAGAGACGGTCTCTACATCGAAAGGGCGGAAATATTTTTCGAGGAGTTTGGAAGTGGATATGACATCTGGCAGTTCGGAGTCGCTCGAGTCTTCGGGCAGACGGATTACGTAAGTGTGGGACCCATCCGTCCTCCGATGAATGTATTGATCGGCCGGGTGGGCGTTGCGCTGGGCTAGGGTTTTTGTTTGATGAGGATCCATTATATTTATTTACGACTCTTTTTTGTCCGACGGCCAGCACGTGTCTTGGTAAGGCTATCACCACCACCACTGAGTCTAGTCCTACGGCGATTTGATTCGGCATTTGCCAAGTGTCCTCCGGGATCCAGATCGGGCAAGATCCCTAGCCGCCGCGCGGATCTCATGGCGGTATATAAACGGTCACCGTGGTTCCGGACACACTTGGCCACGGCGCTCATATTAACACCCAGCTCGGTACAGATTCCACGTAATTCACTTGACTCTTCGGCACTTTCCTTGAGCAGACGCGTGCGACCACGATCAACGCCTGGAGGGTGAGTGGCCACCACGTAGGCAGCCACCACCTGGACCCCAGGATCATGGGTCAATGCAAACTCCGGGTGCATGACAGCCACGCGTTCACACGCCGACCTCATAGCGACGGTGGCCCGTCGATTACACAGGCCTTCCGATAGATCGCACCGTTTGGCGATGATATCGAACGGCTTGTCGAACATTCGGTAGGCACACCCGAACGTCTTTTTATCCTCGGTCGTTACGGACGGCTGGATGGTCGGGTCCCTGATTGCGCGCAGCTCGCGCTCCACGTCATCCATAACCTCATCCACCGAGAGACTGTTATCGGTTGTGGTGGCAGTTGTGGTGGCTGTTGTGGTGGTTGCGACGGCTGGGTCTATAACGGCTGTGGCTGTGGCTGTGGTTGTGGTTGTGGTTGTTGTGGTGGATCGGGTGGTGGTGAATGTGTCTGACACGGCCTCGGCACACTCCAACATCAACGTGTCGCTCGTCTGGACAATGCCGCAGCACATACACACCGATTCTCCGGATACGATATCTTCAAAGATTGCGGTAGGACCAGTCGCCCCACACGCGGCACACTCAAACGTGTCTGAGTAGGATTGTATCTCCCGACGCGTCGTCGCCATTGGAGGAGAGACGGGAGGAGGAGGAGGAGGGGGGTTACTACTAGGGGCGACTGACGATAGAAAAAATGACGGGAGCCAGCTTCTTAGATAAGCTTTTGTAGCCCGCCAACCCGACATAGTGACGTGGACAGTTTTGTATTATGTAATATGAGATGAAGGGAGAGGGCGGCGGCCGGGGGAGGGGAATAAAAGGCGGAGCGACTGAGAAAGGAGATCACAATTCGGAACTGCTCGAGACCCTCTCTTCCCTTTTCTTCTTAAGATCCACCCAAGCGAAAAAATAAAATGGCTAACAACATCAACACCACCACCGGCACTGCTGACCTGGATGACATTGCCTTCCTGTCCAATTTCTCTAAGGCTATGGTGCTGGATTACTGCGGCGACTCCTATATGATGGTGGCCCACTCCAAAGCGGACAAGTCCGAGTTTGACGTGGAGCAGGTACTGGTGTCTGGACGACTGAAGAAGAGCCTGACCTACAAGGGCAATCACCGGCTGGTTATGGTGACTCCTCCGCTCGAGGCTCCGTTCGGGGCTTCGTCGTTCGACGGCACCAAGTTCACCCTGCCACTCAGCCTGCCGACATCCCGGAACAAGTACATGAGCGAGGCGATTGACATCGAGGCCATCTCCAAATGGCGCAAGTTGATTGGCTACTTGGAGAAGCAGGTCCGAGGGGCCTGCGGCGAGTGGACCGAGCACGCCAACTACCTGCCCGTGATTCGCCCATCTGCCGACTCGGCCAAGTATCCGGACAGGATGCGGGTGAAGATCTTGCCCGAGGAGTCCGTATTCGTCAACGCGGAGACTGGCTACTCCATGGACTTCCGGGAGATTCCCAAGCACAGCACCTGCGTCTGCGCACTCCGGGTGACCCCCAGCTGGCGCATGCCGGACGGCCGTTACGGTTTTACGTTGGAAGTGCTCCGCGCTGATGTGACCCCGAAGAAGTCTGTGCAGACACCTGGCGAAGGGGTAGTGACGGCCACGCCCTAGAATGTTTGTCGGAAAACGCCTTATAGAAATATCCGGATAGTGTAGGTGACATATACGGGTAGGCAATAGACAATATCTGGATTGTAATTGGTTTGAAATAGATTGATATGGCAGCCGTCTTATCGAAAGCATTCAAGCGCGCGAGAGAGATTGGAGGGGTAACTTCCTCTTCTAATAAAACCACTAAGCGAGCCAAACAACAATCCACGACAGTCACCCCATACACTCTCGAAAACGCGTTTGCGGATATTTCCACGTCACCCCCAGAATGGTCGGATCGGACACGCAAGGAGTACAAAGCCCGGTTATTGAGGATTACGAAGATAGCGATGATGGTGAGCGGTATGATGGTGACGTCACCGCCGTCACCACCTCAGAAGCAGCCACTGCAGAAGAAGAAGAAGAAGAATCAGAAAGAATCTTCCGAGCCAGTCCCGTCCGAGCTCCAGAACCAGACACCACCCTCCCCTATAGGCGTCGATCTGATCGAGCTGTTCGGTTCGATCGACATTATCGACAAAATCGGAACCGCCATCACGAACGAATCTCGCGCCAAAGGCACGGTCAAAGATTATATGCAGGCGCTTTCGAGCCTAGCGAGGAGGTCCAGCCCAGACGGTTTCGGTGCCCGGTTTTCCCCGGCCGTTTTGGACCACGTGGAGCGCATGGTGCGAGACAACAAGTCTATCCGACAAGTGGCGGACGCCAAGCGCACGTATACCGAGGAGGGTCACGAGCCGTACGAGAATATCCAGGCCGCGGGCGAATGGTACGCGAGCAAAGGGGATATGACTCAAGACGCTCTGATCGTGTCCATGTACGCGGACAATCCGGTTTTTGTCCGGGACGATTATGGGGAGGTGATGATGGACTATGGAACGGAGCTGAACAAGCGTCATGGGGTGCCCGAGCCCGATCGTACGGCCGATACGTACTATGACGTGTTCAGTGGCCGACTGTACATCACGGCATACAAAAACGCCAAGCACAAGGGCCACCGCCCATATGATATCCAACTGTCGGACAAGACCCGGAATATTATTGACCGCCAGCTCATCCGGGAGAAACGCCGGAAGATGGGGTACCGCCATTATCTTATCCACGCCATCGGAAATCCGAACAAACCAATGGGTAAACTGGGTGGGTCGACTCAGGTGCTGGACAAGGCACTGCGTGGCGCGAAAGGGGTTCAGTTCAAAACGGCCGGAGTGATCGGGGCAAACCACATGCGCTCCTCTTACGTAACATTCCGGCTTAGTCAGCCGGGCATTACGTTAGACGAAATGCTCCTATTGGCTAGGGACATGCGCCATTCCTTCGCGGTCCAGCAGCTGGTATATCAACGGCTCAATACTGCTCCCGCCGCCAGTTCTTGATCAGCCCCTTATGCGATACACCTCTCTTCAAAGCCATTACGAGAGGCATCGACAGACCCTGGTCCTATAAATTCCCACTCGACAACAGAATGCCTCGCAGACCGACCGACCCGTCCAAGACTATCGTCACTACCGTTGCTGGGGATAAGGACGCCTTAGCTGCAGCTCGCCTGGAGAACTTGAAGAAGGCTCGCGAGAAGGCTCTCGAGCTCAGAATGCGCAGACAGCAGCAGCAACAGTCGGCACCAGTCCCGGCGCCGCATGCGAAAGGCAGGAAGCGCGTCCAGGCAGAACCTGCACCCCCGGTCCCCCAACATGCTCGGCTGGATCAGCAAGCTGTACCGGAAGATGAAACGTCATCAGAGACCGCCCCATCGTCGATTGGAGGAGCTGGAGCCAGTGGCGGAGGAGTCTCACGGGTCTCCGCCCCGCAAGACGGGTTACCTCCCGACCCGCAAGAGACCCGGGTCTCCGTCGTCCCGGGAAGTGGCCCGGGTCGTTCGGCTCAACATCTCGGAGCTGAAGGAGGCGCAGATGCGAGTGGCGTTGATGGCGCGCCACTTGCAGGACGTGGAAATGGCGCTGGTACTGCAGCACCGCATGCGCGAATACCACAAACTCCGGACCCTAAAACTCCAGCCTCCCTTTTGACCGAGATCGAGGAAGGGGAGCTGGACCCTAGCCCACCCCCTCCTACCGAGATGGCGAGGGGTCGATCCAAGAACAACAAGCGCAAGCCCACGACCGTGTCCCGCCACGTGGCATCAGCAGCGTCCAAGAAGCCCAAGGCGCCCAAGCCAGCAGTCATGCGCAAGCTCAATTTTGATAATATGCACGTGCCCGTAGGTGGAGGGGCGTTCTATAGGAACCACCACTCGGGGCATTTCACCTTCTCTAGGAACTAGCCTTACCAACAAGTGGGTCAATTGAACCGGTCGTAATTTGAATTAAAGCATGGAAACAGGAAAACGATGGCGGGACCTGGTTTAGTTCGTAACGGACCGACCCCCAACGCATACCCCCATAAGCCCTTGAACGCGCGAACAAACATCCCCTACGATCTCCCCATCAACGGTACAAACGACGTCAAACCCGAGCGTCGCGGGACCGTATCCATCACCGAGACCGCCCTTAAACGGGAGGAATACTGGCGGTACTGGAAGGGCAAGCCCCAAGAGGACGGTCAGCGGGATATCAATTATTGTCCCAAGGCCCCCTCGTGGGGGCCCATTGTGCTGTAGAAGTAGGGGACAGACCCCACTCCGTTAGTGAATGTCTACGGACTCCAGACCCGATGGACGATACCGCAAAGTCGCCCGGGCATTCAACAGAGACCACAAACACGCGGGAGCCTTTCGATCGGACATTGCTAATGATCCAGCCACCGCCGGTTTACGAATCGATCGAGCACTATCCACAGAAGATCACGCGGTTCTCTTCGGTCAACGCAGTCACGAGATTATCATCGCGCTCCAACACCCCGTCGTTCCGCGATTGGGTGTGCACGAGCACGCCCAGCGCGACGGATCGCTCGGAGGCTTGACACGTGCAGTGTCGCAGAAATATGGACCGATGGGCATGCGCCACATGGAAGTGGTGGGCACCGGGCCACACGGAGGGATGGTGGCTTTTACGGTCGGGGTGGACGGGAGTATATCCAACCCACGTGTCGACGAAGAGGAACCGTCGGATATCGATCCGGATGGTGTCATCCGGACCCGTCAACGGACCGAGATTCACCACCACCGGCATGTTGCGCCACCTGTCCAGGAGGCGTTATCTCTACGACCAGAAAAGCGTACCAAACTCACTTTACAAGCCGAGTCCTACCGAACCACCAAACACCCGGGGGATATGCAATATTACGGAATCATATCCCAAGCGGCGTATATGAACGGGGACGAATCAAAATATTCCGCACTGTTTCAGGATCACGGGATGGGTGGCATGATACTCGATAAAGATTTGTCCAGCAAAAAAAACAGTGTCTTTTACGACCGGGTCACGGGACACGTGGTGATAAGTTACCGAGGGACAAATCCTGCCGACGCGGAGGATCTCCGGGACGATTTTGCGATCGCGACAGGGACCGAGAGCCATACGTCCCGATTCAAAAAGGCTGAAAAGCTATATCAACAAGCGGCGGCCAAATACGGAAAAGAGAATATCACAATCACGGGCCACTCGTTAGGCGGGGAGATTGCGATGACTGTGGCCGAGCGACACGATGTGGAGGCCCACGTGTTCTCGCCCGGGATGTCTGTCGCGAAAGTGTTCCAATCCCATAAAGGGAATGCCAACCACACGTATATATATTACACGCGTCACGACCCGATCCCGATGATGGCTCCACTCAGTATGGACTCTAACCGAGTCACTCGAGTCGTGCCTCAATCAAACACGTGGAACCCACACGCGATTGACAATTTTATCGATGACAAGACTCACTTTACCACCGAAGATATTTCCATCGAAAAATTGGGGGCATTCGCGATAGGACAGGCTTATAGTGCGATGGGAGACCTAATGCAAGAGATTGCCGAAGAATTTGATGACGTTATATCGGAGGAGTTTGGGCCAGAGGCTGGAGAGGCTAGCAAATTCTTCCGGGAGAAGGTCGTCCCCGCTTACGTCCAATCGACGACCGAACGCGCGCAAGAGTTGGCGGAGATGGATATTAAAGGGCCCAAACCCAAAGATAACGCAGAGCGAGTATCGCGGGCGTTAGACTATGATATCGGATTCGGATTCTAAAATTTGTATATTAATATTAATTACATATTCAGAGTCTCGTGACAGACCAGTGACACCTCATCATCGGTAGTGTTTACCGTCTTCGTAGGTGGACCGCTCGTAATATCCAGGTCCGAGTCTACATGAATAACTGACCGTTTATGATCAGGGGGTGGACCCTGGGCGGGCATGTCCAGATCCTTCTGATAGTTGTACAGATGAACAGGTACAGGCTGGTTCCAGAAGACCAGTCGACAGCGCGAGCAGATGCAGCAGTCACTGTCTCGATACTGTTCCATAACGGGTCTGTCACACCCGCGGCGTAAGACCGCCCACTGGGCTTCTCCCTCGGTGCGGAAGGGGACGTGGGGTCCACTACGCGGACAGTCAGCCTGTTGCAGGATCAGTCGCTCGGCGTAAGTGTAATCGTAGATCGGGACCGTGTGCGTAACGTAAGAGTCCGTGAGCCCAGGAGGAGGTGGATCGAAAGTGAAGTTGAGGTTATCCGCGAGGAGGTCCATAGGAGGAGGAGGGAGCGTGTCGGTAATCTCGTTGATCATATCGGAGGAGTTGTCGGGTCGCGCTGTGATGAATTGTGTGAAGTCGGTCGGGGCACGGGTATTTATGCTGGGGAACGTGCTTACGTCAAACAGTCCCGGACCAATCAATTCAATTGCATAAAACAAATTTCTTCAACATTCGCTCCGGTTCACCCGAGGCACACGCCTCAAAAACGTGAAAGAATATCCGGGCATATTCCGGAATATCCTTAGAAGCTTCGATCACAAAAATTACCAAATCCGACATGGACACGTTCTATTGGTTCTCGGTTTTGCTCGACCAATCAGAATCCGATAACCCGGACGACTCCGGGCACACAAATACCGAGGAAAGCTCAGAAGTTCCTCATTCCTCACTTCTTCAAGCTCTGACAACTCCGACTTACTCTTCCTCTTCGAGCTTTCTGGTTCTTCCTCCTTACGCTGATCCCGCACTTTCTGGCATCTCGATCCTGACCCCCATGGCCTCCTCCATTGCTCGACCCCTTCGGCCATACGGTACCGCGAACGCGCCCAACCGCTGCTGCTGGCGCCTACTCCGGGCTAACCCCCTCGAGGAGACCCCCGACTTCTCCTATCGGTGCACCCGACATGGCAACCACATTGTCGGCAATCACCGGGTCTGTGGGCATCATCGTGCTCTGGCTACACAGTACCTCCATCTGGACATGAACTGGCACTTCGCCGGTCCTCGATTCGAGCTCCCCGGCGAGGCTGGTCGCAGAGACGGTACTGGACGCTTTGCTACTCGGGCTGGTGCTGGTACTGGGACTGGGGCTGTTCCTGTACTCCGACAGCCACTGACTGGTCTGGACATGTTTGACAGTCTGTCTCTGGCTAATGGTCCTGGCATCCGCGTCTTCGGTCACATCCCCATCTTCAAGCCCGAGGTGATCCAACGGATGAGGACCGACCACCTCTCGGTCTATACTGGCACTGCAACCTGTCCGATCTGTCTGGAGGATGGCCCTGGGACTGATGACAACCCCGTGATTCGAACCTGCTGTGGCCACGGTCTGCACCTGCACTGTCTGGGCAACATGATCTCGACCCACACCCGACCCAACACGATCTCTGACCTCAACCCCATCAGGTGCCCCCTCTGCCGAGCTGATCTCCTGTCTACCATCATCAGCCACCGACACCTCCTTCTGCATCAACAACTGTTCGATCGCGCTGCGGTCTTGACCACACTGGTCCCTGACATGAGCGAGATCGACCAGTTGATCACTGTCCTGACCAATGCCAACCATGAGATCATGTACTTCTCTGACCGGACCCCCACCGATATCATCAACTTCTGGGAGACACTGGGCACCGGCATGAACATCCCAGAGGAGATCGCTGACTACATACAGAGCCACGCTGGTCCAGAGCCCACCTACGAGCCCACCTCCCCTCCTGGGTCCCCTCCACCATCCCCTCCACGGTCAGATCTGGCCGAACAGGGACCTCAGCCCGTACAGCCAGCAGAGGACCCCTCCGAGGCCACCGAGCAGGCAGCCACCCCCTCTACACTACCAGGGGTCGCCACGATCGACATCACGGACACCCCCCCTGCTGCCCCTCGCCGAATCCGGAGGCGTCTGAACCCCCCAGCAACTACTACCTGGGAAAGACCACGTACTCTGCTCGGTACTGTACCGACTGGTACTGTAACTCGAGCCCCTGCTCTTCCCATCGGGACTGTGGCCATCGATCTGACCGAGATCATCCGACGATTCAACGCGGGCGAACACGTCCAGGTGTTCCATGGATCCAATATAGATGGGTCTACTAACTATTCTGTGACAGCTGTAGAGACAGAGGCGGGACAGCAGGTCCTTACAGTAGTTATCCAGTAGCCAACTATTACACCATACGATATCAAATCTATATTATGTAATATCAAAAATATCAGCCGGCGAAAGATTTCAGCCGGGCCATAAAAGGCGCACATTATCCCTAACTTCCTCACTTATTGCGCTACTCTCCTGCCTTGCCAATGACCAAGAGACAGCTTCGCCATAAGCCCGGTGACCCGGAGCCCATTACCTCCCGACCACTCGGAAGGCGCAGGAAAAATCTGGAACGCTTGTCCGGGTACATCCACCCGGTCCCAGAACATCCCGACATCTGGCGCGTCCGGTATCGCATCCCGAAATATCTGCCAGGTCACACCGGGAAAGATATGAACATCGGCAAATATGAATCGGAGGAACTTGCTGTGCTGTCACTGGATATCTTCCTGGCCATGTATTGTCTGGAATATCCAGAAACCGTTACAGATGTTAAAAGGATGATCGTATCATGCACGCCAGATAGTATGCAGGAGATCATAGATATGTTTCCATTAATCGCCACGTCAGACGATATTGTAACATGGTTTAATCGAAAATTATAGACCCTCCCACCCCCTGATACCCCCAAGGGGATCAGTTTGACACTGTATCCAGACCCCCTGAAACCCCCAAGGGTACTAGTTTGGCACTCCCCCCCCTCTCTGAGAAATTCTTTTTATTGTAAAGTG
>Ga0208767_1000798_pt1 | contig 25755 bp, 32 predicted proteins | sample VirMetDEL_Mar_21_FD_184514 | JGI IMG/M metagenome (GOLD analysis project Ga0208767, IMG submission 184514) | Aqueous microbial communities from the Delaware River and Bay under freshwater to marine salinity gradient to study organic matter... | ecosystem: Environmental > Aquatic > Marine >... | reverse complement strand
CACAGTATGATAATTTGAGCGTTCGAGATGTTTTAAACGAGCTTTTATTGATAAGCAATTCGGTCATGTTTATTGATTCAAACGATGACATTATCATTCGTTCAAGAAATGAAAACGCGAACCCGATCCGTTACCTTTACGGACCTTTCGACATGAACGGCCGGGAGAATATCGTCGCCGTAAAAAAGTTCAATAACGGAAAACATAGAATGGTGAATTCGGTTAAGGTTAATAATTCGGAAGTGAACGACGGTGATTTGATTAATACGTTCGGATTTAAACAAAAGAAAATCGACGTTGATTCCATAACGGCGCAAGCGACCGAAGAAGCGATCGCGCAAGTAATCCTGGACGAATTCAAGGCGCCTAAAATTGAATTGGAATTAACAGTTAAAACCGAACTTGCAAAAAACTATGATTTACAGGATCGCGTTTCGGTTAATTACCCGAAACGCTACGCAACGGACAAAAGATTTTTGCCCATCGTCGGCATTAACGCAATCGATCAAGAGAATTCGCCGCTTCCTTATGTTTACGGTTCGGCTTCCATTGATCCAGGACTAGGATTCAAGATCATTTCTATCGATCATAGCGCGAAAAACTTTACAACCGACATAAAGTTGCGTCAAATAGGCATAACGTTATCCGATGGGTTACTTTAAACCGGGGGAATTATGGGGACTAATAATTTAACAGACAAAACGGGCGGCCAGGTCATTGAACAGGCGTTTTTTAATGATATTCACTCGGCTTTAAAAGAGGATTTTGTCGGTCGAAATAGTTCGGGCGTTCCTGAATCCGGTAAAAACTTAGGAACCGCCGTTTTTCCGTGGGGAACAATTCGCGGGTCAAGTTTGGTTATTGGCGGCGTAACCCTGGACACTTCTCAGCTTGCCTCTCAAACGTTTTCGGTTTTTAGTGGGAAAACCCGTTCGACTTCAAATCAGCCCGCCTTTTTGACTCCGGCGGGAACAGGCAACGGCGCATCGGTTACGGTTGCCGGTGCGACCACGAACCTTTCGTTTGACGTTGGCGGGGTTACTTATGCGCTCGCTTCGGATATTGTAAAAAGTGGTTTATCCCTTGCGCCTTCATCTAACAATACTTGCCTTGTCAATGACGCCGACGCCGCCGACGGTGGTGGAACTAGGGTTTGGGGTGAACCTAAAAATTCAAAAAAGGTCATAAATATTGACACGGCGGGAACCGAATTAACTTCACTGAATGGAAGTTACCAGGCATTTAAACATGGATCGGAAATATTTATTGGATACCTGGACACAACCGCCGGAACGATTTCAAATTGTTATCGCGGTTTTTTCTATGATGAAAACCTGGCACCTATTAACCGCGACGTTTTTTCAGACGATGACACAATAACCCTTTTAAAAGCGGCTTATTTATTTTTGGATTCCGACCTGGTGACCGTTGATGTTACCTATAACCGCCCGATTTGGGATGACACACAACCAGGTTCGCCCGCAACCGGTGATTATTGGTTCGATTTTGCGACAACACAATGGAAGCGATATAACGGGACTATTTGGGAAGTTGTGAACCGAACCTTTATTGGAATAGCCGTAACCGATTCGGCCGATTGCATCGGAGCGCGATGCGTTGATTTCACAAAAACTTTTAAAGATGATTTGAACCTTGAACTTGAAATCGAATCAAACTTCGAAGTTCGGGCGAATCAACCGCATAGTGCAATTAATGTTTATGGAACGCGAATTGAATTTGGCTTTTATAACCCAAAGTGGTCAATGACTTCTAACCTTGCCGCCGCCGCTGATATGTATGCATCAACGGAACAACCCTCAAGGGATTATTTCTTTTATGTAAAGGATGACCGGGGTTTGGTTATCAGTGACATCGAGCCTTTTTATCGGCCTGAACTTCAAGGGTTTTATCACCCCCATAACCCTTGGCGATGCGTAGCAAGCGCGTTTAATGATTCAAGTTCTCACTTGGTTTCCATTGAACAAATCGACGGAAAAAAGCGGGATCAATATATCAAGGCGCGCGGCTTGATAATGAATTCCGACGAAGTTTTGATTTTTGCCGGTGAAGCAATCGAACCCCTGGACGCGGTTTGTATTGATTATGATTCGGCGGCGGGTATCTATAGAATATATTTAGCCGACGATGACAACGGGCGCGGCGCCTCTTTTGTGGGGTTTGCCCTAAAGGGTGCAAGGGTAGGCGATCCGGTTTCAATTCTTCAGTCGGGTTTTTTATCCGGGTTTTCCGGGTTATCAACCGGGATCGATCAATACATTTCCACGACGCCCGGCGCGCTCGCTGCAACTGGAAACTTTTTCGCGGGAACCGCATTAAGTAGTACAAGCATTTTAGTCAATGCCTTTACGGACGGGATGAACCTACCCGCCGCCCTGTTATTTATCGTGTCGCAAGGTTCAACCGCGGCGAACACTAACCCTAGAACGGGTCAAATTTCTAGCGTCGAGGAATACAATTTCACATCATGGGGTAGTGGTACGGCGTCGCCTAACGCTAGAAGTAGAATGAACGGCGGCAGCGCGTCGGCCTTTGGTTATCATCATACTATCGACGGTATGCAAAGCGGAAACACTAACTCAAGTTCTAACCAGTATTCATATAGGTACAATAAATCGTCATGGGGTTCTTTTTCTTTAAATGGAAAGGGGCGCATGGCTGCGGGTACGGTTGAGTATAGTGGAAATTTAGTTTTCGGATTCGGTAAACAGTCGGGGGGCAATACCTCCTCGCTATTAGAGTGGAATAACTCCTCATGGGGTTCAACTTTTAGCGGCTCCGATTATATGAGTTACGCGGGGGCATACGTTGAAGGGGGAAGCGCGCATTTCCACGGCCAAGCGGGTGGGGTTAGACACTCAACTTGGAACGGCTCAACCGTAGGGACCGCTACCTACCCCGCCAATATATATAATAGTGCTACGGGATGCAACGGGGGTAACGGCGTAGTTTTTGGAAGTGACGATAATTTAAGAACCGAGGAGTGGAACGGCTCATCATGGGGTAGTGTTATTAACATGATTGCAAAAACACATAAAAGCGGCGCCGATAACCAAAGCGCGGCGGCGGGTACGGATGGAACTAGCGCATTCGTGGCGGGCGGTAGTTCCGATGCGACTAATGAACTAAATAATTTGCAAATTTATTCAGGCACATCATGGAGTAGTGGGGCGACACTAACAACGGCAAGAACAGAGCCAACGGGGTCAATTTTTTAGGAGGTAGGAAAGTGGATATTTTTAAAAGGATTGACGAAATTGCGTCAAGTGAAGAGGTTAGGCTTGCGGGCGAATTAAAGGAATTACTACATAAGGAATTAGTTTTAGGTCAAACCCGTTATGTTTGCCGACACGGAACACTAAGCGACGGACACGAAAAGGTCACCGACGCCCAAAGATATTACCAGTCGATAAGGGAAATTTATACCATTAGATCAAGCATGATAAACACAAAAGCGCGGGCAATGGAAACACAGGCCGACCTTTTGGATGCAAAGGAATTGCCGGAGGAAACACCTTCGCAAAAACTTAGAAAAAAAGCGGCGATTTTATCCGCCGAAGAAGCACTTTTATCTCATTTAATAACCGTCGAGGATCAAGCGCGCATGATCGATGAATACAATAAAGTGCGGCTTGAATTAATGGATAAGGTCCGGGCAAAATACCCGGAAGGAATTGAACAGGCCGAAGCGGATAATTGGGAGGCCGTTTTTAGGTATAGAATGATAAAAGGAAAATCCCCAATGGTAGCACCGGAGCGCGTCGATAATGTTCCACTTTCGCCGGAGCATAAGGCTAGGCTAGGAATTGAATTTCAAAGGGTTGACGCGGTTGCGCCCAAACTTGTCAAAGAGGGTTTAGGTTTGAAAGCACTTTCGGAAATGAATCACAATGATTTTCTATTGACTAAAGGTGATTAATAAAGTTTAGTTTTTAAATAAATAATTGAAAGGAAATGGTTATGGAATCTCAAGAAAAATGGATTTTGAAGTCGAAAACAGTTTGGTTCGGTCTTTTTACCGCGCTTGCTAGTTTTTACGTTCCCGCTCAAGAATTCGTTGCACAAAATATGGAAGCAATGGGGATTCTATGGGGCGCGGTTGCGTTCGTTTTGCGCGTCGTTTCTAAGGATAAACTAATCCTTAAATAAAAAATGATCCTAAAAATTCTCGAAGCATTAATCGCGATTTTTTCTTCGATCCCTATTATTTCGAATTGGTTTAAGGCGAAGCCTAACCAGGACGCAAAAGAGGCGCGCGACGAATCCCGCGAAGAAATGGACGAATTTAGGAAAACGGGAAGGCCGCCGGACGATGGAAGGTAAAAAGAAAATTCTTTTTTTGTCTCTTTTTGTTTTAACGTCTTGCGCGGCTTCCTTCCCATATCGTTGGTATGGGTTGGACTGCCAGGAATGCGCCGGAACCCTTTTGGCAAAAGATAAAAAAGATGATTTACCTTTAAGCACTTGTTTGCCCGATGCCGATGGGAAGGGAACTTGCGCCGTTTTAACCTTTACGGAAATGGACCGCTTGCGTTCCGATTATATGGAAATGCAAGAAAGACTAAAGGCGTGCGATGAATCACTTAATCGATAAGGGTTTAGATAAGGTCGAAACACTTGTTTCGATTTATGCCTTAATCTTTTTCCCTTTATTTTTATTTCAACCCGCCGAAGACCTTCGAACCCTGGAGTTATTGTTAGCCGGGATTTATCCCGTCTTAAACTTTAAACCGTCGCGTCAACCTGGAGACTATAGGGGGCAACCCTGGTTGTTTCCCTTTGATGTTTATTGCGTCTTGATGCCCATTGTTCTTTTGGTTGTTTATAAATTGCATTGGGGATTATTTGCCGTTCTTTCAATGCTTATTTCTTATTGGATTGAGCCGGAAACAGTCGAAAAATATTATAAAGCGTTCGCGTTTTTCATGATGCTTATTCCTTTTCTCGGAGGGCTTTAGTGTCAAGGGGAAGGGGAAGGCCGCGCTCTGAGGTTTTCGAAACGTGCAAGGCTTCGGGGTGTGTTAAACCGGCATCCCCTGGACGCGCTTATTGTTCCAGGAAATGCGCGCCGTTTGGAAATTATGGATTATATCAAAACGAAGATACCGAACCTGAAGAACCAAAAATAAAGGCGCCCGAAATGGACCCAATGCGACGCGAATTAATGCTTAGAGTAATAAACGACGATATGAGGTGTGTCCCTATCGTTTATCAAATCGATCAATTTAAACATTGCGACCGCGCATTGGTTTGGTTGCTTGAGGCGAAAATAACCGGGCATAATTTATACGAATGGATTCACCGGGAGCATTCGGGGTCCGTTCTTTTCATGATCCATTTTATAGTTAAGCAAGTTGAAAAGGTTATCGGCGAGCGCCGCCTTTATGCTCATGAGGATTTAAAATAAATTCCCTCGCGTGGTACGCTTTAAGAATGACAACGGACCACGACCGTCAATTCCTAGTTTATGAGATCGAGGACATTTTAATAGCCAAAATAGATTTAGAGGCCATGTTAGAGGCTCTCTCTAATATTGAGAGACCTACCTACTGCCATTAAGCTTAGTCTTAACCTCGCTAGCTATCGCCCCTAGAACAAAACACCCCTATTAACCTGACCATGATCGTGCTCGTGATCGTGAATGCGACCATGCTCGTGATCGTGACCATGACCATGATCGTAGTGACCGCTTGGCTTGTCTTTTGCCTATCACTTAAAAAGCCCCCAACTCACAATTAACCTGACCAAGATCGTGATCGTGATCGTGACCATGACCATGATAGTAACCATGATCCTGACCATGACCGTGATCGTGACAGTGACCATGATCGTAGTGACCGCTTGGCTTGTCTTTTACCTATCACTTAAAAAGCCCCCAACTCACAATTAACCTGACCATGATTGTGACAGTGGCCATGATCCTGACCGTGACCGTGATCGTGATAGTGACCATGACCGTGATCGTGATAGTGACCATGACCGAGCCCACTTGGTATGCCGTTTACCTATCATTTAAAAACCCCGAACTCACAATTAGCCTGACCATGATCGTGACCGAACCAATACGCGCTTACCTATCACTTAAATTCGCCAAAGCTCTCAATCGCTGATGTTTGGATATACCAATCGTTAGGCAATGGTTGATAATCAAGCCAGTCCTTCTCACTATGCTTGCCAGTGTCGTAAACAATACCGCCGTTTGATAGTTTAACGCAGGTATTGTTAACTCCCACTAGATCGCCTGTATAGATATAGTTAACGCAATAAAGCGTTACTCTTTTTCCGAGCAATGCTTCCAACCCCTCGCCCTCTACTTCTTTAATTATTGTCTTCATATTTTCCCTTCTTGCTTTTGAATTAGACTCGCCTACAGTACCATAAAAAGATGATGAGCGCCGAAACCAGGTTCAGGATAAGCGCGCTTTTCTCAAAGTAATCTAAATTCATTCCACAACTTCCAGGCATCGCCCGCCTTTAATCGCAAATGTTCCCGTAAAATCCTCTTTTTCGTTGCTAGAAAACGAATAGCGAAGGAATAGCCCAGGAAATTTTCGGGTTAATTCGTGCAAGGCGAAGAAACAAGCGCCGCCTTTAGTGTTAAACGTTATTTTATTCTTAATCCTTTGGGGTGCGATTGCATTCGTTCCACACCCCCAATTTGAAAACCGCCACGGTTTAACTTCGTGTTGATCCAGGTGCGCCGGTTCCCTTAGAATTTTATTAAAATCAAAATCCATTTCTTCGGATTTAACATAATTCAAAACGTCGGTTGCGCATTCACCATTGAAGATTAATTCATTAACAATGCTCGACATTTTGATCCAATGTTTCTATTGCTTCCAGGTATAAGGTTTCGTTTTCAAATTCTTGATCGACTAGACGCATCGCCTCTTTTATTGATTTGATTCTTAGGTCGCAAAACCTCATTGATTTTTCTAGCGCGGCGGGCGAAAAGTCTTCGGTGACTTTAATAAGTGATTCCCGTTGCGATTGAATAAGCTTAACCCGTTCGATTAATGATCGCCCGGCGTCTTGATACCATTCTAGGTTTTCTAATTTTGCCGTTTCTAGTTCGGCTTCAAGTTGATAAGGCATCATCCCCCCTTTATGGAAACCCTTGGGTTTTGTTTTTCCTAGAACACTGATAACAAATTTTTGACCGATCGAACTTTTCGGATCGCCCGTGTTTTCCGCATTGCACACAAGTGAACGTCCGACACGAAGCACAAACCCCGGTCCGATGTTCGGTTTTCTTCTTTTCACACACTAGACAAACCCCCCGCCACGAAAGTGCGGCGGGGGAATGCTCGGAATAGACATGATCGAACATGATTAACCTACCTAGTAAAAAGAAGCCTGGAAAGACTTCGATCCGAAGTGATGACTTTCCTTAGAAGGGTGTTGATTGATTTCCCCGTGGCCTTCTCCATTCTCGCAACCCGGCTTTTATCCAGGGTTAGGGATATATTCACGGTTTGGACCTTATCCGCTTTTTTGATTGCTTGTTTAACTTCCATCCCTTGTTTCGCCGCTTGAACGGCGGCGCGTACTCTTGGAAGGCTTCCCTTATCTGAACCCGCGAATTTTAAAAGTTCCGTGATGGATTCCTTCGATAATGCCTTCCCACCGCTTCGGCTAACATTGCGCCCATAGTCCAGGATATAACGCGCGGCCTCCGAAGGGATACCGCCTTTTTTCTTTTTCTTATCCCTTCCATTAAAGGAAACGATTTTCCCCTTAATTTCTTCGGGAATCTTAGAACTTGCGACGCTTAAAGCCGTGTTTATTTCGGTCAAGGGTTTAGCAAGTCGAACGGCAATTTCCGAAGGTTCCATTTTGTGCCTTCTTCTCAACTCGTCGCAAGCTTTACCCAATTCATAAACTGATAAGTCTTCGCGCTGAATGTTTTCGATCAAGTGAAAAACGGTTAGTTCCTGGTCGTTTCCTTCGACTACGTTGACGGGAACGGTTTTCAATCCCATCTTCCCGGCGGCTTCCAGGCGTCTTGCGCCCGCAACTAAGACAAACCCGGTTCCCTTTTTGGCAACCCATAGGGGAGTCATGATCCCATTATCTTTAACGGATTGACATAATTCCTTCATGGAGGGTCCACCGGTTGACGAACGGGTGTTTCCTAAGTTCTTAATGCGATTAATCGCCACGTTTATAGTTTTCATGTTTTTTCATTCCTTCTTTCGTTTTGTTGTTACTCCATGCAAAGCAATTTTTTAAATGCTTGGGACACTTGTTCGGGAACAACCGCATTGCCCAAGGCTTTAATTCGGTCCACCCTAAAGGGTAACCCATCAACCATTCGACCCACGTCGGGTTCAATTTGCCAGTTTTCCCGTTTAAATGGTTCACCTTGTCCGGTAGGGAATTCGACGAATTTCTCCCCGCCGCTTTTAATCCTTCCGGTGTTCTCCCCCCCTTCCAGTCCCTTGATGTTGGCGTCGGCCAGTAGGAACCACCTTTTCCTAACGTGCGGGGCGCCAACTTCGGCGGCTGAAACAATCGTCCACCGGAAATCATACCGAAGGCGGGTAAATTCTTGGATAACGCGATCAAGTCCTTTTGTTCTAATGTTTGGGACATTTTCAAGGAAGACAAATTCGGGGCGGACTTCTTCAATAAGTCGGACAATTTCAAAAAATAATCCGCTTCGCTCGCCATCAATTCCCTTTTGATTCCCGCAAACACTAATGTCCTGGCAAGGGAATCCCCCATAAATAATGTCAGGTTTAACGGGTAACATTTTTCCTTCGAGCGTTTTAACATCATCCCAAATTGGGGCATTGGGTAGACTTCCGTCGATGATTCGATTTGCCAAAACCGCTTGACAGTATTTGTCTTGCTCGCAGTAGGCGATGGGTTTAACCCATTGTTCAAGTCCTTTTGTGATTCCTCCAATTCCACTAAATAAGTCCAGGCCATAAAGCATCAATCCCCCTTTTAAACTGCAAAATCATTCCATTCATTAATCACATCGGCGATAGAATCACCATGAAATAATATTCCGGCGGCTTCGGTCGTGACCTCATAGCAATTTGCACAAAGTATTTGGAAAGTATCTCGCCCACGTTCTTTATTAATAGATATTTTTGGTTGATCGCCACAATCCGGGCAAGGTTCAAGTTTTCCGTTCATGCCTTTTTATTCCTTCGTCGATACCAGGTAAGTAAGAATAGAACCAAGTTAGTTTTTTCGTATTCCTTAAGCTTGTCTTGATCCCCTTCGTCGAATGCCTTGTTTATAAGTTCACCCGTTGAAGGTTCATCGGTCTTTTCAACATTGGGAAGCCTTGCCGGACGATAAACGGGATAAGCCTTTGAAACATTATCCCCATAGTCGCAAGTGCAGCGATAAACGAAGGGAACCCCTCCATTGTCGCTAGTATCATGCAACACAATTCCGAATCGACATTGATTTGAACAATAAGGCATTCATTCCCCCTTGAAGACCTAACCAAATAAAACACCTTCGAAGACTTTGCAAATTTATTTTCTAAGCCTCTTTTTAAGTGATCGGAACCCCTCCCCCCCCTTCCCCACAAAGGGGAGGGGGAGGGGGGAGTGGTATTCCATTCTTCGCATTAAGATAAAAGAGAATTATCTTTTTAAACAATCTTTATTTAAAAAGCAGATATAACAACCCATTACGGCGCGCGATTTTTTGTTAAAAAAAAACACCTTAAAAAAGCCGTGGTTTTTGAAAAAACCAAGTCCAGTATCGACTCCGTGTCCTTCCGATATTTCCGTGATTAGACCGGAAGGCTCTGCGTTCCCCCTTGCGGGTTCGTCTCTTTTAAGTATTGGATCGGGCGCCTTGTTTTCGAGACTATTACGCGCGACCCTTTCGGTTATCTAACCTTAATATATGGCGCGATGCGGATGGAAGCGCGTCACAAAACTTTTTTATTGCCAGGTCGGAACCATTGTGATTAAACCCCTTTCAAGAGAAGGGACGCGAGAATGAACAGTCTAGTTAAAACAACCGATAAAAGTTTATCCGTCGGAAATTATTCAAAAGAACAAGTCGAAACAATTAAGAATGTTATTTGCCAGGGCGCGAATGACAGCGAGGTTCAACTCTTTATGGGTTACGTCGCAAAAACCGGCCTTGATCCCCTTAGCCGACAAATTTATTTTATTAAAAGCGGCGGGCGCCCAATTATTCAAACCTCCATTGATGGGTTTCGGGTTATTGCTGAACGTACCGGAAAATATGACGGCCAGGAACCCGCGCAATGGTGCGGGATGGATGGGGTTTGGGTTGACGTTTGGCTGAAGGATTCCCCTCCCGCCGCCGCCCGTGTGAGTGTTAGAAAAAAAGGAATCTCAACCCCGATCACGGCGGTCGCCTTATTTAAGGAATACGGGAAAAAAACCGGAGTTTGGTCAACTATGCCCGCGCTTATGCTCGCAAAATGCGCCGAAGCATTGGCCTTGAGGAAGGCATTCCCGAATGACCTTTCGGGTATTTATTCAAGCGATGAAATTCTAAGTAACATTGACCAGGAGGATTTAAAAACCCTTTACGCCGCATCAAAAGAGGCGGGATTTAAGAGTAAAGAGGAATTAAAGGAAGCCGTTCGAAAGTATTTCCACCGGGACGAAAGTTTTAAATTAACCGAACTATTTAAGTCGGATTTAGATGTGATTTTAAAAAATGTTATTTCGAATCATCAACCCGAAGTCGAGGTTATTTCCGAAGTCGAAGCGACACCGGTTGAGCCTGAACCAAAAGAAGTTAAAAAAGTTTCCCCGTCCGTCGAGAATCGAAACCCTAACAAACCTAAGCAACGCGGCGTTGAACCCATCCAGTTCGACGCTTCGATGGACGGGGAATTCCCTTTTAAATAAAATGCGTCTATAAATTAAAGCCGAAAGGAAATATTCATGAAAAATGTATTAATTTTGTCGGCTTTATTTATTATGGCTTGCGACCCCAAAGTGGAAACGCCCGTCGAGCCTAAGCCCGAAGCGCCTAAACTTCCCCCCATCGCTTGCGATGCTTATATCACCGAACCAAGTGCGAACCTTGTGAACGGAAAGTTTAAAGTAATTCGCCTGGAAGAAGGTCAAGAGGTTAGGCTTTGCTTCAATCTCGAGGTCGAAGCCGAAGCCGTGGGCATTCTATGGAACGACGTGGCCGATTATGAGTGTAACGAAGCCACCGTATCTTTTAGGTCAACTTTTGCGCCCCTGAAGGAAACTAAGGAATCAACCGGAGCGAGTGGAAGGCTGTTAATTTCAAAGAACACTGGAAGCCGATGGGGTGAACCTTGCCCCGATTGCGCGCTTCCAGGTCTTTACATGATCACTTTAAAAGGAAATAAAATTTTCACTAAAGATGATCCCAATTGCTATAAGCAAACCGTGTCATGGTATTGGAAAAAATAGACGACGAAACAAGTCGGGAACAGAGGATTCGGGAGTCTCTGAACTCCATGCGTCAAAAGGGGATTCCCGAATCCATGATTAATGCAATGGGCCGAATTTTGCGGCGACATAAAAAAGGAACAAAATCGCGCCTTAATCAATTTTCCAAACCCATCGTGGGCGATTGCGTATCCGATACCCTGAAAAGCGAATGGGAGGCTAATATAGCTTCCAGGGATGCCGACCAGGATTTCCAGGAGCGCGTCGAATATATAAACCGCGCTTTTGATAAAATCCGTTAATAAGTTATTATTTCATTCACGCCATGTCCGACCTTAGTTATTTAAAACAACTCACCGAACAATTAATGCACCGTGATAACTTGAACGGTGCGACTCTCAAGGGGGAAGCAATGCAACGCAATAACACATCATGTTTAAGATTCCCCCTAGGAGGAACCAAATAATGTCCGATTGGGCCGAATGGTCAAAACACGTTTTAAATTCCCTAGAAAGAAGCGACAAAAACCTTCAGAAGTTAGATGAAAAAATCACCGGACTTTTAGAAAAACTTATTTTATTAGAACGCGAAATATTATTATTTAAAACCAAAATCACATTGATAGGAACCGGCGCGGCCGGGTTATTAGTAACCGTGATTGAATTGATAAAACTTTTGAAGTGAAAGCAAATAAATATAAAGCACAAAAAACCAGGATCGACGGGCTAACCTTCGCAAGTAAAGGCGAGGCGTCATGTTATGAGGTTTTAAAAAATGATCCCGAAATTGAAATCCTTCAAACGCAACCGCAAGTTTATCTCACCGCCGCGAAGATTCTTTATAAACCCGATTTTAAATGCAAAGAAAAAAAGACCGGGTTAGTTTTTTACGTTGAATATAAAGGCGTCGAAACCGCGTCATGGCGCATCAAAAAGAAGTTATGGAAATCCTACGGGCCTTCATTCCTTCAAATTTTTAAAGGCTCCTATAATACCGGAATAAAAATGGTTGAAGAAATAAAGCCGGTTCGAAAGTATTGCTTCGAGTGTTCTTAGGGTTTATATTGTGACTTCATTCATTCTCAATCCCCCCCATTATGCGCGGCCCTTTCGTTAAGTATTGCGCGGGGGGGAAATTTAAATTTCAAAAATATTCGGTCCGAATTCGCTGATATATCCGATCGCGTGACCCCATCGTGGCTCTGGTCCTGGTAAATACGAAAACGCTTTTGAAGAAGGATCCCCCAAATATCCAAGATCCATTTCAAAAAGCATTCTGGCCGTTTTATCCGTGTTTAAACTTGCGACCGTTTCGACCGGATTCCAAACCAAACCAGGTCGATGAGTATGACACCGAACAACGTGCATTTTGTGTTGCGATCTATGCAATCCGATTTGTCCCTTGTATCCATGAGTGTATGCAACGTTACCGCCGATCACAAAAGGTTCCTTTAAATTAAAATGCGTTTCCACGCCGTCGAACAAATACTTTTTTCTAAAATCCGTTTCGTATTCAATTTCCGGGTTTTTATTAATCATTGAAATATAACCGCGCGCATCATGATTCCCTAAGAGTTGAATCATCCGAATATCTTTTGAGCCGATCATATCCCTAATGGATCCCCAAAAAAATTCAAGTTGTGTTCGGGCGATGTCTATTTCAATGTCGGGAGGAAGTACCGAAGTTTTTGGGGATGGGAAACGAGAATAAGCGAGCAAATCAAAAGCGTCGCCGCATTGTGCCACGTTTTTGACTAACCCTTTACCGATCATAAATTCACAAAAAGCCAAAACCTTTTCGATTTTTTCCTTATCCCACCACGGGCAATGCATATCACCTAGCGCAATAGTAGGTTCGAAGGTTTCGAAGTGCGGAATGCTTGCGCCTAGTTTTGGCATTTCCAAAAGTTCATCAATATTCCTTTTATAAACTTGCGTGATCCGTTCCTTAACTTCCGACTTCATTTCCTTTTTAGATTTTTGCCTGGACGATTCAAGACCGGCGGAAATCCTGGCAATGGTCCAGGAGCTAAAAACCTCGTTGATTCGACGTTTGGAAAATTTTCCTATCGTGAGATATTCCGATCTAGTCAATGCGGGGTTGTTCAACTCAAGTGCAACCCGCTTTAGGTCTTTTATTATTTCGTGCGTCAAATCCTTTGAACCCATCAAATCCCCCGGTTTAATATTCTTGTTAAATGTTCAACCGTTTTTTCCTCAACTTCGATCAATTCCCTATGCGTGACCAGGGTTCCCGATAAAAGTTGCGCGCTTGAATTGCTTAATCCCGATAAAACAACGTGCAAAAGTTCGTGGCAAATCACCTCGTTTAAAATATTGGGCGGCTTTAAGGCGTGGGCGTTTACGGTTATAAGCGCGCGAGTATAGGAATTATCAATCGAAACATTGGCAGCATAATCCGCCGAATCGTTCACTTCGAATTCGAGACGAATATCCCATGATTCGAGCATAAGCGCCCGAATCCAATAATTAACTTCACGGGTGACCTTAGCCTTTTTTGTTTTATTCCAAAAACTCACCGAATAATGGTCCCCCATTAATACTTAAAATAAAAACGCACCGCGCAAGTTGACGAGAATTGATCCAAAAACTATTTTTTATTAATGTTAAAAGACGAGATAAAATTCCTTTGTGTGTCTTGCGAGGGAATACGGTCGAACATCGTTCCGACTTATTGCGGCGAATGTTTTTCCGATTTATCCGAAGACGAACAAATCAAAAACGTGATGTCATTGAAACCTCATTACGTCGCCTTTTGGACTTTTAGTTTTTAATTATGGCCTATTCACCGAATCGCATTGAAAAAACACAATTAACCGTCGACAAGGGTTCGCCCGGTGCGTCGGATCATAGGAATATCGGCGCGACCACTATTGATGGGGTTGAAGCCTTGAACGTTTCAATAAAAGAGGGTTTACTTTCGGGCGTGACTTTCGATTTTATCGGAGTGACCTATCCCACTTCCACAACCGAAAATTTTACATATAGGACAGGAGGAAGCGGGGGGACGATCACCGCCGTTATCGAGCTAACCTATACCAATTCGTCAAAAAGTGATTTAACTTCCGTTGAAAGGCTGCAATAATGCCTTGGAAGTTTAACCCGTTCACCGGTTCACTTGATTATTACGAAACGGGCGCGGGCGGTTCGGCTTTTGATCCCGACGTTATTGTGACGGCGGAGGATTCTAGCGTTTCCGTGTCGAACAGTGGGAACGTTATAACTAAGGAATTTTAATTATGAGTTTTCATAAAGATTTAACAGACACCGACATTCACGCCCTGACGTTCCAAACCTTCGCGGATCAAGCGGCGCGCCTGGCATATAGTTATCAAGCGGCCGATGTTCACAAAATGGTTTATCAAACGGACACCGGAACTTATTTCCTGGTAAAAAGTACAACCCCGACGTTTCAGGAAATCGGTGCGGGCGGCGGAGGGGGAAGCTCGACATTCACCGGCCTAACAGATACACCGGCGAATTATACCGGCCACGCCGAAAAAGTTGTGAAAGTTAACGCGGGCGAAACGGCGGTCGAATTCACAACCCCGGGAAATTTAGAACTTGCAAGGGTTTCGGGTTCAACCTTTTCGACAATTCAGCATCTACAGGATATTTTTCATAGCTCCGGGGTTATTTCGGGCGGACAAATCACGGATGACACCGACGGAACCATAACGGTTGCGGCCGGAACGGGATTAATTCGCGCGACCAATTCCGAAACCGCTGAAATAAAGTATACCGACTGGGCGGCCGAATCGGGCGCAAATGTTGCATTGACAGATAATGACATGAATTATGTTTATGTGGAATGGAACGCGGGAACGCCTCAAGTTATAGCCTCCATCACCGAGCGAACGGACTATCAAACTAACATTTTGCTAGGGACCGTTTATAGGTCGGGAACGACGCTTCACATTACAGAAGACACCCGCCCCGCCGTAGGTGATCAAGCAGCAAAAATTATTCGAAGACTAACCGCCGTTGTTCCATTTGCCAGGGAATCGGGCGGCGTTATTAGTGAAACGGGAACGCGAAGCATTGCTATTAGTGCGGGTATTTGGTGGGAAGGCTTGACCCAATTTTCTACGGCGGCGTTTAATTCGAGCGTCTCTGATACGTTTAGAACTTTTTACTGGAATGGAACATCGTGGGTTGAAACCGCCTCGCAAACTCAAATTGACAACACCCAATATAATGATTTTGGAGTCGGCCTAGCCACACTTTCAAATAATGCATATGGTGTTCACTGGATTTATCTAGCTCAAGACGGCGATGTATATTCCGTTTATGGTCAAGGCGATTATACATTATCGCAAGCGCAAGAATCGGTTCCCAATGGGGTTCCGGGACATTTTGCCGAAAACCATGCTCGCCTAGTTGGAAAGGTCATAATAAAAAAGAACTCCTCGTCATTCACTCAACTTGACAGCGCATTCGATTTAACACTAAGCCCCGTTGCAGCATCGGAACATTCATCATTATTAAACTTAGGCGCGGATGATCACACGCAATATTCTTTAATTAGTTCTCAAGCGGGCGCGCCTACTTCAACCCCTTCAAGGGTCGGCGAGGTTAACGTTGATACAACGGCGGACGATGCTTATATTTCGGCGGGAACGGGCTCAAGTTCCGATTGGAAACTTGCCAGTGAAACCGCAACTAGCATAAAAACAAAATACGAATCTAATGCGGACACAAACGCATTTACCGACGCCGAACAAACCAAGGTAGGTTACTTAACCGTGACACAAGCGGTTGACCTGGACACAATGGAAACCGACATTGCAACCAACAACGCGAAGGTTAGCAATGCAACCCACACGGGCGAAGTGACAGGAAGCGGAGCATTGACCGTTGACAAAACCGCGATCACTAACAAAACACTTGTGACCGCCGCATCAACCGATCATGTCCTGGTGGCCGACTCTAGTGATTTGGATAATCTTAAAAAAGTTTTGGTTTCTGACCTTCAAGGATCGGGAACGGACAATGACGCTATACATGATAATGTGGCCGGTGAGATTGCTTTAATAACTGAAAAGGTTTCCCCGGTATCCGCCGACCTTTTAGTCATTGAGGATTCCGCCGATACGAACAATAAAAAGAGAATCCAGGTCGGAAACATTCCCCACGATTCATTAAGTGGTTTTGTGGCCAATGAACATATTGACTGGACCGCCGCAAGTGCGGGAACCATTCATGCGACAAACTACGTTGATAACGACACAACCGATCACGCGCTTTTAACTAATAAGGGAACAAATACCCACGCGCAAATCGATTCTCATATCGCCGACGCTGATAAGCACCGGGATATTTTACAAGGGGTTATTGCATCGCGCCCCGCATTCGGAACCGCCGGCCGGTACTATTACGCAACCGATGAAAAGAAATGGTACTATGACACGGGCGCCGCATGGGATTTAAGCGTGGCGACTCCGGACACACACACACACACCGCGTCGGAAATAACCGATTTTGACGCGGAGGTTTCTAATAATTCCGACGTTTCGGCTAACACCGCGAAGGTTAGCAATGCGACACATACGGGCGATGTCACGGGATCAACGGCGCTCACTATTGCTGCCAATGCCGCTGATAATACAAAAATATCGGACATGGCGCAAAATACCATTAAGGGAAGAATTACCGCCGCAACGGGCGACCCGGAAGACTTAACCGCCGCGCAAGTTCGAACGATAATAAATGTTGAAGACGGTGCAACCGCCGATCAAACGGGCGCGGAAATTAAAACGGCTTATGAAGCCGAGGCCAATACTAATGCCTATACAGACGCCGAACAAACCAAGGTCGGTCACTTAACCGTGACACAAGCGGTTGACCTGGACACAATGGAAACCGACATTGCAACCAACAACGCGAAGATTTCTAATGCGACTCACACGGGCGAAGTTACGGGAAGCGGAGCGTTGACCGTTGATAAAACGGCGATCACAAATAAAACTTTAGTGACAGCGGTGGGAACGGATCACGTTTTAATTGCCGACGCATCGGATACCGACAATTTAAAAAAGGCGCTTGTTTCGGATTTCCTAGGGGCGGGAACCGATAACGACGCGATCCATGATAACGTAGCCGGGGAAATTTCATTAATTACTGAAAAGGCTTCACCTGTTTCGGCGGATTTATTAATTATTGAGGATTCGGCGGATTCCAATAATAAAAAGCGCGTACAAATTGGAAACCTGCCAGGCGGCGGCGGTGGGATAACTATTGATTCAACCGCTATCACTAGCGGGGCAAGTGGTAGGGTGCTTTTTGAAAATGCATCGAACCAAGTTTCAGAGAGTGATGATCTTTATTGGGATGACACTAATAGTCGGTTAGCTATTGGCAATACTTCACCCTCAAACCCTTTGCATATTACGGACACCAAATCGGTGACCGTAGTAGAACCTACCATTGAACTTGACGGGACGATTGATATCAGCACCGCTGCGGGTATCCACATGGGGGTTCGTGGTGCTCAAACAATTAAAAGTGCCGGGGATGGGGGATTCTCCGGGAGTTTATTTTTTAGAGACGCGAATACATTCACGCATGACGACGCAGCCGACACGGATTTAGGCTATTATTATAGTTATGATTCGACGCCCACGGTTGACGCCGGGGCGGGTTTTGATATTACTGGACTGGACCTTTACGGCTATCGAAGTTCGCCAAATTTCACCCAGGATACCGATGAAACTATTGCAGTAGATGAGTATGCGGGGTTATTGCTTCAAGGTACATTTGATAACGGGGCGACCGCCACAAATGCTTACGCCGCAAAATGCGAGGCCATGACTGGAGTTACTAACTTTCACGGCTTCCACGTTGATAATCAAACCGCCTCGACTTCAACCGATGCTTTTTCCACTGATATGGCAAGTGGAACAGGAAAAAAAGCCATTAATTGTACTGGCACCGCTGAATCTTATTTGGGCGGTAACTTAACGGTTGATGGTAATAACGTAGAATTTAGCAACGCAAATTTGATTGTGGGGACTAGCTTTACCCCCACGTCAACTATACAGTCGATTGACGATATAGAGGCCGGAACAGTGCTAAGTGCGGGGAGTTTCATTGCAACGTCGGCGACTAATTTTAGAAAAACAACTTTTAGTTCGGGCGCGCACGCATCGAATGAAGATATCGAGTTAGTATTCCCAACAAATACGGGATCGGCCGACCAGGTGCTAAAAATTAGTGGTACCCCTAGCGGCGGCGTCCATAATTTGGTTTGGGCTAATGATAACGCATCGGGTACTGCTGCTGATTATCAGGAAGCACAATTAACCGCCGATGATAGTGGGCGACAAAACGACACCGCCGTTGACTTAACTAACAAAGTTTCAGGTTTGACCGTTACTTTAACGGGCGGTAAAAGGTACAAAGTTTTAGGGAACATGCGCGTATTAACCGCATCGGCTACCCCCGATATCCTATGGAGTATTTTTGCGGATACTGGAAGTAGCGTCGTTGTTAGTGACATGTCAGTGGTCTTTAGGGGCGCCGCCGTGGACGATACAAGCAGCGCGGCATGGGCGCAAGGTAACGTGATAGAAGTATTAGGCGATGTACCCGCCTCTAAAGCGGGCGTGGTAGCGAACCAAGTACAGCACTTTGAGGTTCAGGGTTACATAAACGTAACCACGGGCGGCGATATTACTTTGATTTATGCTCAGGGTACATCTAATTCTAACGCCGTAACCTTAAAGGACGATTCTTGGTGGAGTTTTACGGAGGCGGTTTAAAATGAAGTATTATGCTTATAGGTGGATAGGTAAGAAAAAGGTTTCTATCATGCGGCGCGAGTCCGAGGAGGCTTGCAGGGCGCGGCTATCTGAAAAACACGAATTTTTAGGCGAGGTCGAAGGACCGCCTAGCGGGGTTTTCGGCGAATCCTCATGGATTTGGGATGGCGAAAAAGTGGTTTGTGACCTGGTAGAAATAAGGCGCAATAAGATAGAAACGATTCGAACGATGCGAAATGAAAAACTAAAGGAAACGGATTTCGATTGGGTTAATCATTCTTCCAGGGGTTCGTCCGGCGCGCGAGATAGAAAAAAAGTTGAATCAATAAAAATAAAACTTAGGGACATGATTCCTTTGCAGGAAGAAAAATTAAACCTAATGACCGACGCGAATCAAATTGAATCATACGAACCGGAATGGCCGGTTGAATAAAATTTATGGCAAGACCTAGAAAAAAAATCGACGAAGAACTTTTAAAAGAACTTGCGATGATTCAATGCACGCAAGAGGAAATGGCTTCAATCTTAAAGTGCAGCGTTGATACATTGCAGCGCCGGTATTCCGACGTTCTGGCCGAAGCGCGGGAAAATGGGAAAATGTCTTTAAAGCGCGCAATGTATCGAAAGGCCGTGGTCGAGGGTAATCCCACCATGCAAATTTGGTTGTCTAAAAATTGGCTTCGCTATTCGGACAAAACGGAAATCACGCCGGGCGAAGGGGCGAAATCCCTGGTCGATATTATTAAGGCCTCGGTGGGTAAAAAGATGGAACCCGAAAAGTCGGAAGGCAAATAAAAAGCGCGCCCCAAAAGGATTAACTTTCAAGGCGCGCTTAGTGGGCATTAATGAGGCATATTAATGCCCGGTTGGTATGACTTCGATTAACCTTCCATGACTTCCAGGTCTTTAACTTCGGTCGTGGCGTATTCAATTTCCAGGGCTTCCAGGTCTTTAATAAAGCGTTCCCTGGCTTTTGTGCTTTTAAAACAAAAAACTTCGTTTCCATCGTCTAATTTCACGGCTATTAAGTAATTCATTCTTCATTTCCTCCGCTTTTTATCCAATGCCTCTTTTAACGCGCTTAGGTATCCCATTAAGCCGCCTTCCTTCCCTTTGCTACCTTCAAGGTAGAATAGTGACTTTTCACCTGGTATTGCTTCAAGAAGGCTTCGCCGTGATCCCGGAGGATTGCGTCGGTATCGATTACGGTTCGGCTTCGGTCTTCGGTGATAATCACGAAGTCGCCGAAATCCATCGCTCCATCATCCCCTAGGATTCCCTCAATCTTAGTTTTCAATTCCTTTTCGAGTGCGGTGATTTCCTTTTTTTGTTCGCGCACGCGCTTGAACTGTTTTGCCAATTTTATTTTTGATTCGCTTTTTGTTTTTTTCATTTCATTCTCCGTTTTGGTTTTTAGTTTTTTGATAGAATAAATTTTGCAACGACTTCGAGGGCTTCTTCGCTTGAATCCCTAACGTGCGACCAGTCAAAACACTGTTCTTTTGCGAACCCATAGTCAATACCTCCAAATCCATCGCAAAGAAGATAAGCATTGATCCACTGTTCGGGAGTTAAAAGGTGATTGAGTTTCCCGTTGAAATGCATCGTTTCAATCACGATTTCTCTATTTGTTAACAATCGACTTTTTTTCATTTCATTCTCCGTTCTTTCAGGTTTATTGCCTGATATGTATATATCATATCGAATTAATCAGGTATTGTCAACTTTTTATTTATTGTTCGAATTTCCCTTAATTTCTTCCTCCATAGCAATGACCAGGGGAAGGAGGGCTTTTTTTGTCCCGGCGCTTAGAACTTCTTTTGATTCGCCATTTTTGCCGATCACTTGCATAACACAATGCTTGCGACCGATTTTTTCGTGATAATAATGGCCGATATTTTTAGAATTGTCTTCAGGGTTGATTTTTTCTCTAGGGCTTTTTGTCACGATGTTTAAGAAAAGTATCCAGTCGATTAAGTCAATATCTAATCGGGTAGTTTTTTTCTTCATTGTTTTTTTCTTCATTGTTTTTCTTTTCATTCTCTTTTTCTCCGTTTCAAGCTTTATTGCTTGATATGTATATATCATAGCAATATAGTCAGGTATCGTCAACCCTTTTTTTAATGCTAGTAATCATTCGGTTTTTTGTGCTTAATTGGGGGGGATGGCTAAAAACGACCAGGAAACGTTTGGAACACTTATAAAGGAAGCGCGGGAAGGCGAGCGTTTAAGCCTTCGTGCGGCTTCTCACCTATGCGGATTATCCCATGGATACTTAGGCGCGCTTGAACACAATCGCGCCGGATCGATCCCGTCGACCGAAACCCTGGAGAAAATAGCGCGCGGGTTTAACCTGGATATTTCAAAACTAAAAAGGTTAGCCCAAGAAATCGAAGTCGAAAAAAAGGAAACATCGAAACACGGTCGCGAGTTTGAAAGAATTACAATCGAAGCGGGATTAACTTTCGAACGCGGCTTGCAACTTTATAAAGAGGCTTTAAAACTTTTCGCGTGACGTTATCCGAAAATGAAATAAATAAAATTCAAAATGATATTGTTTTCCATATCGAAGAAATTCAGGGGATCAAAACCCTAGAACCTTACCAAAAAAGAATTTGCGAAGCCGTTTCCAATTATGACCGCGTGGTGATTTCAGCGTGCCACGATGTTGGAAAAACCTTCACCCTTTCAAGAATTGTTTTAGCGCTTGGATCAAGTTTTCCCGGTTGTAAAATAATTACGACCGCACCGACATTCCTTCAAGTCGAAAAGCTTTTGTGGGCTGAAATCCGTTCGGGTTTTCGTGATTCGGCCACGCCTTTAGGTGGTTCCATGTTAAACGTTGAATGGAAAATTTCGCCCGATTGGTTCGCGCTTGGAACCTCCCCAAAAGATGACGCCGGTTCGGGCGAAGGCCAGGGAACGGGGTCCAGGTTTCAAGGTTTTCATGGCGACATGGTTGTAATCATTTTTGATGAGGCAACCGGTGTTCATCCGAAACGATGGGTTCAAGCCGAAGGAATGCTAACTTCGGCGAATACTAAATTCATAGCGATCGGGAATCCGACTTCCAGGTCGAGCGAATTCTTTAAATGTTTTTCGAACCCGCTTTTTAAGAAAATAAAAATTAGTTGTTTCGATTCGCCGAACCTTATTGAAAACGGCGTTTCGAATCTCGCACAATTAAAGCGCGAAGCGGATCGAATTCGGGAAATAACAGACGACGATGAGCGCCTGGACGAAATCAAAAATTATAAAGTTGTGCAACCCAAACTTATTACGATGCAATGGGTTATCAATTCGGCTTTAAGGTGGGGTTTTGAGCATCCTCTTTTTATCTCAAAAGTTTTAGGCCAATTTCCCGACGAGGATTCCAATGCCATTGTTAAAATGCATGACGTTGAAACCGCACAAAATCGCGAGGCTTCAACGGAAGGCGGGCGATTTATAGGGGTTGACCCCGCGCATTTTGGAACCGATTCAACCGTGATAACAGTCATTGAAGGAAACGAACAAACGCAACGCATCGAACTCACAAAAGCCGACACTTCGGAAGTCACCGGCCGAATCGTTCGTTTAATAAATAGCCTTGAACGGCGTCAAAATGAAGTTGTGGTTATTGACGCAACCGGGATCGGCGCCGGTGTATCCGATCAACTTAGAGAACGGCGACGCGATGGGATAATCCCGGAATCAACCTTGCTAAGACCAGTCCACTTCGGCGCGCAAGTACCCATCGAGTCGGAAAAAAAGACTTATTCAAATTTAAAGGCAAAACTTTTTGTTGAGCTAGGCCAGGACTTAAAAAACGAATTGTCGATCCTTCCCGACTCCGTTTATTTGGAAGAACTTCCAACAATAATTTATAAGTTTGACTCGCGTGGTCGGTATCAAATAGAATCGAAGGATGATTACAAGAAACGGACAGGGAGGGGATCGCCCGATAATAGCGATTCACTTGCGCTCGCAAATTATGGTCGAAAAAGTATTAATAAAGTAGGATCATTTGCGAAGATGTCCGGCGCAACGGGCGGAGCGGAAACAATCGGAACCCTGGTAAATTCCGGCGGTTCGAATAATTGGTAAAATTTATGGGAATTTTAGATATTTTTAGACGAAAGAACGAAATCAACTTCAACGAAGGACCGCAGCGCGTCAAGGTTTCGCCTCATGTCGAGGAAGTCGGTTCGTCGGGAACGGAATTAATTTCGGGTATTCTTTCGGAGGAATATCTAAGCACACTTCAAGGTACGCAAGGCGCCGATATTTTCGATAAAATGCGCCGAAGCGATGCAAAACTTAAAATGGCATTAATGGCCGTGACAAATCCAATTAAAGGCGCGAAATGGTCCGTTGACGCGGTATCCGATAATACCGAAGACCAGGTGAAAGCCGATTTTATCGATCACGTTTTCTTTAACGATCACGACAAATCATGGCGTGGGCTGTTACATGAGATTTTAACCCTTGTTCCTTTTGGTTATTCCCTTTTTGAAAGGGTTCACAAAATCGAATCGGGTGTGCGTTGGGGGAAGGAGCGCGTTATATGTTACAAAACATTCGCGTTTCGTTCTCAAAGAACGATTGAAAATTGGAACCTGGACGATGACGGGATTTTGGAATCCGTTTCACAGTATGCGTTCGGCGATAATCAGAAGGTCGTGGACATTCCCGCGCAATTCTTGACCCTGTTTTCCCTTGATCGCGAGGGGGAAAACTTCGAAGGCGTCTCCATGCTTCGCCCATGCTACGGCGCATGGATGCGAAAAAATGTTTATTTAAAATTGAACGCTATAGGACTAGAAAAATTTGCGGTTCCGACCCCGATCCTAACCGTTCCCGAAGGTCTTGAGGCGGGCGATCAATACGCGCAAGCGGTTAATGTACTTAAAAAATATCTAACCCACGAACAAAACTTTATTACTAAACCCGAAGGATGGGAACTAGATTTAAACACAAACCCTTATGATCCTTCTAAAGTTCAATCCGCAATCGACGCCGAAAACGCTGAAATGATAAATGCTTTTATGGCGAACTTCCTTTTATTGGGGCAATCCGGTTCGGGTTCCTATGCTTTAAGCGAAGATTTATCAGACTTCTTTTTAAGTGGGATTGAACATATCTCCGAACTAATTTGCGAAGTTTTAAACGACGGTCCGGTGAAAGAAATAATCGATTTGAATTTTGGGCCTCAAAAGGAATATCCAAAAATAAAATGTTCAGGAATCCGTGACAAGGCAGGTAAAGAATTATCGGAAGTAATAAAAATGATGACCGAGTCAAAGGTCATTATTCCCGACGCGCGTTTGGAGGAATACGTTCGAATGCGTTATGATTTGCCGGAGGCTTCCACGGATGGGCAAAGAATCACGGACGATTCGACGCCTCAACCCGTGGCCGAAGCGCAATTTTCCGAGAAAAAAAAAAGCGTTTTTTCGAGAGAGAAATTTAGCAACCCTAAAAAGTTGATCGATCACTATGACGATGACTTAAAGGCGCTTTTGCAATTTCATCTTGACGCGATCGGTAAAGATAAGGCCACAAAATTATCTAAGGTCTTTAAGAATAACCCACCCGGAAAGCATATAAGCGAAGCAAAAAAGGTCGAATTTTCGGGCGTGGGTTCATTCAAGCTTGATTTGAAACTGGGTCTTGCAATAGTCGCAATCGAAGCATTGAACCAAGTTCAAAACGAAGCGCCCCCCGAACTTAGAAAATATAAATTTGCCGAACCGGTCGAATTCTTCGGCTTCCATGAAGACACCGAAAAGGAAAAAAGGAAGAAACTCGAAAAGGCATTCGGAAAACTTCCCCCTAAAGTTCGGGAAAACGTTATTAATCAAGCCGACCTTTTGAGCGAAGCCCAATTAAATGATCTTAGCAAAACCCTTTCCTTTCACTATACAAACAGCGTTGCCACAATGCGAAATCATAGGGAGCTAGAACAAGAACTTTTTGATGTCGTGGATTCGGTTGTTATAGGTCCGGCCGTTTATGTCGGCGCGACTAATATTGTTTCATCCGTTATTAATGCAACGCGAAATTCCTTTTTCTTCGCGCCCGATGTTTACGAGTCAATCGAGGTTTTAACTTTTGAAAATCCAAACCCCAAAACTGATATTTGCACAAATTTAAAGGGGAAAACATTTTACCCGGATCAACCGGGCGCGTCGAGATACCTTCCCCCGTTGCATCATAATTGCAAATCATATTTGGTTCCTGGTTTTGTCGGTCAAAAAAACCCGAAGCCGAATCCCGGAGGATTAAGACCCACGGGAACGGAAAAACAAATCGAGACAATGGAAAAACAAATTAAGTTTGGTGAAGACTTGACGAAAATAACTGATGGGGAAAATATCGGATAATATGGATTTCAGATTCCCCCCCATCGAAATTAAGTTCGACGAACAACTAAGGTCTGTTTTAGATCGGAACACGAACACGGAAAACGTTAGGGTTCCCGACCGGGTTCAACTCTTGCGCGTCGGCACTTTTCACCACGCCCAATTCGGCGAAATTAAAGTGACCGAATCGATGCTTCATCGAATGCGAGACAATTTCGAAAAAAAGGTTCGG
>Ga0208767_1000797_pt1 | contig 25760 bp, 45 predicted proteins | sample VirMetDEL_Mar_21_FD_184514 | JGI IMG/M metagenome (GOLD analysis project Ga0208767, IMG submission 184514) | Aqueous microbial communities from the Delaware River and Bay under freshwater to marine salinity gradient to study organic matter... | ecosystem: Environmental > Aquatic > Marine >... | reverse complement strand
TACAAATTTAGGATTGATGCCTCAAGCTGGAGGTACTTTTACAGGAAAGATAACGCATAACTATACATCTAGTCTTACAATTCCATCTGGTACAACGGCTCAGAGAGACGGAAGCCCTGCTGTTGGCATGTTTAGACATAACTCAACATTGAACCAATTTGAAGGCTATAACAATGGTGCTTGGGGTGCTATCGGTGGAGGAGCTGGAGCTACTGGTGGTGGAACTGATGAGGTGTTCTTCGAGTCAGACCAAAATGTAACGACCAATTACACATTAAGTTCAAACAAACACGCCCACACCGTGTCCCCTACAATTAACTCAGGTGTTACTGTAACTGTGCCATCTGGTGCAATCCTTGTTATTCTTTAATTATGGCTTTAAACATTAACGGCACTACTGGTATTTCTGGGGTTGATGGGTCAAATGCTAGTCCAGCAATTCAAGGGTCAGACAGCAATACAGGACTTAGCTTTGGAACTGATACTGTCAATATCAATACAGGTGGAACGACTAGGGCAACTGTCGATAGTTCTGGAAACTTAAATATTCCCAATGATTCTGGAAAAATTCAATTAGGTACTTCTTCAGATTTACAAATTTATCACGATGGATCAAATTCATATATTAAAGATTCTGGTACTGGATTATTAATAATTGAAAGTAATCAGCTTCAAATTAAAAATGATGCTGCTGATGAAAAAATGATAGTAGCTGATGCTAATGGAGCAGTAGAGCTTTTTCATAACGGCAATAAAAAATTTGAAACTGCAAATTTGCAATGTATTGTAACTGGTTTATTACAGGCTTATGAATCACAAGGAGGTTCAATCTATGGCAGTAATAATAATAGCCATATATTACAGGCTGATAATAACGGTAGTGCAGCTTGTGTTATAGAACATTCTGGGGGTTCTTCTCCATATGGATTATTTCTGAGGTTTTCTGATGCTACTCCAGATAACAATACTAATTATTTCATAAGTTGTTCTGATGGCACAGATAGATTAATTATTTGGTCTGATGGTGATATTGATAATCACGATAATTCTTATGGTGGAACGTCTGATGTAAAATTAAAAGAAAATATTGTTGATGCTAAATCTCAATGGGATGATATTAAAGCAATTAGAGTCCGTAATTTTAACTTTAAAACTGATACACCATCTGATAAACGTATTGGTGTAGTAGCTCAAGAAATAGAAACTGTATGTCCATCCTTAGTTGATGAGCATCCAGATAAAGATGAAAATAATAAAGAGCTGGGTACAACTACAAAATCAGTTAAATATTCGATTCTTTATATGAAAGCTATTAAAGCATTACAGGAAGCACAAGCTAGAATAGAAACATTAGAGGCAGAAAAAACACAGATGCAAACAGACTTAACAGCCCTTACAGCAAGGGTAGCTGCCCTGGAGGCTGGATAAATGACAGCAAAGATTAAACTAAACGCAGCATCAGGTGGTGGGTCTTTCAGCTTACAAGCACCCTCATCATCTAGTAATAACAGGGTTCATTCTTTGCCTGATGTTGCAGATGGAACAGTACTAACAACAACAAGTTCAGATGCAGACCGATATAAAGCAGGGGAGATAGTTCAGGTGGTAACAGGTTCATTTACAAATGATTATAGTTCAGGTGATTTTTCAAATATTACCTCTACGACTTTTGTTAATTATGGCAATATGAAATTGACTATTACACCAAAATTTAATAATAGTAAATTAATCTTTGAAACTAATGTGAATAATAGATTAGATGACGAAGATGGCCTTACTAGATATGAATTATATGACACAACAAACAGTAGAGTCATTGCAGCAGAGGGAATATCCAGCCATTATTATGCTTCAACAAGTGCTTATCCTAGTCTTAATATAAGATTAATTGGTGACTCAGGTTATACAACAGCTTTAGTTGCACAAGTAAGAGTAAAAGTATCTAGTGGTGGTGGTACATTAAACACAGACTATAGTGCTGTATCTAGATATATGTCAATAATGGAGGTAAAACAATGAGCGAACTCAAAGTAAATTCGATAAAAGGGGTAGGAGCATCAACGGCTGCTATTACTGTAAACAATACTGATGGAACGTGTACTGCCAATATTACAAACAGAACCAATAAAAATTTAATAATTAACGGAGCTATGCAAGTGGCTCAACGTGGTACGTCATCTACTTCAACTGGTTATCAAACTGTTGATAGATTTACTTCTTCTTACGGGAATACAGGAAATACAGTAACGCAAGCACAAGCTGACGTAGCAAGTGGAACTACTCCCTATACTTTAGGATTTAGAAAAGCCTTAAAAATAAGCATGTCTGGAGCAGGTACAGTAAATAGTAATAGTTATATTGATAGTTTTCAAAAGATAGAAGCTCAAAATGTGGCAACTTCTGGTTGGAACTATCTTTCTTCCTCTAGTAATATTACAGTTTCTTTTTGGGTAAAAGTTAGTACAAATCAAACTTTCTATGTAAGATTATATGCAGATGATACTGGTAGTAAAACTTATTGCTTTAGTTATACAGCATCAGGAAATAATACTTGGACAAAAATAACAAAAACGATTCCTGGAAATGCTAATTTACTTTTCAATACTGATAATGGAGAAGGATTAAGAGTTCAATTTTATATGTTTTACGGAACAGATTATACTGGAACTCGTAATTTAGATACTTGGGAAACCGCAGGTAGTTCACATACTCCCGACCAAGCAACTACATGGTACACGGCAGGAGCAAGTACTTGGGAAATGACAGGATTACAGGTTGAAGTAGGCAGCGTGGCAACAGATTTTGAGCATAGGTCATTCGCACAGGAGCTTGCTTTATGCCAGAGGTATTATCAAAGATATAGAGAAGGAAATAACAAAAGTTTAGGTCTTGCTTTTGCATTTGGAACTAACGAAGTAGATTTACCAATATCATTTATTGTTCCAATGAGGGCTACACCAAGTTTAGAGCAAAACGTAGCAACTTCTGGATATGTAGGTATTGAAAACGATTCAGTAGGTGGATCACAATATGTAAATGATAATTTTACATTACAATTTGGTAGCACTAATGGCTGCAATCTTTATGCAGACCCATCCCCTACTTTAACAGTAGGACAAGCTGTGCATTTAACATTAAGAAACGCAGCTGCTTACCTTGCCTTTAATTCAGAACTTTAATTATGGCTATATATAAATTAAACAAACACAGCACAGAATCAGAACCAAGTTCTGTAACTCTTAATAAGGGAAATGGTATTTTTGTTTGTATCCCATTTGACGAAGCAAACACCGACTACCAAGAGTACCTCGCTTGGGTAGCAGAGGGAAACACAGCCGAAGCTGCTGACTAATTAACTTTCTCGTTTAATTGTCTTGTCATTATCCCCATAGTGACGTAGAGAGGGGATAGGGCTACAATAAGCAGTAATACAAGCACACTTGTAAAAGATAGTGCTTTTAAAATTGCAAATTTAATCATGCTAAGAAAAGTTCTTGATGCTTTAACTATCGTAACGACAATTCTTGTCTTGGGAATCCTTGGCGGTGGGTTTTTTACATTCAAATATGTGACTTCTGAGCAATTTAAGAACAAATTAATGAATGAAGTACTTTCCAATGTGCAGGGGCTAATGCCCAAAGTATTAGATAAAAATATACCTGATACAACTGGTAAATCTATACCATTACCATTTAAATAATTGGAAATACCAGAAATATATATTCCTGATATATCTATTCCTGTAATAAATGATCCACAGATAACAATACAACCATCATTTCCACAAGTACCCACTTTCGGTTGTACTTCCACTCACAGAGATACAAAAAATACAGGTAATTTTAATCTGATATTTGATGATCCAAGCGGTACAAGTACAAGCTGTCCTTATCCAACCTTTATACCTCTAAACTACCAGCCAGATCAGTTGATAATAGTCGAGGAAAGTCTGCCCTCCATAGATTCACCACCATTACCAAAATCACAGTCAACTGAAGTACCACCAATAAAAAAGAAAAAAGATGAAGATATTTTGCCACCCTGCCCTGGTAAATCAAACCAGCGAGTTGGAGATTTTCGTAACGAAAAACGCTTGGAACGTGTCATTGGCCATAAAAGAGGGGATGATGGGATTGAATGTATAACGCTTTATGAGGATGTCCCGTTCAAGGATCAGTACATTCCAGAAGTTTCTAGCATTGTATCTACTGCTGTTATTGGCTTGGTCGCTGCCAGTTCTCCACTTTTACTTAATATCATCAAACCATTAGTTAAGAATATCGTAAAAAAACTTACAAAGAAAAAAGATAAGGTAGAATAATTTCTAGACAAGTCTTACCACAGCCCGTGACTTGTCTTATTTTTTTGCGATGGCTAATATTAAAGTGGTGGTCATAAACCGACTCCTCACACACACTCCAAAGTAGGTAGGTTTTCTTTGTTCTCCTATCTACTTTTCTTTCTTTATCTCGTGGGTGTGAGGTATTACTTGATTAGGGGGGATTGTAACCTTTATCCCTTCACAACTAACGGCATAATCACCAACGAACTGAACACCAAGCTTTGCCTGTTCCCCGCATATTTTGAGCCTATACAAGGCCATCTCCATTTTGGTTTTTTCTATTAATAATTCCTGTGCCTTAATATTAACCTTTGCTGCCCTCTGGCATAAATCCTGACCCTTACCAAGTGGGATATTGAACTGCATACTGATTCCATAATTTAAATTATAATTATCCTTTTCAAACCGTGGTGTCTCCTGTACATACTTGATCTCTCCAGTATCCTCGTCATAGATGTTCTGTTTCGTAACGGTTTCTATGGGGCGGTTAAAGCTCCAAGCATCGGTCATATAAGGGGTGATCGTCAATGAAGGGCTTGAACATATAATTCCCTGTGAATACTTGTTTGTAGGTACTCCCGATGGTGTAATCATGGTGGCATTGTTGTTAACTACTCCAGTACTTTGTGATTGAGGACTAGCCACGGTGGTCGAGGCAAACACCTCAACAGGAAATAATAATATTGATATTACTGCCCAAAGGTAGTTTCGATTTGAGTTGTTTGTGTTGTGGTGATTGTCCTTGTGATATTCGTTATCGTGTCGAGTCCTGGTGAAATTACAGATTCGACTAAACTGAAGGATTGTCCAGGGGTTGTGATTTTCCATCTTGGGGTTGATTGGATGTCAGGTGCTTGCCATTGAAAATTTACGTTATTAATAGTCTGCACATCTTCTTTGGTTGCAGCAGGGTTAATGTAACCATCTGTATCAGTACTTTCAATATTATGACCACTTACTGAATAACTCCACCCTGTCCGATATTGATAACTCGATATTTGCTCGTTTATTATAGTCTGACTCGTGGAATTTGTCGTTTGAGAGCCAGTGCGGAATGTAGGGGTCACATTTGCCCATGCTCTTGTCGGTAGGAATATTAAAATTAATATCCAAAATTTAGTCAAGCGTAATTGTAACAGCACTTTGAATCACACAACTTGAACCAGAACCATTTTCAGCATCTGCACCGCTACAGGTATGCACTCCAGAACTTAAACTTGTAATCGTCAACCCAGCATGAGAACCACCAGCCCCGACTGTTGTCTGTCCACTTAATATTGGTAAAGTTGCAACCCCATTTGTAATTGTTAAATCTCCTGGGTCTTTGTCACCTAACATCAGCGATTCATTAATACTGAATGCACTACCAGCAGTTTTTACCTCCTTAACACTTGCAGTAACCGAAGGAACACCGTTCCAGTCATTACCACTGATCCCAGAATAATCCAAGCCACCTATTCTGTTTGCATAATAAGTTGGGTTGCCATCTGAATCATTTGATCCTGTTGCCACTTTTACATCAATATTGCTTCCACTTAATGAATAGGAAGATGCTGCCCTTTGAGTGACAATATAAGGCATATCAACTTGCATACTGGCAGAAGTTGTATATTTTGCCGTTATATCAGCATAAGCTGGTGCTGATACTAAGAATAGAAATGGAATTAGTTTTTTCATTTTTTTGTAGGATCAACTTTGATAACGTCAGGTTTTGTTGTGACGATCTCTAATGGCTGTTTTATTATGATGGTTTGAGTGCCACCATTAGAGTTACCAACAACACTATTTTCTCCTTCTTCTTTCTTTTTCTTCTTTGCTCCTTGCGCTGCATTAACACTTATTCCCAGCCCACCTAAAATATTTCCTAAAAGTCCAGCAGCAAAGGTACTATCCACTCTTGGTTGGTCTGGTATATCAATGCCGAATAATTTATTAGGAAGTTTTATATATCCAAGAGATAAAACCAGTAAACACCAAGTTAATATAAAAGCCTGTGCAATAGTAGAAACTAAAAAGGTAATTTTTTCCTGATAATCAGGCTTATCATCCTCTAATTGTTTTGTTTCTTTCGGTTTCTCTGCCATAACTGGGGTTTATTAGTCATACTATACATAAATATAGCTTAAATCAATGCCAGAGGTACACGCAGCACTGATTGGGGCAGCAGCCACCGCCTTCCTCATGGTTTTATCAAACATAAGCAACAGAAGAGAAAGAGATATAAGAGAAATATTTAACCGAATCAATCAGCTGGAGAAAGCCGTAAGTCGAATCGAGGGGCAGAATCGCTAATCTTTGGTATGTTTGGGAAAGAACACAAACTTTTATGTCTAAATTTTTAATCAATCTGTTCATCAAGTTCGGCAAAAGTGAATCGCTACGCAAGGCAGCTTTAAATCTTTTGAAAGATCTTGCACAGAAATCAGACAATGATGTAGACGATGCCATCGTCAAGATGATTGAAGAAAAACTCTTTCCAGTAAAATGAAAAAGAGAAAATTTCTAAACATCGAGATAGAAGATGCTCCACTGGAGCTTGAACTGTCGGTGGAACAGAGATGCCGTGACATCTTGGCCTCTGATGATATCTACAGCGTCAAACGGTATTGCACTCATCTGGTAAGGCATCAAATGAAACAGGATGTATTTCTTGCATCCTTACTTGGCCGTCTTGTAGAGCTTGAGGCTGCTAATGCTGCACATCAGGTAAGAAAAAATAAAAGAGGATTTATGAAACGCTTCTTTCGTACTGGTTAAGTTCTTCTTTTGTAAAATCTTTCACCAATAATTTATCAATCTTATCAATTTCAAAATTAAACTTCAGGATTGATGTTCTGATGTGTTCAGTAACCCATGCACCATCTTTATTTACAACCTGTGCTTTATTCCTTTCATTAATGAACACATAATGATCCTGACCTTTTAGTTGCACATCTAATAAATTTTTTTCTAAGTTTTTACGTCTGATCTCTTTCAAAGCTCTCAGCTTTTTTGAATCACTCATTTTCCAGTTCCGCTATCCTTTTATTTATAGCATCATATCTTACACAATATTCCTTAAGATCTAACCGTTCAAACCAGAATTTTTTCTGTAATTCTGCAAGCTGGTCATAATAATTTTTTATCAGGTCTTTATTTTTCATTTAACTCATACTTGGTAATCAATGCGTTTACAACATCTTCAGGCAGTACTTGTTTTAATAATGGATCAGACCAACCTTTAGGAGGTAACTGTATTACCTGACCAAACATATCTTCATCTTTACGTTGCCATGTGACCTCCCACAAAATAGCACCGCCAAGCATGATTTCATTATTTGGCTTTGCAGAAACTTTCATTTTTTCAAGACCTCTGATGGATACTTGAAAAGTAAATTGTTCATAGCCTTTGTTAGTTCCATTGCTATCCTTAAATTTTTTGTTCTCAAATCTTTTGCTTCTTTTTTTTCTTTTCCAATAGTTGGTTTTTTTGGAGAACTAGAATAAATATAATTAGAAGCAACCACAAAGGCTCTTATCGCCTGATTAAAGTCAGCATCGTCAATTTTTAAGTTGTAGGTGATTTTTTTGTCCATAATTTTATGAGAAGTTCAAGTTCAGCCACTCTTTTTTTGGCTGCTGCAATTTTTTCGGCTGTTGTCATAAATAAAAAAGGGGTCTTACATGAAATCAAATCGGTATCCGTCTTTCGTTACCTAAAGGACTTAGATGAACCAATACATTGAAGGAACTCAATCCGAGCATTGGGAACTCAGATACCTTAAAATTTTAATGCCCCTATAAATTAGGCTGGGATTGCTTCTGAGCTTCTACTCTTTACAGGTAATGTAAAGTCATTCACTCTTACCTGAATGGATGCTCCAGGTGTACCATCTCTTTTCTCAAAAGTATTAAGGTTGCCAGATCCTGTAACGGTAACTTGACTGCCTTTCTTTATATAATCCATGACAACATCTCCTTTGTTGCCCCATACAGTGCAATCAATCTGGACAGTCACATCTTGAATGTCTGTAAGTAGTCTGAAATTAGTAACTTTTATTCCAGTTGTTGTTTCCTTCTGTACTGGATCTGAGGCTAGGTTGCCAACGGCTGTAATGCTTAACATAATAATTTAATTAGTCAGGGTTGTTAGTTTTGTTCTGCCAATCCTCAATATCTAATCGGTTGTACCGAATAGTGTTATTAAGGATGACAGTCCATTTCGGGCCACTGGGATGACCCTTGCGAGTTTTGGTTCTCCAAAGTCGCACAGTTTGAGGTTTTACACCAAGCTCTTCAGCTAATTGATCTGAGGTTATAAGTTCATTCATGAATCCTCCTTCTCTAAAATAAGTGTCAGTAATCCATCTCTTTGATCTTCACTAATAGCATTAGTTTCATATCGTTTTGAAATGTTTTTCTTTAACAAACCGAGCTTGTCTTTGTTGCCTGGTTTATTTATGAAGGCTTCACATTCTTTGATGAACTTATCACTTTCGGATCTGTCAATCGGTTTATTACTTGAGACAGTTGGTTTACTATCATCAGGTTTTAACCATGCCTTGTCCTTATCGTATAAAGACAGGCCAAAGGAATCTCCAAACTGCATCAGACATCTTTTTCTTGCGTCACTCTCTGCCTCTTTAATTGCTGATTCATGCTTATCGCCAATACCACCCATGCGGCCATGACCAGCACCTGTTCCCTCTCTAATAACATTTCCAACGGTAATTCTTACCTTTGCAATGTAAGAAACACACTTGGAATCTTCAGCAACTAAAGATGTTTCTAATGTTTCAGAACTCCAGCCATCAAAACCGAAAATACGGTTGGCTTCTTTTATAACGTGCCAGCTTTCAACATAAGCTAACTGTTGACCGCCTCCACCGTTACGGAAAGAGACATTGTTTTTGTTAATTTTTTGATTAAGCAGTTTTTTCTGCTCTTCATTAAAACTCATTTTTCTAAGGGGGTTGAAAATGCCCATCGGGGCAGGGATAAAGATTGAACTCCTGTTTTACACCAGCTTGGCCAATCATCAAGCAGGCGACATTCGGCAATCTTATCTAAAGCTTCTCTAGACAGTTTTTGCCCTTCTTGCAACGCATCATCGTCAAGCTCCCATAATCCAACATCAAATGGATATTCAGATTGCACCACAAGAAAGATGAATCTTTTTGCTGATGGGATACCAGATAAATAGTGAGCGCATTGAAGATGATACTTAAAGTTGGCGACAGCCTTTGCAAAGTCTCTGGGGTTTGCTCCTGTTCTACTGGTTTTAAGATCCACAATAGTTTCTTTATTTAACCAGTCAGGTCGGCACTTACAGGTCAAACCAGAGGTGGTATCTTCCCACCAGTATGATTTTTCTGCAATACCAAAACTCAATAACTTTTTGGCATGGGGTTCTGCAAAGACCGCATCTCTCATCTTAATCGCATTTGCCATATCAGATTCGGTAACAGCAGTCATGCCTTTTTCTTCAGCCTCCTTTGCCTCCTCCTTACCTTTTTTGGTAGTCCTTGATGATACTGCAACAAATCTTTTTGTAAGCTCATCAGGTTCTAAAACTGCACAATGAGTTAATGTTCCCAAGAGCATTGCACTTGTCGGTTTATGTTCTGGCCTTTCAGGATTAAGAAAAGAGTTCCAGTAAGCTCTAGGGCCATGAGATACCATTACTTTTTGCATTGATGCTGAGATCGCAGAATCAGCATGGTATTTTTCGTTTGATATTTGGGTTGATCCTGTTGTCATGAGTCTGTGTACCTCTTTGTGTGTGGGCCGTATTGCATCATCAAACGTGGCCATGTTTTTAAAATAAGTGCCTTATCCTGTGGCATTGCAACAAGACCAGCTTGTGCAAGTCTCTTAAGAAAAGGTGATGCACTGGGGCAATCAATTACAGATGCAAATGTATTGAAGATTTCTTTGTCGGTCATAGTTAAAATTGGGTTGCCGAGGTCGGAGCGTTCAGGGGTTGGTCGCTTCTTCCTCGGTTGTTTATGGAAGCGCAGACCAAGATCATATTCAGTCATCATTGTTTTTTCTCAACTCTATTAAAAGTTTTACAACAAGCAAAAATGTCATATAAAACGTGAGAATTTAAATTATTTGGATTTTTTCTTATCCAACAATCACCTTCAGTTAAAAAACCACTACTTCTCAAAGTTAATAAAGTTCGTTCGGAAATGTTGAAATATTTAGAAGTATCTTTTTGGTTACTCCATTTTTTGTCTTTAGAATCAACTTTTTTTGCCTCTATTAATGCCCTATAAAATGCGGTGTAATTTAATCGTTCCTTACCATTTTTCTGAGTAATGACATAACCACAAGCTCGGACAAGGTCAGACTTGCTAACATCACCAAGTTCTCTGACTTTTGCAAGAAGATCATCACCAGTGAGCATCTCTTGTTTTTTTTCAGGTTGAGCATCAGAAGGTTCTAACTCGCTTTCTAGCTGTTGTTGAACTCTGTACAAAGCTGTTCTAAATTCAAAGAATAAGGCAATTTGTTTATCAGAATAAAAATCTTTGAGTTCTGGTTGTCCATCTTTGCCAACAATAGATTCTTGAACATGATAAGATTCAAATATTTTTTTATCGAAAAAGGAAATAAATAACTCAAAAACCTTTCGACCTAATTGTTTATCAAAAAAGGAAAAAGCTTCAATATCTCGTAAAATCCATTGAACTTTGTCATTGATAACACCATCAATTTCTGTATAGTTCATCGTTTGGCTAACTCCTGGCAGGCAGCCTCGACATTATATGTAAAGCAATCAATCTTGGTAGATTGAAGTAATGAATCTGTAAGTGCAAAATATCCTATGCCAAAAATGCAAAGATAGAGTAGAGCGTGTTTCATGGGGTTGGGTTTCAGGGGCTTTCTAATAATAACTAACGGTCAACACTTGTCAACGGTTCGTGAATAAATAATATCTTCGCAGTTTTTTATCTGAAGATGTATCAATGCAATTTTTTCTATTGCTGCATATACCTCAGACTTTGTTCTGGGTTTACAAAGATACTCAATAAACTTTTCTGACTCTTGTTCAAGAAAAGCCTTTTTAAATTGATACTCAAGCTTGTCGTTCATTTTCTAAATCCAAAACACGTTGTAAAGGAATAGCAGCACATAATGGCACAACGGAATTTCCTAATGCTCGCAGGCGGTGTGTCCAATTGGATAACCCATCATCTCCTCTACGAAGGCAGGGTTTAGACTCATAGGCTTGCCAGTTGGGGCTGAGAGTCGATCCTTTCTTGCCATAGCTGCTAGGCAAGTTCCAGATTGATGATCCTCTTTGCTCATACTGTATTTGTGTTCGTTGGCTGATGGTGTCGGAAGTTGTCTGATTATATCTGGAAGGGTCGGGCCATATCCTCTCTCCTGATATCCCTCCTTCTGATGTCCTTTGTAATCCCTTGTCCTCGGTGTTGGGAGCATTTGCAGATCCATCAGTTCTGTTGCCAATCCCTTGCTGTGTCTCTTGTCTTTCTTCGGGCTTTTGTCGTAATACATCGAGTCGTTGCAAACTGTCGGGGTAGGCAACGAGCCACCATCTTGCCCTCTGATGACAGGCTCCCAATGAACTTGCAGATATAACTGCCCATTCTGCATTGTACCCTGCTTCGGAAAGCTCTCCGAGAACGATGTCCAATCCGTTATTAAGGATCGCTGCCACGTTTTCCAAGATGACATATTTTGGTCGTACCATGCGTATGACTCTGATGAGTTCGTAAAAAAGACCTGATCTGGTTTCTTGCGTGATGCCTTTGCCTCGACCTGCCGTGCTGATGTCCTGGCAGGGGAATCCTCCGCAAACTGCGTCAAATTGAAAAGGCTCTGCTGTGAATGTTGTGATGTCATCGTGAATGGGTACGTTTGGCCAATGTTTTTTTAATACTTTTTGACAGTATGGTTCAATTTCAATGAATTGTGTAGTTTCAAAACCGCCAACAAGTTTTTCAGCACCATAAGAGAATCCTCCTATACCACTGAAAGTGTCTAATAATTTAAGTTTTTTAATTTACTTAGCCTCCCTAAGAAATGTTTCTGCCTCTTCTTTAGAAGCAAAAATTGGTGAAATGGTCATGCCATTTTCGTCTTGAATTTTCCATAACCAACATTTATAGATTGCATATGAATCTTTGTCTTTAATTACTTTGAATTTTGTCATTTTAAAGCTCCGTAACAAATACAATTTTTTCGTTTAATTTAAATTCTTTTTGAATTTTTTTTATAAATTCAATTTTGTTTTCTGCTTCAGCAGTAACACAAGCCCAAGGCTCAAGTTCTGCATAAAAAAGTTTTTTCATTTGATTAGTGGGGTTGCTATACCTTCATTATAAACACAAGAATCAACAACTGTCAACAAGGTTTCATTACTTTTACATCAAATCCTTTCTCCTTCAACTCCTCAATTCTATATTTCTGGATTTCACTTAATCTTCCCTTCGGCCCTTTTACCTCAATAAACTTGACCTCATCTGGTTTCATACATATCAGATCAGGTAAACCAGCTTTGTTGCACATAATTAACTTGATAACTGTCCATCCTTCTTTCTCGTGCTTGTCGATCAGCTTCTTCTGATATTGAGCTTCGGTCATTTCTATAATGCTTGATCGTATAGCTTTCCTTTGATTGTACTACCTGATAAACTTTTGGCTCAATTCCCTTTTCTGCAAAAATATAATGAATTTTATTCTTTCTATCCCTGCCAAGAAAACTTGCTCTTTCCCTGCCCTGTAAATAACTTAATGCAGAATAATCTATTCCTAAAAATATAAGATGATCAGCACTGCTTAAATTAACACCTTCACGACAACTCTTGACCTGACCAACAAAAACAGAATCACTTACAGCATTAAATATATCTGGATCATCTGTTGCCCTAGCACCAAAACTTTCTCTGAGCATTTTGCCTTCAGCTATAAAACAATATAAAATGGCAATCCTTCCACTGAAGTTATCTCTTATATATTCAATTTTGCTTTTATCAAATACAACAGCACCATGATTCTCAGTAATCACATGACCATTATAAATCTGCCTTAATTTGCTCATTACCTTTGCCCCTGTATCAGCCACGGCTGATCTTCCTCCAGGTCTGCCAATAACACCGTTTTTTATAATCCTCAAAGCTAACCTGTAAGTTCTTCTGGACATCTTCACAAGATGCACTTCCTCCTCAACCTCCTGAGTAAAACCAGCTTCCTTCTGGGTCATCTGCACTGTATAGGGTTCAATGTCCTTTAAAATTCTGCTTTGCTTTGCTTCTGAATAATCTTTGATAACAACACCAGTACCAACTCTCTTCTCCTTTATATCAACATAATCACTGGCCCACCTGTAAAAGTTCTGATATTTACTCCATAAAAAAGGTGTCAAAGACCATTGATGGTAAAGCTGGCTGAAGCTCTCAGGGCTTGGTGTTCCACTCATCAGAATGATGCTGTTATATCTAAGCTGCAAGATATTCTGGTATCGTTGAGATGGTTTTGGAAATGCTCCCACACTATGAGCCTCATCAACGATGATCATATTCCAGCTTGTACCCTTAAAATTTTTTAACTGTTCAAAGTTAGTTATGGATACTACCCTCTCAAGATTCATCTTCTCAACATCACTTTTTATACTTGGTATTGCCTTTTTCTTAGTTATCACCAACACTTTTTCAAGTGCCATATTCTTAACAACAGATAATGCAACAAGTGTTTTGCCTGTTCTACATTCACCACTTAAATATGCACATTTCTTGATCTGACAAAGCCTGGTTAATTTACTGCTTGCTGCTTTTTGATATTTTCTTAATACTACCATTGACAGTGTTGTTACTACTGCTATTGTACTTAGGAACGCTATATATGCAATACCTATGCAACAGAAACCGAAGAAAGCAATTCAAATCTATTTAGAAGAAGAGCAAATCCAGTGGCTTGATGATAATAAAGGGCCAGAACTAAAACGTGGTGGTGTCATAAGAAACCTAATTCGAGAAAAGATGGAGCAGGCTGCATAACAATGGACATAAAAGAAGAACTGCTTGGTCTTCCCAAGCACTGGGGTTTTGTTGCCGTTCAAAATAAAAGACCCTATCAAAACGATTGGCAGAATAATCCACTTACACGCTCACAACTGTTTAAAGAAATATCCTCAAAAAAATCAACAGGAATTGGTGTATGTTGCGGTGTTCCTTCAGGTGGTTTACTTTTCCTCGACCACGATGGTCCATCAGCTGCAAAAATATTAGGAGAATGGGGTTTTTCTCTTTCATCATTACCTCCATCATGGATGGTCACATCAGGTCGGGTCGGTAGATTTCAGATAATCTACCAAGTTCCAGAAAAATATTGGTCAAAGATAAAGACACGCAAATTTCAGACAGGTGTAAAAGATGAAGATGGTTCTGTTGAACAAATAGAACTGCGGTGGAATGGTACACAATCAATAGTATCTGGTAAACATCCAAAGACTGATGGTTATAGATGGATGGATGGCCGTTCACCAAAAGACTTGGAAATTGCAGAAGCTCCCTTTGCCATAATCGAAAAGATGATGGAGCAGAAGAAAAAAACAAAGACACCACAAATAGAAACATTAAATTCAGATACTGATAAGGCACGTTCTCTCCTTCAATCAATAAATCCAAATCGACTTGATGATTATGATGCCTGGCTCAAAATAGGCATGGCTGCTCATTCAGTTGGTGATAATTCTCTACTCCACGATTGGGAACAGTTATCACAGAAAAACAGCAAGTATCAATCAGGGGAATGTGAAAAGAAATGGGCATCATTTAAATCATCTGGGGTTTCACTTGGCACTCTCCAGAAGTTTGCTTCAGAAGATGGTTGGACTCCACCACCACGATCTTTTCCCACTTCAATCAAACCAGCAGAAGAACCAACAACAGTTCCTCGCAAATTAGAACAACTTACATCACAGGAACTTATAAATTTTTTGCGCAACCTGAAACAGGAAATCAGATTCAATACCTTTTCCCATTCAATAGAAATGGATGGCAAAGTAATTAAAAATATTGAACTTTTTTACCTGACACTTGCAGAGCTTGGATATAAAGTGCCAAAAGAAATGGCCATAGACTGCCTTTTAAAAGTAGCTCATGAGAATGAATATGATCCTGTAAAGCTATATCTTGATCACTGTTATAACGAAATCCAACCAACTTATATAGATAGACTTGCCTCTACATATCTAAGGCCACAGGATCAAAATTTAAAAGAACCAACCATATATGATGTGATGCTCAAGCTTACTCTCATCAACGCAGTAAGGAGGGTTTATATACCAGGTTGTAAGCATGATTCGGCAACTGTTTTACAAGGTTCACAAGGCATCAAGAAATCATCATTCTGGCAAACATTATTCGGCCCCTTCTTCTCAGATGCTCTCGGTGATATTTCTTCAAAAGATGATCTTTTAGTCCTTCACCGTTCATGGGGAATGGAGTGGAGCGAAATTGATGGAGTTACAAGTCGCAAACACGCTGGAACAATAAAAGCCTTTTTATCAAGATCCACAGACCTGCTAAGAGTTCCCTACGGTAAAGCTGTTGAAGAGTGGCCAAGAAGAGGCATCATTGTCGGAAGTACAAACAAGGAATCAGGTTTGCTAATAGATGACACAGGAAACAGAAGATTTCATATAATACCCTGCACCTTAAAATCAATCGACCTCGATTCCTTACAACTAGAAAGAGACAGTATTTGGTCGGCTGCTGTTCATGCCTTTAAAAATAAAGAATCGCACTTTTTATCTTTTGAACAGGAAAACCAGATTGAAAAAGAAAATCTCGGTTATATGGTTGATTCCCCATGGCTTTCAGTAATAACCAAATATTTAAATGATCCAGCTAACGCTGTAAAGGACATCACAATTGAACTTTTATTAACTGAAGCAGTGGAGAAACCAATCGAAAGGCAAACAAAATCTGACATCATGACTGTCTCATCCATTCTCAAATCCTTACAATATGAACGTAAAAGAAAACGATTGGAAGGAACACCTAAATGGGTATGGTTCTTACCTGATCTCACCCCTGTTCTCACTACTGGGAACGCTCAAAACCTTTGAAATTACTATCTTATATATATATGTTCTCTATGTTCTCTATGTTATATATATATATATAATAATAGATAATATAGGGGGATATATAGGGTTAGGTAAGTCTTAAGCATTACTGGGTACACTTAGGAACGTGAGAACAACCCCTAGTCTCATATGAGTCTCAAATTACACAAATATTCATATTTTCGCTTTTCCGTGTAACATCTATGTAATGGCTAAAAAAGGCACAAAAATAGAAACTCTCATGAGGTCACGCAAACTTGGCGAGATTATTGCCAAGGGTGGTCGTAGATCTGATTGCGTTAAATATGCTTTGAAGAATTGGGGGGTCAGTGCTACAACAGCAGATAAGTATTTAGAGATTGCTAGAGCCGAGATGAAAGCCGATTGGGATATGGAAAGACCTCAAATGGTGGCAGATCTTTTATCGCAAGCTGCAACGCTTCAAGTGGAAGCAAGAGAAAAAGGTCATTTGCATATTGCTCTCGGTGCGATCAATACAGCAGCTAGACTTGCACAGATTATTTCGTGAGCATTTTAGATACAGTTCAACCTGGAAAAGTTTTATATCAGATCGGTGCTTATGATTTACCGACTGCGACTGAAGCAATAGAGCGTATAAATCAAGATTTACTTCCGCATCAATCAAAGTTTTGTGATGACCTTGACCATAGAAAACTAGCTCTTGTCTGCGGCTTTGGTGCTGGTAAAACTCATGCGCTAATTTCAAAATCTTGCATATTGGCTGCACTCAATGTGGGTCATGTGTCGGCAATCTTTGAACCGACTGCGCCCATGCTTCGAGATATTTTGCAGAGAACGATGAATGAACTATTGGATCAATGGCAGATTCCTTACACATTTAGAGCATCACCATTACCTGAGTACAATTTGGAATTTGCAGAAGGAACTCATACAATCTTGCTCAGAACAATGCTTACATATCAAAGATTGAGAGGCCAGAATCTCTGTGCAGTTGGATTTGATGAGGCAGATACTGTTCCAAAACGTGATGCAGAACAGGCAATGAATATGGCACTTGCAAGACTTAGGTCTGGAAATGTTCAACAGTTCTACGCCACAACAACTCCCGAAGGCCATGGCTGGGCATTTGAAACTTTCGAGAAAAACAAAAAGTCTGATACAGGATTAATCCAGGCAAAAACAAAAGATAATCCTTTTCTTCCCGACAATTTTATTCAATCTCTTGAGGAAAATTATCCACCGCAGTTAATAAAAGCTTATCTCCTTGGCCAATGGGTCAACCTTACCAGCGGTCAGGTTTATGACCGTTTTAATCGTAACGACCATGTAATTAATCAGATACCGTTTGACATCAAGATGGAAGTGTTGAGAATCGGGGTGGATTTTAACGTGATGAACTGCAATGCCGTAGTCGGTGTCAAGTCTGGAGACAAGTTATTTATCATTGATGAAATATCAAAACAAAATGATACAGATGCCTTGGCGCAAGAAATTAAAAGACGTTATCCTTCAAACAGAATATTAGTTTACCCAGACGCTAGTGGTTCAGCACGTTCAACGATTAATGCATCAAAAACAGACATTGCAATTCTCGAAAGTTACGGATTCAGTTCAATGGCTCTCAAGAGCAACCCCTTTATCAAAGATAGAGTTGCAACCGTCAATGCGTTACTACAGAACGGCAAAGGGGAAAGACGTTTGGCGATTCATGCCAGTTGCACTCGTTTGATTGAGTGCCTTGAATTGCAGAGCTACGATGAAAAGACAGGAGATCCTGATAAACAGAATGGATATGACCATCATGTCGATGCGCTTGGATATTTAATTTATCGTGAATTTAATATTCTTTATGGTAGAACAGGCAAGCCAACTGGTATTAGAATATATTAAAAGTAATGGTACTATGAGGAAAAACCGTGTATAGCTCTCTGAATATTTACAATCAGCCTGTAACACTAGCTCCTACAACGGTTGCAAGTCCTAATGCTGCGTATCAGAGGATGGCAAATTTCTGGGGTCTGATTGAAGATTTGAAAGAGGGAACATACAAAATCCGTAGTGAACATAGAAAATATCTTCCACAACTTGAACGAGAGGTAGACGATAGCTATGATCGTAGACTCTCCAGGTCAAATGTAGTTCCCTTTATGCAGCGAATCGAGAAGATGTTAGCTGGAATGTTAGTGCGAAAACCTGTTCGTCTTGATGGTGTTTCTGATTTAGTAAGGGAGCAGCTTTTTGACGTTTCGTTAGAGGGCGATGATTTGAATGTGTGGCTTTACACTACGGCAAGAACAGTTATTTCTTACGGTCATTGTGGTGTGCTTGTAGATGCTCCGAAGGATGGAGATAAAGTCAGACCATATTGGGTAACATACGAGCCAAAAAATATTCTGGGATGGAGGACAGAAGTTATTGATGGTGTAAGACAGCTTACTCAATTACGATTAATGGAACAGGTTGTCGAACCTGATGGTAAGTATGGAGAGAAGATTGTAAAGCAGATCAGAGTATTAGAACCTGGAAGGTTTGAGATACATAGAAAAGACAAAAAGGGTGAATATAAATTACATGATGAGGGAGAGATGAGCATAAAGGATAAAATTCCTTTTTCTGTTGCATATTCAAACCGAGTTGGATATTACGAAAGCCGAAGCCCTTTATATGACATAGCAGAATTGAATCTCAAGCATTATCAGATACAGAGTGACCTTGACAATATTCTGCATATTAGTTCAGTTCCTTTACTTGCAGTTTTTGGTTATCCAAACAGTGATGAGATTACAACAGGGCCAAGTGAAGCACTATCATTACCACCCGAATCAAGGATGGAATATATCAGCCCATCAAGTGATAGTTATGAAAGTCAATTTAGAAGGCTTGAAGATTTGAAAGATCAGATCAATACATTGTCACTGGCTGCGGTGCTTGGGCAAAAGTTAGTTGGCGAGACAGCAGAGGCCAAGAGGATAGATAGATCACAGAATGACAGCACAATGATGGTCGTAGCCCAACAGATGCAAGATCTGATTGATAACTGTCTCAAGTTTCATAGTGAATATCTCAACGAACCAAATGCTGGCAGCAGTTTTGTTAACAGAGATTTTGTAACCGCAAGATTAGAACCACAGGAGATTCAATCATTACTTGCATTATTTACTGCTGGTACTATCAGTCAAGAAACATTACTTACACAGTTAAGCAGTGGTGAGATTCTCGGTGATGATTTTTCAGTAGAGGAAGAAGTAGAGGCAACACAAGCTGGTGGGCTGATCGAAATGGAAGCCCCAACAGAACCTGACGCAGCTTAATGAATGTCAATTCCAGAGGTATTTTTTAGAGAGACTATTGATCTCAACCGTTTCAGTAATGCTGTCGCAAAAAAATATGCCGTTACTTATAACGAGGTAATTTTAAATGCTGCTAAACAATTAAGAAATATTGAATTAAGACAGAGAAGGGCTGGAGAGGCAGTTGTTGTTGCACCACAAACAAGAAAAAGACTAAGGGCAATCATAAAACAGGCAAAAGATAGCCTGAATACATGGTCTGGTGCTACGGCAAGAGATTTTAAGAAAGAATTACAGGGGATAACTCTTTTACAGCGAGATTTTATTGTAAATGAACTAAAAAAGGTGACAGCATCTGGTGATGTGCCGATTAATAGCGTTGCCATAAGTCCAAAATATGCAGAATCTGTAATAATGACAGACCCAACACAGATAAATATATTTACAACTGAACAATTTAAGGAAGATGCTTTCAAAAGATTCGGTGCTGGCAAATTTGAACTGACCGCAACTCAAGGATCAGCAGTAACTTTGCCTAATGGCGAAACTGTAAATAAAGCATTTAGAGGTATTGCTGCCAGTTCACAAGAAAAACTTGCATTAGCCATAAGATCAGGTGTATTTAGTGGAGAGACAACACAACAGATTGCAAGACGATTAGTTGGAGATTTAAATTTTGCAGATTTTGGCCCATTATCTGTCAAACAACTTGCAGCATCGGGTGGAGAACTTACAAAACTTGCAAATCATCAAATCCAAACGATTGTAAGAACTTCTGTAAATCAAGTACAAAACCAAGCATCACAGGCTGTTTATGCTGCAAATAGCAAAGTTGCTCCTAAATATGAATATGTTGCAACATTGGATTCAAAAACTACACCAATCTGCCAGAGACTTGATGGCCAACAGTTTGCGTATAACAAGGGGCCGACACCTCCACAGCATTTTAACTGTAGGTCAACCACTATTCCTGTTGTTGACTTTGATGGATTGCAAAAAAAATATCCTGGACTTGAAAAGCCACCCGAAACTGCACTTGATACAAGACCAAGCATCACAGGTCGAGTTCCACAAAATGTTGCATATGGTGATTGGTTATTGAATCAAAAAAAAGATTTACAGATAAAAACTCTCGGCAATGAACAGAGAGTTAGATTTTTCAAAAGATTAGCAAATAAAAAAGGTAGCTCTGGTCAAAAGGCATTGAGACAAATTATTAGAAGCGATGGCACAGAAAAAACATTAGACCAAATAAAAAAAGAATATAAACTATAGATATGCCATTAAAAAAAGGAAAATCTGAATCTGTTATCTCAAGCAACATCCGTTTGCTGATGAGAGAAGGGAAGACGTTAAAGCAGGCACAGGCCATTGCATTATCTACAGCAGGCAAAAAGAAAACAGCTAAGAAACGTAAAAGGAAGTAATATATAAACAGTTACTTTTATTGTTATGCCATCACACTATGGATCAATGAAGCCAAAGGGTAAAAAGAAAAAAAAGGGAGGTAAAAAATAATGGGATATACATTTAAAGTTCAGACTTATGATGAGTCAAAGCCAAAGGTTGAAAACTGCGAAGTCAAACCTAAAACAACTAAGAAAAAATCTAAAAAGTGACTAGAAAAAGAAGGCGAGTTCCAAAGGACAAAAAGACAGGTGTTCCAAAGAAATATCTGTCTGGGTCAAAAGATAGAGCAGCGAAAGCGGCTGAGATCAAGAGAACTGCCGAAGCCTACAGAAAAGGAGAATTTATTGATATAAAGGCTGTATCTAAATCACGCACCAAGCAAAATGTCTCAAGCAAAAAGAAGAAAACCACTAAGCGAAAGCGTAAAAGCTAGCCTTAAGAAAAAGGCAGAAGGTACTCGCTTTTTTTATGGTGAACTTGCAGAAGTTTACCGCAAGGGTCAGGGTGCATATCTTTCTGCTGGTTCTCGTAATGTACCGATGGGTGCGTGGGCAATGGGCAGAGTGAATAGTTATATGACAGGTAAAGGTGGAGCAAGAACAGCAGACGCTAAAATTTATTCAAAATATCAAAAGAAAAGATAATGGCTCCACTAACAAAAAAACAAAAAGAAACCTTGAAAGCTCATTCAGTGCATCACACTAAAAGGCACATGAATTACATGGTAAGAAAAATGCGTGAAGGCATGAGTTTTGCAAGAGCGCATAGAATGGCACAGGAGAAGATAGGCAAATGACATTAAGTAAAAAAGAAAAGATAGAACGTAAGCTGAAAAAGTATGGCTTAACAGAAGTTAACAAAGCAAAACCAACTCCAGGTCATCCAACAAAATCTCATGTTGTGCTTGCAAAAAAGGGTGATGAGGTTAAATTAATCAGGTTTGGACAGCAGGGAGTCAAAGGTGCTGGCAAGAATCCAAGAACAAAAGCAGAAAAGCAGAGAAGAGCTAGTTATTACGCAAGACATAATGCCCAGAACCCAAATCCAACGATATTTTCACCGTTATTTTGGTCACATAAGGTCAAATGGTAATTTTCACGATAATATTATAAATAAATATTACGATTTTTTATGTCAGACGAACCAATCAAACCAAATCCTTCACAGGCAGAAGTTGATGCTTTGAAAGCAGAAGTTGAATCAATGAGAAAGAAAAATGCTGAATTATTAGATGATTATAAAAAAGCAAAAGAGACAGCAAAAGCTGTTCCACAGGATGTTGATGTGAATGCCCTTATTGCATATAAACAGAAAAAAGAACAGGAAGAACTTGAGGCACAGGGAAAATATGAAGAGGCAAGAGAAAAACTTGCAACTCAGTATCGAGAACAAGAAGCAGCCAAAAACAAAAGGATTCAAGAGCTTGAGCAAAGACAAAGAGAGCTTGAAGTTGAAGCCCCTGCTGTCAGTGCATTAGCTGATGTCGTACATGACCCACAATATGTTTTGTCAAGAATAAACAGAGATCAACTTGCAAGAGAAGCTGATGGCACTGTTGTCATTGTTGATGGTTATAACAGAACACCTGTGAAAGATTGGGCGCAACAGAAAATGCCTCAATGGGTACAGAAAAACCCAAGACCACAGGGAGGTGGGGCTACAACAACTAAAGTCACTGCTGATGTAATTACAGGAGAAGCCAACCCATTTGCCAGAGAATCTTTCAACCTAACTGAGCAGGCTAGATTATATAGAACAGATATAAATAAATATAATATGTTAAAAAACGCAGTTTCTAGTTAATATAGAGTCAACGTGGTTGTGCCATGTCAGAGGTTGTGCCTCGAAGTGAACATATTACTTAAATTCTCATGGCGACATTGCGCAGTGATTTAATAATACCAGAAGTGTTCACGCCCTATCTTATTGAGGAGACAACTAATAGAGATGCCTTCCTACAGAGTGGGGTAGTAACACCTTTGGCAGAATTAAATCTTTCAGCAGAGCGTGGAGGAGATTTCGTTAAGATCCCTAAAGAGTAGTTGGGGCTTATGTTGGCAACAGCATAATGAAACAAGGTGAATTGCTGGAAGTCCACCATTAAAGGATAATCAGCAGCCAAGCCAGTCCACAAGCTGGAAGGTTCAGAGACTAGAAGCCGACAGGAAACTGAGTAATGCTTCCACGAGTGCCTTGCAACCCTCTGGGTTGAAGATATAGTCCGACCTACATCAATGGCAAAGATGTAGAACCGAAAGATAAAGAGCTTTCGGGATAACAAAAGTGTTCTACAAAGCAAACCTATCTGGAGACTTTGAAGTTCTCACAGATTCATTATCATTAACACCTGGAAAGATCACAGCTGACAACCAGATTGCAGCCGTGCTACATCGTGGACGAGCATTTTCTTCACGGGATTTAGCCGCACTTGCAGTTGGTGGTGGCCCAGATCCAATGGCTGCTATCGCTCAGAAGATGGCTGCTTATGTTAACAACCAAAAGCAGAAGGATTTATTCTCCTGTTTAACTGGTGCATTTGGTTCTATCAATGCAAACGACAGCAACTCTGCTTTGTTTGATTTAACAATTGATTCAGAATCAGGTGATTCTCCAACAACATTAAGTCCTCGTCATATTGCAAAGGCAAAATCTTTACTTGGAGATCAAGGATCAAAACTAACAACAGTTGCGATGCACTCCAACGTCTATGGAGATTTGTTAGAGCGAAATATGATTGATCGCATCTACGACAACACAGGCGCACCCGACACAGGAGCGACAGGTGGTAGCACAGTCAGAGCATTTGATGGCCCTAATGTTGTTGAAACATTTGGAGGTCTTAGAATTATTGTTTCGGATGATGTTCCAACAACAGGTTCTGGTGCTTCAACGGAATTCAGTACGTTCTTTTTTACAGAAGGAGCAGTTGTCACAGGTGAGCAGGCACCAATCAGAACACAAACAGATAGAGACATTCTTGCTTTAGAAGAAGCAATGGCTGTGGATCTCCACTACATCTATCATCCTGTAGGTCTTAAATACGCTGTTTCAACAGTAAACCCAACAAGAACTGTGTTGGAAACTGTTGCTTCATGGTCGAAAGTTTATGAGACTAAAAATATAGGGATTGTCAGGGCGACCAACGTGTCCAACATGGATTAGACGAAAACCCTTGCTATAACTAGGATTTTAAAATCATGGCTTCTATTTTTGAAATTGGTGCTGGTAGTTTAATCGGCCCAACAGACGGTGGTACTGTAACTCAGGCTACTAACAAATCAACAGGTGTAACTCTCAACACTGAGAGTGGACAGATAACAATGAATAACGCTGCATTAGCTGATGCTGCTGAAGTATCTTTCACAGTTACTAACAGCAAAGTCGCTGCAACAGATGTTGTCGTTGCTTGTCATGGTTCTGCTGGAACTGCTGGTGCTTACATCGTAAGTGCTAACGGAATCGCAGCTGGATCATTCAAGATCACAGTTTCTAACGTATCAGGTGGCTCTCTAAGTGAAGCTATCGTTATTAACTATGTTGCTCTAAAGGGAGCATCTAGCTAAATGGGAATGTTCGCTTTCAGGCGAATGAGAGTGAGGAATGAGGCTGCTCAAAAGGCAGCTTCATTGACTCCAACTCTTGAAAAGCCAAAACCAAAACCAAAGCCCAAAAAGGTAAAACTAAATGGCGATAACACTTGATGCAACTGTTGGTGGTGCTAACGCAAACACCTATATAACACTTGATGATGCAAACTCATTTATTGAGGGTTTAGTCCTCAGTGATGACGCTGCTGCATGGGATGGGTCAAGCAACGACAATAAAAACCGTGCTTTATTCACGGCTGCACAAAGAATTGATCGTGAAAAGTTTTTAGGGGCTAGGGTAGATGATACCCAGGCACTTGAATGGCCAAGATCGGGAGTAAGAAAACCTGATACTTACACCAACCTTTATGGCTTATCTTTTCCAAACAGATTAGTTGCTGATTATTACACCGATACTGAAATCCCAGATCGTGTTAAAAACGCACAGGTCATCTTAGCGGTATATCTCAACAACAATAGGAACGGTTTGGAGTTGAGTGGCCTGGAAGATTTTGCAACTGTTAGTATCGGTAATATAAATGCAACCCCCAGATTTTATGGGGCAGTTGGTATTGATCGAATCCCACCTATAGTTGATCATTACCTGATGGGTATTAGAATAGGTGGAAGAGCAAACTTATCAATCAAGAGGTCTTAAAAATGGGCTACGGCTACCAATATCCAGCAGGGATAATCATTACAGATACAAATGCCCATACTGGCAGATTCGGTAAGGTGCATTGCTTATCAAATGCAGAGGTAACTTTAGTTGCTGAGAACTTAACAGAAAATGGTTCTGCAACAATCAATGGCATCACCATGAAATCATCTTCAGAAATTGAAGGTGTAATTACAAGCATCACTCTTGCAAGTGGTCAGGTCATAGCTTATTCATTATGAGTCTTGCCAACGCACTGAAAAAGGCAGCATCAAAAACTCTTAGTAAACTTGGAGGTGATGTGACTATCAGACAAGTAACGGCTGGCAGTTATAACACAACCACTGGAGCTATTACAGAATCTACATCTGATACTACTGTTAAAGGTGCGTTAAGCAATGTAAACAGA
>Ga0208767_1000793_pt1 | contig 25782 bp, 29 predicted proteins | sample VirMetDEL_Mar_21_FD_184514 | JGI IMG/M metagenome (GOLD analysis project Ga0208767, IMG submission 184514) | Aqueous microbial communities from the Delaware River and Bay under freshwater to marine salinity gradient to study organic matter... | ecosystem: Environmental > Aquatic > Marine >... | reverse complement strand
CCCCCTAATATCTTTTTTTATGAGCGATATAAAACCCACCCTGTTGCGTCTGCGGCAATCGACTGTCGACGCACTCAAGCTAGAGCTGAAGAGTAGCGCGCATCGATCAATGGCTGCTCTGGCCGACGACATCCTGTCACAAGAACTAGACAAACGCTTCGAGCGTCGGGGCGACAAGCTCGACCAGCTCGTGCAGGCCGCGAGGCGCGTGACCTGATGGGCGCGTCACAGCGTGCGAAGGGTGCGGCTTTCGAGCGATGGGTCGCCAACGAGCTGACCGAGGCTCTTGGTCTGGACACTCCGTTGCGTCGCAACCTCGACCAGTATCAGGTCGCAGACTGCTCCGACCTTGTGCTGCCGCCATTCCAAATCGAATGCAAACGCTACGCTGTCAACGGGTCGGGCACTTGGTTCCGCAATGACTGGTGGGAGCAAGTGTGCCGCTCGGTCGAGGACGGCTTCATGCCTGCGCTGTGTTTCAAGTATGACCGCCACCCGGTGCGCTGGGTGTTGCCGGTCGTCGCACTCAATGAGGCGTGGGTTGGCGCCGAGAGCGAATACGAACCCTTCGCCACGAGCTGGGATGGGGGCGTAATGATTATGAGGGAGTGGGTGGACAATGCCGACCTATGAGACAGACGCAGACCGCAGCAACGAGCAAGCGGTGCGAAGCCTGCTTGAGAAAAAGCACGGCCTTCGCCTTCAAAAGATTAAACCGATTTACGGGCTCGACTTTGCCGGGTTCAAGGACGGCAAGCTGACGCACTTCATCGAGGTCAAGTGCCGCACATTTGAAAAAGAAAAATACGAGACGACAGTCATCAATGCACACAAGGTGCTGGCTGCTAATCGATTAATCAGAACATTTGAGCGCAAGGCAATACTTGTCGTGCGCTGGACAGATTTCACAGGCTGGTGCCCTTTCGAGGAAGTCGGGCTGTGGGATATGGGTATGGGTGGTCGCAATGATCGTAACGATCCAAACGACCGAGACTTGATGGTCTACATACCTAATGTGAGGTTCAAGCCTCTTTAACTAAAAGCACGAAAAGCATGAAAGGAATGTAAAATGGCTTTAGGTTTAACAACAGAAAGTAAACCCGCAGGAGATATCCTGCCAATCGTGAAATATTCTGCGCAGTCTGGTGACTTTGTCAGGGTCGACCGCTTCCAAACGAGCGACGGCACTTGGGACAAGTCAGAGGCCGAGATAAGTTACCCGGTCAAGATTGCAATGGACTTGGAGAACATCGAGGTCGGGTGGATATCATTCGAGGGCGGCGTCCCAAGTTTGGTTATGGTGAAGCTGGGCGAGGCAATGCCAGCCAAGCCGACCGACAAACACAGTCAGGGCTTCCGAGTGCGCATTGGCTCCAAGGACTTGGGCCTGCGTGAGTTCTCACACTCAGCCAAGACTGTCACCAAAGTGATGGACGCGCTGCACACGCAGTATGAGGCCGAGGCCAAGAGTAATGCAGGCAAGATGCCAATCATTGAAATCACCGGCACCGAGCGCGTGGTAAGTTCTACGCCAAAAGGCGAGAGCGTGTTCAAGGCGCCCAAGTGGTCAATCACAGGGTGGGTCGACCGGCCTGAAATGTTTGACGCTACGCAGGAAGAGGCAACCCCTCCCGAAGCCGAAGCTGCGCCAGCAACGGATGACGATCCGCTGTTTGATTAAGCGTCAGTGGGGTGCGGTTATCTCCTTATCCGCACCCCATTTTTTTTCGGGAGACAAACAATGACAAATAACATCGCGGCACACATTGAGACGGTCGCAAAACATTATTGGGGTGAGCCAAAGGAACGGCGCGGCCACACGCTGCGCTGGGGCAATCGCGGGTCGAAGGAAGTTGACCTACGCAAGGGCACTTGGTTCGACTTTGAAGACAATGTCGGTGGCGGGGTCGTTGACCTTGTGCGCCAGAACGAGGGCGCCCAGCTCGGCAGCATACCTGACGTGCTGGAGCGCAAGTTCGGCATACCAAAACAGACACAGAAATCTATCAGCCCGGCTCAGTTCTTGAGCAAGTGCTACAACTATGTCGATGCGCAGGGCGAGCTGCGCTATCAGGTGCTGCGCTACGAGCCCAAGACGTTCAGGCAACGCAGGCCCGACGGCAGTGGCGACTGGATTTACAACATGAAGGGCGTCGAGGCGCTGCCGTACAATCTGCACGGCATCCTGTCGCGCCCGGACAAAACTATTTTTGTGGTGGAGGGTGAGAAATGCGCAGACAAGTTGATCGAAATGGGCGCAGTCGCCACTACGTCACACGGCGGTGCAGGAAAGTGGAAGGCAGAACTCAACAAGTTCTTCGACGGGCGGCGCGTTGTCATTTTGCCCGACGCCGATGACGCGGGGCAGATGCACGCAGACGTGGTGACAAGTCATCTGGTCGACGTGGCCGGTGAGGTCAAGCGCATTGATCTGCCGGGGCTGTCCGACAAGCAAGACGTGTATGACTGGTTCAGCAATGGCAACACAGTCGACGACCTACGCCAGCTCGTGTCGGGCACTGAGGCCGTCACAGAGGCCAGCGAGGTGACAACCGAGGTGGCCGAGACGGACATACCGGACGTGTTTCCGACCTACAACCTGTCCTACCTTCGCAACATGCCGCCACCCAAATGGCTCGTCGATGGCCTGCTCACCGAGTTCGGGTTCGGCGTCATTTATGGCGAGCCCGGAGTTGGCAAAAGTTTTCTGTCGCTGGACATAGCCCTGTCCGTTGCGTATGGCCGTGCGTGGCACGGGGCACCTGTGCAGCAGGGCGCAGTGCTGTACATTGCCGGTGAAGGCGTGGGCGGCCTCGGCAAGCGCGTCAAGGCGTGGCAGCAGCATGTGGGCATCGAGGCAGACGCACCGATGTTTGTGTTGCCAATCGCTGTGCATATGACAGAGCAGGAAGAGGTCGAGAAGCTGCTGCGCACCATTGACAGCCTGCAACAGGACTTCAGCCTGTGCATCATCGACACAGTGGCGCGCAGCCTGCTGGGTGACGAGAACTCCAGCTCTGATATGTCGGCCTTCGTGACCGCTTGCAACGCCGTACAGCGCCATATTGACGGCGCGGTGATAGGTGTGCATCACGCCGGCAAAGACGCCACAAGGGGCATGAGAGGCTCTACAGCGCTTCTGGGCGCTGTTGACGCTGCCCTGCGGGTCAAGAAAGAGGACAATGGCCTGTTGTTGCAATGCGAGAAGCAGAAGGACGCAGAGCCGTTTGAAGACATGCAGTTCGATATGTTGCCCATTGCGATGCTGGGCGACAGCTCCCTCATCATCCAACGCACCGAGGTCGAGCGGCAGGACAAGCGCCGGGCCAAGCTGACCACAGACCAGCAGATTGCTCTGGACAGTCTGCACGATGTGCTTGCGAAAGAGGGCGCCGACAGGTGCAAATTGGACATCTGGAAGGCCGACCACCGTGTGAAAACTCCCGATTTGACGGCGGGTAAGCGCAGGGATGCGCGGGCTGCACTACAGTCAAAACGTGTGATTTTCATCGATGAGGGAATGGTCATATTAAACAGAGGGTTAGGTCAAAATGTGTGATGAAAAAAGGCAAGTTTTCACATATTATGTGACAATCACACAAAGTGTGTGTGATGTGAAACCCCCTATAAGGGGTTCACAATCACATATCACATGTTGCGGAGTGGGTGATGCGTAAACCAAACAGAGGGATTGAGAAGCAGATGTCACCGATGGGGTCGGTGAACCACCGCAAAGTGCAGTCGGCGTTGATCGAGTTTGATAGGGCTGTGACGGACATAGAAGACCGTTGGGGCGTTGACCGTCTGCCGGAGCTGGTAGACCACAATCTGAGGGAAAGGTTCTACAAACAGCGTGAGCGTCTTGATGCGGCGATACAGTCCGATGTCGGGACTGAGGTGCAGCGTGAGGCAGAGATCATGCTGAAGGGCTACAAGCACCTCATCAAGGCAGCAGAGGCAAACGGGTTTGCAGAGCTGGTCGGTGAGGTGTGGGAAGCACAGATGCCAGACGGACGTGTGCTGGCTGTAGCCAAGACCATCGATGAGGCAAACAAGGCCGCCCGCGACAATCGGGATATGGTTGTGTATTCGATGGATGAGATAGCCCGCGTGTTGTGCGGGTGGGAAGAGTTCAAGCTGGCGACAATGGCAAAGCACACGTTCCCCGGTGCCGAAGTCGTTGAGATACGCGAGCGCAAGACAGAGGAGCTGAAAGATGACGAACTCCCTTTCTGAGTTCAAGCGACCGTACAGCGTGTGTCCGTTCCGGGCCGCTGCTGACCGCGAGCTGAAAGAGACTGATCTTCGAGTGCTGATGGCACTGTGTGCGTTCACCAATCGTGCCGGTGTGTGCTGGCCCTCGATGGCAACGCTGATGGAGCTGACCGACCTCAAGTCGCGCACGTCCATCGACAGGTCAATGCGCAAGCTGAAGAAGCTGAAGTATGTGAGGCAGCTTGAGGCGAAGGACTACCAGAAGACCAAGACCGGCTGGAAGACGAACAGGTATCAGGTGCTTTGGGAAGTGGATATGGCGCTGCCCAGTCTTGAAGAGGTACACATCGCCAAGCCCTTGCAGCTCGTCAGTGACCAAGACGAGGTGCCTGAAAGTGAAGGGGGTCTGGGGGATGCAGAACCGTGTATGCACACGCACGCTGAAGCCCTCGCCCACGGGTTCGTGCGTGCCGTGCAACAGGCGACCGGCCAAGTGTTGCTGGTCGACAACGTGGTCAACCACGCGCGTCGGGTAGACGAGAGCGTGACAGTCGAGCAAGTGATGCAGGCCACGCTGACCGTGTGCCGCGCTAGGCTTCAGGCAAGGCAGGGGGTGCCCAGCTTCGCCGACATTGCAGAGGTGCTGTGATGTACAACGAACAGACCGACGTTTGCTGTTGTACGCGCCCAGCCGCGTACACTTTTTTGCGAGGGCGACCCCTTGCCCCCCGCCCCCTGCGCTATGCGTATGGGGGTTCCACACAAAATTTTTGGAGAAACCGATGAAAGCTGATGTAGTACTGGCCGCCGCAAACCAGATTATTAAAAAACGCGGTAAGGATTATGGCTCTGCCTATGAGAACCACGAGCGCATTGCTGTCATTTGGACAGCGATATTAGGCCACGAGGTCACGGCGTCACAGGTGGCGCTATGTATGGCTGGCCTCAAGATGGCGCGACTGGTACAATCCCCAGACCACGAGGATAGCTGGGTTGACCTAGCTGGCTATGCCGCCTTGGGATCGGAGTGTGTAGATGACCGATAGAATGACCACTCGCAAACAGCGCGCGGCTCTGGCGTCGCCAGACGCCGACAAGCGCGAAGCCGTGGTGCAAGAGCTAGAGGCGATTGCGTCGGGTGAGATTACGGACGTTTTGAGCTGGGACGAGCTGGGCAATGTTGGCGTGTGTGCGTCGGATAACTTGTCACCGCGCGCCCGGCGCTCGATTAAAAAGGTTAAGGTGACGCCGAATGCGCACGGCAACCAGATTGAGGTGGAGATGCACGACAAGCTGTCGGCGTTGCGCCTATTGGCGAAGCATCGCGGCCTGTTGGAGCCCAACTCGGATGAGCAGCGGCCCAGTATGATAGGCATCAACGTGACCGGCCCCAAGGCTACAACTTATGAGGTGAAGGACGATGACGGCGAAGATAATTAGTTTAGAAAAGCGCAAGGACGAAGAAAAACCGTATGTGCGCTTTTATCGTGATTTTATTGAGTGTGATTTTTGCGGCCAGCTCACGCGGGGCCGTGTGTATGAGGACAGCCAAGAGATTGTTTGCGGCTCGTGCCACTCGACGCTGTGGGAGTTTGAGGACGACATAGCGATATCTTTTGAGAGTGACGGCAACTTGCGTGTCGTTGATATGGAGGGTTTACTTGTCGAGGAAGACTAAAGCGACGGATAGGTCGCCGCGTCGCAAGAGGCAACCGGGTGTTGATGCCCTGACGGGGCTCAATCTGGATTTTTCGCAAAGCCCGACCGTTTGGAAATTTTTGAACGACGAGAGCTTTGTGCGTGGTTTGATGGGGCCGGTTGGCTCCGGCAAGACGTATGCGTCTTTGGCCGAGGTTATGTTGCGTGCCGTGAAGCAACCGCCATCGCCGGTTGATGGGGTCAGGTATTCGCGCTTCGCTGTTATTCGTAACTCGTATCCTGAGTTGCGCACGACGACCATTAAGACGTGGCAAGAGATATTTCCTGAGAATGTTTGGGGCGCGATGCGCTGGTCGCCGCCGATCACCCATCATATTAAGTTGCCGCCGCGTGACGGTGCCGCCGGTTTGGATGTCGAGGTTATATTTTTGGCGTTGGATCAGCCCCGCGACGTGCGCAAGTTGCTGTCGCTGGAATTGACCGGCGGGTTTGTTGATGAGGCGCGAGAGCTGCCCAAAGCTGTGGTGGATGGTTTGACATCGCGTGTCGGTCGTTACCCGACCAAGAAGCACGGCGGTTGCCCGTGGCGTGGCGTGTGGATGTCGACCAACCCGATGGACAGCGACCACTGGTGGCATGAGCTGGCAGAGAAAAACCCTATTCGTGGCAAGTACCCTTGGAAGTTTTATAAGCAGCCGGGTGGTGTGGTTGAGGGCACCAAAGAGCATGATGATGCGATATATGCGGCGAACAAGTATTGGCTGAACAATTCGGATGCCGAGAACGTGCAGAACTTGCCGCCGGGTTATTATGAGCAGCAGTTGGCGGGCAAGACGCTGGACTGGATACAGTGCTATGCCGGTGCCAACTATGTGTATGTGCAGGACGGCAAACCCGTGTGGCATGAGTTCTCTGATAGTTTGATGTCGTATGAGGTTGAGATCGAGCCAGACTTGCCTGTGCATATTGGTTTGGACTTTGGCCTGACCCCTGCGGCTGTGTTTGGTCAGAAGATGCGCAATGGCCGCTGGCATGTTGTGCATGAGCTGGTGGCGTTCTCTATGGGGCTGGAACGGTTTGCGCATCACTTGATGGCAGACATACAGCAGAAGTTTCCCAAGTCTGAGGTGTTTATCTGGGGCGACCCTGCCGGTGCCAAGCGTGACGAGATTTTTGAGGTGACTGCGTTTGAGCATTTGCGCACGCTTGGTTTGCGTGCGCAGCCGACAGCGTCGAATGATTTTATGGTTCGGCGCGAGGCTGGTGCTATGCCGATGAACAGGTTGATTGATGGTAAGCCCGGCCTGCTTGTGTCGCGTGACTGCGTGCGCACCCGCAAGTCTTTGGCCGGTGGCTATCACTTCAAGCGTGTGGCGGTCGGTGCCGGGCACGAGAGGTTCAAGGATGCGCCCAATAAGAACGAGCATTCGCACGTCGGTGATGCGTATGGGTACTTGATGCTGGGTGGTGGCGAGCATCGTATGCTGACCCGCAATCCAAATGGTCGAGGACAGTTCAAGCAGTTGCAAGCCAAGACTGAGTTCAGTGTGTTCTGATGGACTTCAGCAGTATTCTGACAAACAAGCACGTCACGCTGATGCCGTTTCGTTGGTATCACCCGCGCGCGATGAACTTGCGGCGCTTTGATAGAGAGGCTTACGCCGAGTTGCCAGACTTTGACTTGCGTCTGCAAAACTACGAATTGGAAAAGCACTGCTACACGGCATTTTTCAAGGGCAAGCCGTTCTGTTGCTTTGGCGTGCAAGAGATTTGGCCGGGCGTTGGCGAGGGCTGGTTGATTACTGACGAGATGGTTGTCGACCTGACTGTGACGCTGACGCGCAGTACGGTGCGTTATTTTAATCTAGTTGCTATCGAAAAGAAATTACATCGCATTCAGTTAACGGTGAACACTAAAGATTTGCTTGCGGTTCGGTGGGCTCATGCGTTAAAATTTGCGCAGGAAGGTGTCATGCGAAAGTATGGGCCAGACCAAACTGATTACCTTATGATGTCGAGGAATTATTGATGAGCTTCCTATTTAAGACGCCGAAGATGCCAACACCCCCGCCGCCTGATCCCTCGATCAAGGAAGCGCAAGACCGGCAAGAGGCTCGCCTCGAAGCCGAGGAAAAAGAAACTCGCAAAAAGATGGCCGCGCGCCGACGCGCTCGTCGACGCGGCGGCATGAGATTGCTTTTATCTGAAGAACGAGAGACGCCAATGGCTGGCCTCGAACCATTCAAAGGAGAATACTAATGGGTGGCAAAGCTAAAAAAGTGGTTCGCAAGGTCGCAAAGAAAATTTTGCCTGACAAGGTTGAGAAAGCTGTTGTCGGCCCGACAGAGGCTGACTTGGCTGCCGCCCAGCAAAAGGCCACAAAAGCTGCTCAAGAAGAGGCGGCAAAAGCAACTGAGGCAACCGAGGCCGAAGAAAAGGAGCGCGAGGTAGAAACTGCCACTCGTGAAGAACGTAAGCGCGCTTCACGCCGCCGTGCGCGCCGCACCGGTCGCCGACAGTTGTTGAGCTATGGCCGCCTCGGTGCGCCAGTCACAGATGAAACCCAGAAAAGGACGCTCGGATAGGTGGCGATATGAGTTCAGCATTGAGAATGGTGCAACCCGCGCTTGGAAAGCAGTTAACTAAAATGAACTTCGGCGGTATTGGCGACAAACTGAAAGAGCAGCAGGCCGCTGAAAGGGCCGCTGAAAAGCCCGCTGACAAGCCCGCATTGCCGCCAAATTTTGAGCCACTTGCCGCACTCAAAAATACTTACATTCCGGGGCGAGATGGCCCAGTCAAAACGCCCGCAGCAGAGGCGCCCGCAGCGGGAACGCCCCCGAAGCCCGGTGAGCGAGCCCCTCGCGGAGAGAGGCTCCGCGCCGCGCGCCGCCGCGCCCGACGAACTGGGCGTCGCTCGCTTCTAGCTGCCTCAAGACTTCGCCGCGCTGAAGAAACCGGAACACAACAAAGGACACTGGGATAATGGAATGCTAGAAAGGAAGTTAGGATAATGCCAAAAGTTATTGGAAAAGACGGGAAGACCCGTCACTTTGCGTATTCAAAGGCTGGCATGAAGAGTGCCAAAAACTACGCCAAAGCAAGCGGCGGTCGTGTAGAAAACACGAGCCCTAAATATAAAATGGCTAAAAAGAAAGCCTAGCTGATGCGTAAGTTTGCCAAGGTGCCGAAGGACAAGAAGTCCGGCCTGCCTCGTAAATATGTTGCTGGGGCAAAGAACCCAGACAAACAGCGGGCAGAGATCAAGCGCACCCGGCGACTGTATAAGCGTGGTCTTTTGACCGGCGCAATGATGGACAAGATATCGAAGGAAAGAGCCCGTGGCTAAGTTTGACAAGATACCCGGCGCCAGTCGTTTTGGTAACGACAAGCTGATGAAGGTCTACAAGCGTGGCCTTGGTGCGTACTATTCATCGGGCAGCCGTCCGAAAGTGTCAGCGCATCAATGGGCGATGGGCCGCGTCAAATCTTTTGTGTCCGGCAGGGGCGGGGCACGCAAGGCTGATGCCGATATCCTGAAAGGCAAGAAGAAAGATGTCTGAGACACCGGCTTGGCAGCGCAAAGAGGGAAAGAACCCGAAGGGCGGTTTGAATGAAGCGGGCCGCCGGTCTGCTCGTGCGCAGGGCATGAACCTCAAGCGCCCGGTTAGGTCTGGCGACAATCCGCGCCGTGCATCTTTCTTGGCGCGTATGGGCAACATGCCGGGGCCGGAGCGCGACAGCAAAGGTAAGCCCACGCGCCTGCTTTTATCTCTCCGCGCTTGGGGCGCGTCGAGCAAAGCAGACGCCAAGAAAAAAGCCGCAGCAATAAGCAAGAGGAACAAAGCCAGTGCATAGCGTTGAAGAAATTATGAAACGTCACGCGGTCGCGCAGCGCCGCAAAGATAACTGGCGGCAGATTTACGAAGACTGCTACGAGTTCGCCCTGCCGCAGCGCAACCTGTATGACGGTTATTACGAGGGCGGCGGCTCGCCGGGTCAGAACAAAATGGCTCGCGTTTTTGACAGCACCGCCATCAATGCGACACAGCGGTTTGCCAACCGCCTGCAAGCTGGGCTGTTTCCTGCCTATGCTCAGTGGTGCCGCCTAGAGCCCGGCCCCGACATCCCAGAGGATCGTCGGCTGGAAGCTCAGATGGCACTGGACATTTATGCAGACAAAATGTTTGCGCTTTTGCGCCAGACAAACTTTGACCTAGCTATGGGCGAGTTCTTGCTTGACCTTGCAGTGGGCACTGCTGTCATGCTGGTGCAGCCCGGTGACGACCTTACACCAATCCGCTTCACGGCGGTGCCACAGTATCTGGTCGCCATTGAAGAGGGTGCCTATGGCAAGGTGGACAACATCTACCGCCGTATGCGCATGAAGGGTGAGGCCATAGCGCAGCACTGGCCGGATGCCGAGATACCGCCGCGCCTGCAACGCATGATTGATGACAAGCCTACCGAAGAGATAGAGCTGATCGAGGCCACGTTGTACATGCCAAACGAAGGCGACTTCTGCTACCACGTCATCTGGCCGGAGGGCAAAGACCAGTTGCTTATGCGCCGCATGAAGTCCAGCCCTTGGGTTGTTGCTCGCTACATGAAGGTCGCCGGCGAAGTATACGGACGCGGGCCATTGGTCACAGCCATACCCGACATCAAGACGCTAAACAAAACACTTGAGCTGCTGCTCAAGAATGCGTCGCTGTCTATTGCCGGTGTGTACACCGCCGCTGACGATGGCGTGCTGAACCCGCAAACCATACGCATCGCCCCCGGCGCAATCATACCTGTGGCACGCAATGGCGGCCCGCAGGGTGAGAGCTTGCGCCAGCTACCACGTTCCGGCGACTTCAATGTCAGCCAGATTGTGATCAACGACCTACGCATGAACGTCAAAAAGATTATGCTCGATGACACGCTACCGCCCGACAATATGTCGGCGCGTTCAGCCACCGAGGTTGCCGAGCGCATGAAAGAGCTGTCGCAAAACTTGGGCTCTGCTTTTGGACGCCTAATCAATGAAACGATGATACCGCTGGTTTCGCGCATTTTGTACGTTATGGACGAGCGCGGATTGATTGAGTTGCCTCTTCGGGTCAATGGCCTTGAGGTTAAGGTCACGCCAGTGTCGCCGATTGCGCAGGCACAGAATATGGGCGACATCGAAAAGATCATGCAGTGGGTGCAGTTATCATCTGCGCTTGGCCCGCAAGGTCAGATTGCAGTCAAGACGGACAGCATATCAGACTATGTTGCTGACAAACTCGGCGTGCCTGCTGATTTGAGAACCACGCCGCAAGAGCGCGAACAAATTTTGGAGCAAGCAGCGCAGGCTGCTGAGATGGCAATGCAGGCAGAAGGTGGCGGCGCGCTCCCCACCGAAGAGCCGCAAGAGACTTTATAGACAATGTCAGAAACAATCGAAGGCTGGGAAAGCCTGAACCTAGTGCAGCCAGAGCTGCGACTTACACAGCAAGATAATCAGGACGATATCGACCGACTATACTTGCGTGTGTTCGGCAGCGACGATGGGCAAGAACTTTTAACACACTTGCGGTCGCTGACGATTGAACAGCCGACGTGGTATCCGGGCGAAGACGCTTCGCACGGATTTGCCCGCGAAGGCCAAAACTCACTAGTGCGCGAAATTGAGCGCCGTATTAAGAGAGCATCAGAACTATGAGTGAAACTGAAGGGCTGTTGGCCGAAGCTACCGTTGAAAGCGACGACAACCAACAGCAGGAAGAAACCACCATTCCCCATCAACAGGCCGACACTGAGCCGTCTATTGATGATCTAACGATTGCCACCGAAGACGAGGAAATAGATTTCGAGCGTCCAGAGTGGTATCCAGAAAAATTCTGGGGCGATGACGGCCCAGATTTGGAAAACCTAGCCAAGTCTTACGGCGAGTTGCAAAAGAAATTTTCGCAAGGCAAGCACAAAGCTCCCGACGACTACGACACCAAAATTTTTACTGAGGCAAGCGTCGAGGTCGAAGACCCGCTGCTTGAAACCTTTGTTGGCTGGTCAAAAGAAAACGGCATCAGCCAAGCCGCCTTTGAAGATTTGGGGCGGCAGTTTATCGAAATGGCCGGAGACATTGAGCAGGAAGAGCAAGTGTCTGCCGAGGAAGAATACCAAAAGCTCGGCGCTAATGCTGATGCCACCATCAAGTCAATGACGGACTGGGCGTCAGGCCTTGTTCGCAAAGGCGTGTGGGGCGAGGATGATTTTGAAGAGTTCAAGATTATGGGCGGCACCGCACAAGGTCTTCGAGCTTTGCAAAAGATACGCAGCTACTATGGCGACCAGACCGTGCCGGTCAATGTGGGCGTGCCAGAGGGCGCGCCTTCAAAAGAAGAGCTTACGTCTATGGTATCCGACCCGCGATATCAAAGCGACCCGGCGTTCCGCGCCAAAGTCGAAAAGGCTTTTCAAACCGTGTACGGCAACTCCGAGTACACAGGCTCCTAAACTGTGGCGGGGGTGTGTTTACATCCCCGCTATTTTTTTGTATTATTCGGGTGACGGACAACCTTACGGCCCGACAGACCCGCTCCGGGGCGCAGCGTGAGCGCCCAAGTATCAGCCCGGCAACGGATACCTGAAACGATTTGTATTAAAACTTAATCTGAAAGGAACTGTAATGGCTCTAGGCATTACTAACGCTTTCGTTCAGTTGTTCGATGCAGAGGTTCATCAGGCATATCAAGGCGCACGCGCCCTTGCTGGTGTAACTCGTGAGCGAACAAATGTCGAAGGCAATCAGGTGAAGTTCCCTAAAATTGGTAAGGGAACTGCCACTGTTCGCGTTCCGCAAGCAGATGTAACTCCGCTGAACGTGACTTACTCTCAAGTCACCGCCACTATGTCGGACTTCATTGCTGCGGAATACTCCGATATTTTCCAACAGCAGAAAGTCAACTTTGACGAGCGCCGTGAGCTTGTTCAGGTTGTCGGCAACGCTATTGGTCGTCGTATGGATCAGCTCGTCATTGACGCTCTGAATGCTGCATCTAGCCCGTCGACTGTTGCAACCACCGTTGGTGGATCAGGCACAAACCTGAACCTCGCCAAACTGTTGGCAGCCAAAAAAGCACTGGACACGAAAAACGTACCGGCAGAAGGCCGCTGCGCTATCATCCACGCAAACGGCTTGTCAGCTCTGTTGGACGAAACCGAATTGACTAGCGCAGACTTTGCCACCGTTAAGGCTCTGTCGACTGGTGAGATTGACACCTTCCTTGGTTTCAAATTCATCACAATCGGCGACCGTGACGAGGGTGGTCTTCCGCTTCCGTCAACTCGGACTAACTTCTTTTTCCACCGCGACGCAGTAGGTCTGGGCATTGGTATGAACCAGCGCTCCGAGATCAACTATGTCCCAGAGAAGACTTCGTTCCTCGTCTCCTCAATGTTCTCGGCTGGTGCCGTTGCCATTGACGACGAAGGTATCGTTAAAGTCTCGTCAACCGAGTAGGGGTAAATATTATGGCTTTTGTATTGGCTGACTTCTCGCCTCTCGGTGGACAATCCAAAGCAGGCAACACGCCAGCTCTGTATGTCTACACGACGACTGAGGCACACACCGCTGTCGACGCATCGGGCTACTTCAATGACATTTCGGACACTTTGAAAGTGGGCGACATGATTATTGTACACGGCTCGACCGGCGGCACCCGCACGGTAACGAACCACATTGTGGTATCGAATGCCAGCGGCGTCGTCGACGTGTCCGATGGCACCACCATCGGCGCTGTCACTGACAGTGACTAAATCCGGCTGGGGGTGGTTCGCGCCACCCCCATCCATTTTCTTGGAGGCGTAGATGGCTGCTGGCGATACCAAATTATCAATTTGTTCTGACGCATTGATCATGCTGGGCGCGACACCGCTGTCCAGTTTTTCTGATGGCACAGATGAAGCCCAAGTCGCAGACCGCCTCTATGACGACGTGCAAGACACGTTGCTCATGCAATACCCTTACTCTTGGTCGGTTAAAAAAGTGAAGCTGTCGCGCCTTGCCGACGCCCCGATCAATGAGTGGAAATACAAGTACCAGCTCCCCGGCGACATGCTGGGCAACCCAAAGGCTGTGTTCAGTACCAGCTCTGTGGGCGGTCAGCCGGTGCGTGACTTTGAGATTTACTCAGACGGGTTGTTTACCAATCTGGAAGAAGTCTGGATTGACTACCAATTCAAACCAGAGCCATCTGTGTTCCCGCCATATTTTGTGCGCCTGCTTCGCACCTCTCTCGCTGCTGAGTTTGCGGAGCCCATCACCGATCAGATTACCAAGGCGCAATATTACCACCAGCAAGCCTATGGCGCGCCGTCGGAAAACATGCGCGGTGGGTTGGTTCGTGTTGCAATCAATATTGACGGAGCTGATAGACCGGCACAGGTCATACAGGAGTTCCCGATCTCGGACATCCGTGGATGAGCCGGGTCATCCAAATACAAAATGATTTTACGGCTGGGGAGCTAGACCCCAAGCTGCGCGCCCGCACGGACTTGCAGCAATATAGCTCTGGCCTTACGACTGCAAGAAACGTCACAATCCAACCACAGGGCGGCGCCAAGCGTCGGCCCGGCACCAAGTTCATACACCAGCTCGACAGCGGTGCAGCAAACGCGGTGCGTATGGTGCCTTTTGAGTTTAGCGTTGATGACAGTTATATGCTGGTGTTTACGCCGGGCAAAATGTACGTCTACAAGGATGGCGCACTAATTACCAACATCAACGGCACTGGCAACGATTTCTTGACCGTGTCGGCCCTCACCGCCTCTATCCTGCCGGACATGAACTGGATACAGTCGGCAGACACGTTGATTGTTGTACACGGCAGCCTGCCGCCCACAAAGATTGTACGCGGTGCAAATGACAGCAGTTGGACACTCAGCACAATCAGTTTTACCTTTGCCCCGTACTTTGCTTTTTCAATTAGCACGCAGGCAGGCACGTCCCCTTTCAACAGCGTAAGCTACGATCATATTGAGGTAAACGCAGCGTCTGGCAACATACGTTTTTCGGCGTTCCATAGCGGTTCGGCTAGAAACATTTTTACGTCTAGTGCGGCGACCTACGAAAATCAGTACATAAACGTCGAGCCATTTGGTCGTTTGCGGATTGTGCGCAAGGTAAGCAACAGCGTCTTGGAGTGCTTCGCCGAAGTGCCGCTGTTTGACACCACAAACATTACACCGGGAAGCTGGGAGCTGGAGACGGGCTACGAGCTGACTTGGTCTGCCACCCGTGGCTACCCAAGAGCCGTGACATTTCACGAGGGCCGTTTGTATTTTGGCGGCACGTCAACTCGGCCATCAACCATCTTTGGCTCGCGCGTCAGTGACTTTTTTAACTTCGATCCGGGTGAGGCTTTGGACGACGCGGCGGTCGAAGCAACGATGGACACCGGAACATTCAACGCAATCTTGGATATGTACTCTGGCACGCACTTGCAGATATTTACGTCGGGCGGCGAGTTCTATGTGCCGCAGGGTTTCGACGACCCCATAACGCCGACCAATCTTATTGTGAAGGCGCAGACAAGTTTTGGCACCAAGCCGGGCATCCGTGTGCAAAACTTGGATGGGTCAACCCTGTTTATCCAGCGTCAGGGCAAGGCCTTGCAAGAGTTTATCTACAATGACACGGTGCAGGCATATACGTCTGCCAAGATTAGCTTGCTATCGTCTCACTTGCTCAAGTCGCCCACAGAGATGGCTGTGCGCCGGTCGACCAGCACAGACGAGGGCGACCGCCTTCTAATCGTAAACGGCACGGATGGCAGCATTGCGTGCTACACAATTTTGCGATCACAACAGGTGATTGCGCCTAGCGAATGGACAACAGACGGGGAGTTCATAAATGTCGGTGTTGATGTCAATGATATATATGTTGTGGTTAAGCGTACTGTTAACAGCAGTGTCGTTTATTATACTGAGCTATTTGATAGTACAGTTTTGCTGGACAGCGCCAAAACGGGCAGTGCCGCATCTTCAACGACTATGGATCATCTTGAGGCCGAGACTGTCAAGATTGTTAGAGATGGAGTTGTGGAAGCAGACCAAACTGTCCCGGCTTCGCCGTTTACAATCACATTTGCTGGTGCAGCTACGTCAAGTTTTCAAGTAGGTCTAAACTTCACACCAGAGGTCAAGACCTTGCCGGTCGAGCCGCGCCTTGCCAGTGGCTCCCTCAAGGGCTTCAAGAAGCGCATCTTTGAGGTGAACGCCGAGCTGTTCGAGACGCAGGCTTTGACTATCAATGGCAAAGAGGTGGCGTTTAGAAACTTTGGTGCAAGCGTGCTGGATGACGATGTCGACGAGTTCACAGGCATCAAGACATTGCACGGCATTTTGGGTTATACTTACGACGGACAAATCACAATCGGTCAGACAGTGCCACTAAAGATGACGCTGCTTGGCATCGATTACAAGGTAAGCGCGGGGCAATGATATGGGTCAGTATATAGCAGCAATAGCGGTCGCGGGGCTCACAGCCGGGGCTGCTTCAATGCAATACAAGGCTGGAAAGCAAGCCGCCAGAGGTTACGCGATGCAGGCGACGCAGGCACGCATCGAAGCGCGCCAAGCGTCTTTGCAGTACCGGCAGCAAAGCCTCGATGTTATGAAAAACATCTTGGCGACACAGGCCACCATTGTGGCGCGGTCTGGCGCTGGCGGCATTGACGCTTTCTCCGGCAACCCAGACACGTTGCAAACCTATGCGCTGGCTACCGGGGTCAATGAGTTGTACACCATCAAGGACAATCAGATATTGGCCTTGGAGGGTGGAGAGCTACAGGCCAAGCAATATCTCATACAAGGCCGGGCTGCACGACTACAGGCTAACGCGCAGGCGCTTGGTACACTAGCTTCTGGCGCGGCTATGACAAAACAGGCGATGCCCTCATAATGGCAGAGAGACTTCCCAGATACAGACCACTAGGCGCCCGCATCGCGCAAGTGCCGCGCGTTGATTACGCGGCCACTGCGCGCGCGCAGGCGTCGGCCTCTACTGCTATTGCAAACGCGCTTGACCGGGTGAATGATTTTGCGTTTGAGTATGCCAAACTTGAGGCCGTTGAGTATGGCGTCGAAAATGCGCCGACAGCACAGCAGATTGAGGACGCGCAGAAAACTGGCGCAGAACTTGATTTGCCGACAGGCACCATTGCGCGAGCTGCGGCCCTAGACGTTGTTTACAACACGATGTCCACCGCAGCGCGTAGCGAAATCACGCTTCTGCGACAAGACCCGGAGAATAGGCTGCTCTCTGCGGAAGACTTTGCAAACAAGATAAACGCCGTCATCAATGGCTACGCAACGACACTGGCTGACTTGCAGCCTAGCGTCGGCGCAAAGTTCAAGGCGGCGATGTCTGTAGAGGGCAACACGTCTTTGCGTGCGCACTTGGCCCAAGCAGTCAAGCTGCAAACAGAGCAGGACAGGGCGGCGCAGTTTGAAACGTCGCAAAGTATTATTGAGGGCATCCCAGAAATAATGGCAGCAGGCGCGTCTGTAGGTGAGGACGGGACGGTGCGCACTGTGTTCGACCAGATTGCAACAAAACGCGCCGACATTATGGGTCTGCATCTTTTGACTGCTACAGAAAGAAATGGCTCTTTGACTAAGTTTGACGAAGCGGTTGACGAAGCAATCAGCGCGCAAGTCGTTGACTGGATGATGGCAGACCCTGCACACAGTCAACAATTCTTGACCGGCGAAATTGATGACCCAAACATCAAGATGGTTTACGAGGCATTGGATGATGTCGAAAGAATGAACATGATGGTGAAGTCTGGCAAAGCCGCCGCAGAGCTTGAAGAGGCGAGCATTGCACTCGACGAGGCACTAGAGAAAAAGAGAAAAAATCTAGCTGCCGAGACGGGAAGATTAGCGCACATTGCTCACTTAAATGACGACCCAGAAGAGTTTAAAAAACAAATGGCTTCGCTTAAACAGCTAGACCCGGACACTTATGAAAAAATAAGCGACGCGACGATTTACCAAGAAAACAAGACTGTGCCTGACATTTTGGCAAGGTTGCAAATTCTTCATTTTGCTGGGCGCCTTACTGAACGGGACATCGTTGATAATGCGCAGTTTCTGTCTCAGACCGACCAGAAATCCCTTTATGATGCTATTACTAGCCAGCGCGACAATAACTACAAGATTGCTATAGCTATGGCACGCGAAAAGTTTGCGGTGCCCGACGGCATTGTCCTAAACCCGGCAGCAGAAAAAACAAAAAAGCTAACAGCATTTCAAAGCAAGCTGCTACAAGCAATTAAGAAAGACCCGGCCTTGGACAGAGTGCAGTGGGCCGAAGAATATCTTGCAGGCCAGTCACGCCCTGTGTCGGAAATTAGGGCTGATTTGCTGGAACGTGCGGCGACACTAAAATCCACAGAGGGAAGAAACTTTCCGGGTGAGCCAAATATTGAAAACCTTAGAAGATTTATTGCCAGCGACAAGGCGTCTCAAAATATCAAAGCTAAAATTCAGGCACTCATTGACGAATTAGAGGCGGCGCAAAAATGACCAGCTTCAAAGAAGAGTTTATGAGATCAAGAGAGCTGGCCGAGGTCGGGGTCGAGGCAGAGCTGTACCGCAACGACGATGGTATGCTCTTGGTTCGACAGGTGCCGCCGCCACCAGTAACCATAACGCCAGAGGGCGACATTGATATGGGCACTGTCGGCGAGGCTGTTCAAGAGTTGCCGCGTGCTATAGCTGGCGCCGTACCCGGCTTAGTCACCGGCGGCGTGCGTGGTGTTGCCGAGGTTGCTGCCCTTGTTGGCAGTGCAATCCCCGGCGCTTACGCGGCTTATCAAGCCGGTGATGATGAAGGTCTGCGGTCATATCTCAGCGTATTGCAAGAACACAGCGACACTTACGGTGGCGGCAAAATTAAGGCGCTTGCTGACAATGTGTTGGACATGATGGGTGTAAGCGAAAAAGACCAAGAACAATTTAATCTAGCTGCTGATGTGGGTGAAATTTACGGCATTGGCGAAGGTGTTGTTAGAGCGCCGATTGTGGCGGCACGTCAGGCCGGGCCAGCTTTGAGAGCGATAGACCGCGCCGGTCAACGCGCGCAAGCGCGGCTTGACGAGAATGTGGGCACAACCCTTATGTCAGGCATCGACCCCAAGAGAACGGCAGACGAGCTGACCGCTGGTGCCGGTCAGGTGGCGCGCCTTATGTTGCCTGACGTGCAAAAGCAAATGAAGATGGACAAGCGTATGTCGATGCAGCCGCCTGCTGTTCTTGAGGCGCTGACAGATCAGGACAGAGAGCTTATCAAAAAACTTGCTGGCGAAAAGCGCGCTTCTGAAAGTGTTGAGCCCGGCCTAGACGATATGAGCATTATTGACGCAGACGAGTTTATGCGCGCGCGCTCAAAACAAGAGCCAACGCCACCGCCACCACCAGCACGCAAACAAGACGAGCTGGGATTTTACAGCCGCGCCCAAGACTTCATTGACAACCTCAAGCAAGAAAAGCTGACGGGGCAACAACTCAGGGGGCAGATGCTTAATGCTGGCGTCAAGCCCGACGAGCTGAAGTGGACAGGGCTGGACGAGTTTTTGGAGAAGAACCCCAAGCTAACTAAGCAAGAGGCTATGGACTTCATCGAAGACAACAAGGTTAGATTGGAAGAGATTACATATCAGGGCGGCACACTAAACCCAGAAACGCATCAGAGTTTTACTGAGCCACAAGCTATACGAGATGAAAGCGAAATTATGTTTCATCGCGAAAGAATAGATGAATATGTGGACGAACACTTAGAAGGTGTTTTTACAGAGCTAGGGGTGGAGCCAGATGACATTCCTATGCACATAGATGCTTATACAGATTTACAGGACGCCACAGGAGGGCGTGTATTCAACCCAAGTCAAGAAGTCTTGGGGCCATTGCAAGCAAGATATCCTGAAGTAGACGTGGAAAACATTGGACGGCAAGTTGACGAAAAACTTGATGAACTGGCTGAAGATTTCTACAACGATAACCCATTTTATGAAGTTGACGGCGAAGGTGCGCTTGAGGATTACCGCATCGTCGGCAATGACGACATTGGCTACTATGTTACTTATGAAGGCGAGGCCGTAAAAGGCATAGACGAGGTTTACTCGATTAACGAAGCGCAAGTGCAAATTCAGAACGACGCTATGGAGCGCGGCCTTTTGGGTTTTGAGGGTGAGACGCAATATTCCGAATACACCCAGCCCGGCGCAGAAAATTACCGCGAGGTATTGCTAACCAACCCCGATTATAGAGGCGACCCGGCGTTTGAGCTTGGAGAGAAGCGCTCGGCGCGACTTCGAGAGTTGCAGAACAAATCACGAGGTGCTGCTTACGACAGAAACCCGCCATTAACCTCTGCCGAAAAAGCTGAGTATAATAACCTTAAACGTATAGACGACCAGCTTTTCTCCAAGCGGGGGCAGGGCGTTAGCAGCCCGCATTGGAATGAAGACGATGTTGTCGCACATGTTCGTTTAAGCGACCGGAAGGCGGGCCGCTACACAGAGGATGGGAGATTTATTACAACTGAGGCTAATTTCGATGATGTTGGCAAAGTTCTTTACATTGAAGAAATACAAAGCGACTGGGCGCAAATGGGGCGCCGTCGAGGTTTTGGTCTACTAGAGCCGCGCTCGTATTCTGTTAAGAAAAATTACACTCGTAAAAAATTAAACCCTGATACAAACGAATATGAGTTGATTGATGGATATGTAGTTGTGGACGACGAGCTATACGCTAAAAATCCGACCGGCCCGTATGCTCGTGGCGAAAACCCCGTAATTGGCGCAGTTGACAATGTCTATGACACCGTTGAAGAGGCCAACAAAAGGGCAGAAGAGGCATCAACATCACTTCAATTAGGTGTGCCCGAAGGCCCGCTGGTTGGCACGACTGAAAAATTTACAGAGGCAACTATGCGCCGCTTGATACGCAAAGCAGCCGACGAGGGCTATGACTACATTGCTTGGACGCCGGGCGACGTTCAGGTTGATCGTTGGGCCGAGCAAGGCTTGGAAACTTACTATAATAAGGTGCTGCCTAAATCGACCAAAAAAGTTGCCCAGAGTTTGGACAAAGAAGCTAAAGTCGAGCCCATTGAAATTAGTATGGGCTTAGAACGACAAGAAACACTGGCCTTGCGGATCACAGATAAACTAAAGAAAATGGCAAAAGAAGGGCAGCCGTTGTTTGCTGTTCCGGCAGCAGCAGGGGCTGGCGCCGCACTGACATCAAAAGAGGAACGCAATGGCAATCTCTAAGGACAGCCTAGAGCAACGACTTGACAAGGTCGCGCTGGACGAAGAGCAGCACGACTTGGAGTTTCAGCAGCCGGTCGAAGAGCAGACAGAGGCGCAAGCCTTTGCATCCGAGCTTGCCGAAGCTGGTGGCGACTTGCCGCCACACGTCGAGCCTGAAGGCGTACAGGTTGCCGGGCTCAAGGATGTTGTCGAAAGTGTAGCTAGGCGCCTGATACCCGACGAAAAGCGCATTGTCGAAGCCGAGAAAAAGGTTTTACCGCCACTGGCTGACAAGCCCATCCAAGAGGTTGAGGGGCAACTTGTCGTGCGTGAGGCAACGACAGAAGAAGTCGCAGACCTGATGGAAGCCGTCGGCGGCGAATACACCAAAGGTCTGAACGTCGTGCGCATCGGAGACAACTTAGATGCCTATGATGTGGGCCAGCATCTTGCAAAAGTTAAGGACGCCAACTCAACTTTGTTTGAGGCGCAGCGTCGCGGCACCCTCAACATCGAGGCGCTTACCAAGCTGGCAGAGCAACAGGGCGCAGACAACATTGTGGCGCACTGGCTTGCGCGCTCACCCGGCGACGGAGAGGTGGCTGAGAAAGTCTTGGCTGGCCTTATAGCGGCGCGTCAGGTAACGGACGAAACAGTGGAGCAACTGGCAAAGGCTCGCGCTATGAACCCCGGCCCAGAACGGGATGAGGCGTTTAAAAAGTTTTATAGGCTTATGACAATCGAAAGCAATCTATACGCCAACCTGTCTGGGGCCATAAGCGAGGCCGGTCGCACGCTGTACATGACAAGCAAAATACCAGACGTTGATCTGACTGGTCGGGCTGGAGAGCTACAAAAAATATTTGGCGCAGACAGCGTCGAGGACTTTGAGTATATCGGCGAGCTTTATTCTTTGCTACCAACGCGCGCGCAACAAAGCAAGTTTGTGCAGCAAGGCATTCTAAGCAAATCTATGGACGTAATTACTGAGGTGTGGATTAACTCAATCCTGTCTGCCCCCACAACGCATATGGTCAACATCGCTGGCAATGCAACGTACCAAGGCTTGCACATGCTTGAGACAGTTGCAGCCGCTGGCATTGGTCGCGTGCGGTCAATGGCAACGGGTAGCAAAGACCGCGCCCATTTGCGAGACGCGATTGTTCATTTGGACGCTGTGCGCGAAAGCGTGAGAGACGCACTGGTTGTGTCATCGAAGGCAATGCTGAAAGAAGAGGCGTCTGACTTGGGGTCAAAAATAGACGTGCGCAACAGGCGCGCGATTGGAACGACGGGCGACCCGCGTGACGTGATACAAATGTATCGTGACGGTAATATGGCAGGGATGGCCGTAAACGCTCTTGGCATATATGCACGCATCCCCGGTAGGTTCCTGACGGCAGAGGACGAGTTTTTTAAGGCAATCGGGTATCGCGTAGCTATACGCAAGCAGGCAGCGTATGCTGGCTATGATGCGTATGATGCCGCCATAGCAGCAGGCAAAACACCAGACGAGGCCGCACACCTTTCTGCAATGGAAGAGGCGCGCCTTATGGCTAACCCGCCCGCGTCGTTTGTCGACAACGCAAAGGCAGCGGCCAAGGAAATGACATTCCAGTCAGACCTGACCGGGGCTATGGGCAACCTACAGGGCGCCTTTTCACATCCAATAACGAAATTGTTTGTGCCGTTCTTTAAAACACCGACAAACGTAATCACAGCCGTAATGAAGCGCTCGCCAGCAGCCGCGCTTTTCCCAAGCGTGCGGAACGCCATACAAGCTGGCGGCAGAGAAGCAGACGAGGCACTGGCACGCATTGCAGTTGGCTCAACTATTGGCGCAACATTTGCTGGCATAGCGATGGGTGTGGATGACCCCGACAAGGACACCTTGATAATGGGCGCAGGCCCGATGGACTACAAGGCGCGGCAGGGTATGCAGCGTCTGGGCATACAGCCCTATTCCATAAACTTTAAACAGGAAGATGGCACATATAAGTCTGTGACCTTTTCACGCCTAGACCCCATCTCTGGCGTCTTGGCAATGGCTGCCGACTTTGCGTACTATTCTCAGTATGAGGACGACGAGGCGACGTTGGGCAATCTTGCAATGGCGATGACCTTGGGCATAGCTCAATATGCAGAAGAGCTGCCGTTCTTAGATGGCGTCAAGGACATAAGCTCTGTGCTGACTAACCCAGATATAGAAGGAAGGGCGGTAGCGTTTGCCGAGCTTTTTGCCAAAAAAGGCTTTGACGCTGGCATGTCATTCATTCCCGGCAACAGCTCGTTCTTTGCTGGCATTGAGCGCATGAACGACCCTGAAATGGGCAGCAAGTTGCTGCCAGAAGAGGGGTTGTTCGGAGAAGACCCAACGACCTTGCCAGCTCCGTTGCGCGCGTTCTACACGTCTTTGCAAACTGCAAAGGAGCGCAACCCGTTCTTCAACGCTGAAATCGAGCCGCGCCTCAATCTCTATGGTGAGGTTATGAAAGCTGGCACCGGCGCCGGCTGGGAGTTCGTGTCGCCGATCCGTGTCAAGAACACAAAATACAATATTGTGGACAGGGAGCTGATGGAGCTGGGGCTAGGCATTCCAATGCCGAGGAAAAAGATCGACGGTGTTTTGCTCAACGCCACGCAGTACAACCAAATCATCAAGTATATGAACATTGACAGAGCTGGGCGCGTGCCCGGAGATGATGACTACGACGCGGCAGACGGAATGCTGGGCGATCTCACAAAGATTGTTTTGTCTGACGCCTACAAGTCTTTGCCGACAAAAGAGGACAAGCGCAACTTTTTGAACAAAACAGTTTCAGAGAGAAAGTCCTACGCTGTGAAGAGGTTGCGCAGCGAAGACATAGCCCTAGACACGAAGATTTTGCAAGTGCAGTGAATTACGATATAATCCAACCAGAGGTACGATATGGCCGACTATAACATTAACGCAGCGACACGACGTGTGGTCTTATCCGGGTCTGCCGGAACGGGGCCATACTCCTTCACGTTTGCCGTACTGGTGCAAACTGACCTTGCTGTTTACCTCAACTCTACCAAGCTGACGCTGACGACTGACTACACTGTCAGCATCGCAGCAAACGGCACTGGCAGCGTGACGCTCAACACCGGCACGACCAACGTGCCCACGACGCCGACATCCAGCGACAGCGTCATCATTGTGGGCGCGCGCGCACTAGAGCGCACGACAGACTTTGTGACTGCTGGCGACTTGCGCGCCTCGGCACTGAACGAGCAGCTCGACGCAAACGTAATCTTTGACCAGCAGCTTGCCGAAGAAAACCAGCGCACAGTCAAGGCGCCGGTGTTTGACCCGGCGACGACTGAGGGTGGCGGCACTGTCGACATGACGCTGCCTGCCAAGGACACGCGCAAAGGCAAGTACCTTGCGTTCAACGCTACGACCGGCAACCCCGAAGCCGGGCCAAGCGTGTCAGATGTCACGACTGTATCGGCTGCCGCCACTGACATCGCGCTGCTGGCCGACATACAGGACGGCACCACCGCCACCAACGCCATCACAACCGTGGCGTCTAATGGCGCAAACATAACGTCTGTTGCCGGGAACACGGCCAACATAACGACTGTGGCGGGTATTTCCAGCGATGTGACAACGGTGGCGGGCAAAGCCAGTTTGATAACCTCAGACTTTGTTGCCGATCTAAATACTTTGGGAACGGCTGCCGTTGTCGAAGACCTCAACATTTTAGGAACAGCCGATGTTGTTTCTGATTTAGACACTGCCGCGACCAACATTAGTGCTATTCAAGGTGCGTCAGCTAATGCAGCGACAGCAAGCGCAAAAGCATCGGAAGCATCTGCATCAGCTACGGCGGCGGCAAATTCAGCGGCGGCATTAGCGGCAGCACTTGATGGGTTCGATGATAAATACCTTGGCACTATGGCTGACACAGACACCGCCAGCTCTGCATCAACCACAGCAACGTGGGTGGTGGGCGGCTCGACGCTGACTGTTGCATCTGCAAGTGGAATTGAAATTGGTCAAAATGTGTCAGCGACTGGCATCCCCGACCAAGCCAACGTGCTGTCGATTGATGGCACAAGCGTAACTATATCGCATGTAGCCACAGCCGCAGGCACAGGTGCGGCAGTAACATTCCAAGGTTATGGCGTATATGGTGCATTTAACAGCAGCATCGACGGCCCCAGCAAAGACAACGACAATGGAAATTTGTCCAGTGGAATGCTTTATTTTAATTCAACAGATAATGAAATGCGCGTCTACGATGGGGCCAACTGGATTGCCGCAACCTCGGCTGGCGATGTATCTCTCATTCTCTATGAGTACACCGCAACTGCCGGGCAAACTACATTCTCTGGTAGCGACGATAATGGCGCAAGCCTGTCTTACACTGTAGACAATTTGCAAGTTGTGATGAATGGTGTGGTGCTTGACCCGGCAGACTTTACTGCAACCAACGGCACTAGCGTTGTGCTGGATAGTGGAGCCACAGTTGGCGATCAAGTAAACATCTATTCCTTTAAATCCTTTACTACCGCAGATATGGTTTCCAAAACTGCTGGTGGTACGTTTAGTGGTGCTGTTGGATTTGGTGGTGGCATCACAGGTGATGTA
>Ga0208767_1000792_pt1 | contig 25824 bp, 24 predicted proteins | sample VirMetDEL_Mar_21_FD_184514 | JGI IMG/M metagenome (GOLD analysis project Ga0208767, IMG submission 184514) | Aqueous microbial communities from the Delaware River and Bay under freshwater to marine salinity gradient to study organic matter... | ecosystem: Environmental > Aquatic > Marine >... | reverse complement strand
CTCAAAGAAGAGGCGCTCGACCCCAACGCCGACCCAGACGGTCCTCTGGCACAGGGGATGCGCGACATGCGGGCGCGAAAGCAGCCTCAGAAGCCGCTTGAACTGCCGGGAATGCAGCGCATGCGTCCGATGACGCAGTCAAAGTTGCCTGCAGAACTCACGGAAGGGGCGCATGAATCGCCTTTCAAACTCAACGAGTGAGTTCGGTATCACTAAAAGTCGCCCCGTGATGGACAACCATGCTCTGGGACACGCTGGTGGGGCTTGCGCTGGTCGCAAGCGCCTACGTGTTCGGCAAACTCATTCAGCGCGTGGGTGAGTTGGAAAAGGAAGTCGAGGCGTTGACCGCCATGGTCAGGGTCTTCCGGCACAGGGCGCTGGCGCAGGAGCGGGATGACGATGACCGGAAAGCGAAAGAGTGAGCCTTGCGAGGTTTGCGGGGCGCATCCGACGCGCCGCGTCTACATCAAGAAGTCCAACGTGTTTCGCGGCATCGCTTGGCGGTGCGGAGAATGCGGGCATTACACCGAAGATTCGCCGGCACCATGAAATACGGTAGTCCGCTACGAAAGTCTGGTCGACGAGCCAACTTCCTCGCGCTTTTTGGGTTTGTGTGCGTTTCACCTCTTGGGGGTTCGTCGACCACCCCAACACTTTTCCTGAGTGTGAGCGTGCGCGAAGCATGAGCGCCAGCCATGCCCTTGATACGGCGTGGCTTCTGCTCAAGGACTTCTCGTTTCTGAAGGACCACTCGCCGGAGTACATCAAGAACCTCCTTGCCCGGATGAAGCAGTATCAGAAAAGACCGTATGAGTTGGAGCACATCTCGCGGGACGCTCTCCCACACTACGTGCAGCGCAGAAACGAGCGGTTTCATCCAAACCAAGAGATGCCCAAAGGATTCAAGGGTTTCACGCCTGAACAGGTGGCGCTTTTCATGCTCAACGACGTCCTTTCCAACCATCCAGAGTTACCGAAGGCTTTGCGCACCCCTATTCTCGCACCGGACAAAAAGCACGGAAAGACGAAGCCTGCTATGATGTTCGACATGTTTGTGACGTCGAAGCCAACGGGTCGAGGGGATGCTTCTCACATCTTCTCACCTGTCTTTGCTGAGCATGAAAACGGTAAGGTTGGGCTGTTGACGGTAGGCGCTGGTATCGGAGGGACCGGTGCCAGCGACCGTCAGACCATTCACGTTGTTCCCGAAGGAGGGCAAATGAAGCCCAGAGTGTACCCGCGCGAGTTGCAGGATGAACTCCCTGCACGATTCAACTTTTCACCGACTGCTGTTGGTGGTGCTGGCACCGCTGTCGCCTCCGTGGCGCAGGCCGTGCCAGCGACACCTGAACCAGAGCGGACGCCTGCCCCAGAGGGTATGAGCACTCCTCCCGGCTTCGACACCATGCCACCTCACATCCGCGACATCTTGATTGCCAACTTCCTACGTGAGCAAGGTGGAGACGTGCAGACGGGTGAACCGATGGACCTTGCGTGGCGCATGCTGAAGGCGGTGAGTGCATGAGTGACGTCGAATGGTTGACCGAGGCTGACGTTGTCGGCAAGACAGACTGGTCTGACGTGTCCTTCTGCGACTGCTGCTCGCCGCTGGAACTTTCGCTGGCTGTACTCAAGGCCAAGAAGAAGTCCAAGCCATTTCACGGGTACAACCCGAACAAGCATCACCGTAAAGGTGGTCTGAATGCCAAAGGTCGCGCCAAGGCCAAGCGCGAAGAGGGCGCCAATCTCAAGCCCCCGGTCACGACGAAGCCGAGCAAACTGAAGCCCGGTTCAAAGAAGGCCAAGCGCCGCAAGTCGTTCTGCGCTCGTATGAGCGGGGTCAAGGGCCCAACGAGCAAGGGTGGTAAGTTGACGCCGAAGGGTGCGGCTCTCAGGAGGTGGAACTGTTGACCGACTGTGACTGCGGGCACTGCCTCGGCGTCAACGCAGCCTTCGACTTCTTGGAGAAGAAACTCTGCCCTGAAGGCAAGGCTGCGGCCAAGCGGAAGTTCAAGGTCTATCCTTCAGCCTACGCCAACGGCTGGGCCGTGCAATACTGCAAAGGGAAGTTCCGTGGCAAGAAAAAGGAGAAGAAGAAATGAGCCCTGAAGCCATGGAGCATGCGTGGCGCATCCTCAAGGGGAAAGAGGACGCTCCGAATTACCGCAAGGCTACAGGTTCTGAGCGGTGTGGTAACTGCAAGGCGTGGGATGAATCCAAGTCGGATGACCCCACGACCGGATATTGCGAGTGGTACGATTTCATGTGCAAGGCTGACCACGTATGCGACGCATGGGCGGGTGAAGAATGACCGAGCGCTGCACCTGCTACGACACCCTCGTGGTGAAGGACTTGAACCGCTGGTTCAAGGAAAAGTGGGTCGACGTCAGTCGTAAGGACAAGGACGGCAAGCATCCGCCATGTGGTCGTTCAAAGGCCAAGACAAGCAGCAAGGGCTATCCAAAGTGCCGTCCGTCCGTCAAGGTCAGCGACAAGACCCCGAAGACCAGTGGCTCGATGAGCGAAGGTCAGAAGCGTGCGGCGACCAAACGTAAGCGGTCCAAGAAGCAAGGTGTCGGCGGTAAGCCGACCATCGTCAAGGGCGTGCTCGTCCTGAAGAATCCGGTTTCGCCTGAGGCCAAGCGTCACAAGTTGGAGTACGACACGAAGTACGAGTCCACCCCAGAGCGCGTCAAGTATCGCTCAGACCTCAAGCGCGAGCGTCGAAAGCGGGGTATCGAGGGGAAAGGTGGCCCCGACATGAGCCATACCAAGCGAGGCACGCTCGTTGCTGAGGACCCGCACACCAATCGAGCCCGACATTTCAAGGAACGTGGGACGCTTAAGTCCGAAACCCTCATTGACCCCACCTACCTTGTCCTTGTCGAAGATGGCCGAAGAAGCGCGTGAATGGTGGGTGGACCTTTTCCGTGAAATGCTACGCGTAGCAGAGTTCAATGTTCACCAAATTGAGACGCACGGTGACGGCTCTCCTGAAGCACTTTGCCTGCTGATGGAGGCTGCAGAGCAATATCAGTTCATTCGGCAGGCTTATTTCGACAGGTGCCGTGGAGGACAACATGCCGAGGCCCTCATCTGAGCACGTCTTGGTGCGAAAGGCTGCTCCCTTGTTAGCAGCAGCCTTGCCTGCAGCACTTGCTGGCTACGGCGTCTATCAGGGTGTGCAGAACGTAAGGAACAACCAGATTACTGACCCGTTTTTGGGTGTGAAGGTTGCTGAAGGCGACGACAGTTTTGGCAGTAACGTGGCAGAGTTTGGTACCGGCGTCACTCAAGGCATAGGTGCAGGAGCCGCTCTTAAACTTGGAGGTAAAGCGGTTGGCAAGTTTGGCGGTCGAAAAGCCATGGAGGTAGCCGCAGAAAGACTTGCTGCGAAGGAGGCTGCGGAAGCATCGACGCGTGCTGCTTTGGCACGAGAACAAGCGGACGCGGTTCAAGCGGAGGCTCTTCGCCAAGGTATTACCGGGCCCGGAACTTTGCGGGCACTTGACGACAAGATGGTTGCCGATGCAGCAAGTTCCGGCTACGTGAATAGCCAAGCAATGCGGGCCGGGCGCGAGGCGTATCAACCCGGTGCCTTTCGACAAGGCGCGTATTCCAGACTGGGGCGCGCAGGAACTGCACTCGACCAATCCGCAGGTCGGATGGTGGGTGTCCCCTTCGGAGCGGGTGCTTTGGGCACTCTTGGATATGCTGGTTACCGTGCTGCAAGGGGCATGTTTGGCGACGACCCTTCAGCGCCGGACGGACAAAATCCGATGGGAAGTTCCGGTTTCGGTGGACAGAGAGCCAGTCGACTCGATACTGCGGGCTTTGGGCAGGGTGGTATGGGTGACCTTGCGAACGTCAACAGTAACGCCACGGCTGACCGAGTCATTTTTGACCCCACGCTCGCTCAGGGTAATCAGGCGCTGACCGGATTCAGGGACGAAAGCGAGTTTGGAGGATTCGGCGTCAGAACAGGTGAGAACATGCGGATTGGAGACCAGTTGCTCAAAGAAGTGAACGCGCGAATGCACGAGATGCACCTCACCAAGGCCAAGTGCCCCGGCTGCGGAAAGTCTGACTGCGTGGACAAGATGGGCTGCATGGCCAAAGCCGACAAGGACAAGAAGCCTGCGCACGGCATGGTCATCGTCATCGGTTCCAAGGCTGGACCCGGCCCGTCGAAGGACGGTAAGCGGGAAAAGTTGGATTCCGAGAAGAAGGAAGACTAAGGCAGATGACTGTCTACCTTTGACCGGGGTGGGGGGCTTGGCCTCCCTCTTGGTCCCCCGCCCCGCCATTTTGGTGTACTTAAGTAGGTAGGGTGCCTGTTTAAGAGGCTCGTACTCGTCCGCCAATCAGGGGGAGAACAGCGTGAGCAACCTCGAACCACCGCGCGCAGACCAAGCAGAAATCCGATTGATGGGTCTGATTCTGACCCAAGCCGTCACCATTGGACTGGCCATTGCCATCTTCGATGCAGGCATCTGGCTTGAACTGGATGAGCCCAGTCTGAACGGCGTAACCTACGCCATGGCGGCTTTTGCTGTACAGGGTCTGGCCTATTACCTGTTCAAGATGTTCTTTCAACAGGGCATGGACGAGCGTGCACGTGCATCTGCCATGGAGCGTCAGCGCAAGAACCGCTACCGCTCGATGGAGATGACCTTTGACCGCCGCCGTCAAGACATGGAAATGCGCATGCAAGAGGCCCAGTTGGAGGCTGAACTCAGTTGGATGGAGAAAAATCCCGGCAAGACCCCTCCTTGGATTGAGGCAAGGTTGACCGGACGAGCGCCTTCGACGGTTGACTTTGTTCCTGAAGAGCCGAAGCAGACTGCCCCTCTGAGCCTCGGACTTGATTTTCAGCCCGAAGAAGAAGCAAAGCCTGAGCGCGGACCCGATGGGAAGTTCAAGAAGAAGGAGTGATGATGCGTGGGGCGCATCTTCAAGACGCCGTCGGACGACGCTGTCGAGGAGACGCTGCGCAGCATGCACATCGCCAACACGGTTGACGTGGCTTACGAGCGCGGTTGGGGCTGGCTCAAGGCCATTGTGTTCTCCATCATCACCGGTTTCACCATCAGCGGCATCGAGTTCTACAGTGAATGGAGCCTGTGGGAAGTCACGGGTGACTGGCTGAAAGAGAAATTGAGGTCTTGGTCGGACAGCATCTTTTCATGGAGGAACTGACGTGACGGCACTTGGAGGCACGGCCCTCGTCGGCGGCATGGTGTTCGCCCGTGAACTGTGGCACTACTGGAAGCCACGTCGCGTCGGCATATACGGCCCCCCTATGGTGGGCAAAACGACCCTCGACCGATACATGACGACCCCCGGAGAGATGGAGGAGATTCCCATTGAAGAGCGCACCAAGCACTTCAAGGTGCCCGGTATCAATCGTTTTCTGCTCCCTTCTCCGACCAGAAAGCGAGTTGCATACAAGGGCGACACGCGTGTCGTGTACTCAAGCGACATCGGAGGCGAAGAGCGGTTCTGGAATCTTTGGATTGACGACATGGTCAACCGTCAAGTCGAATCAGTTGTGTTTCTCTTTGACCATCGCAGCGCGAAAGGTGGTGACCCCGCGGTGCAAGCCGTTGGCGGATTCAAATACCTCGTTGATGCTGTGCTTCACCGTCAATACCGCTACAGAAACATCCGTGCGCGGCTCAAGGGGAAGAAGTATGTTCCGAAAGTCATTATGCTCGTGGCGAACAAAGCCGACCAATGGTGGGACGACCAAGCGAACGTTCTATGGCAGCAACAGCGGCTTGGGGAGCACAAGATGTATGACCCATTCCGCGAAGACCTCGTCCGCCTTCAGAAGGCGGGGATTCCTACGAAGAGGGGAATGATGGCGACGCGCATTGGTTGGAACGTGGAAAACTCAATGTTGGAACTCCTGACGACGTAAAGGTGAATGAAATGATTGGAAGGCGATTTGGGGGTTATGGGCAAGTGCCGCAGAACGATGCAGGGCTTGCGACGATGAGTCAAGCGCACTTGGTGGCGCTGAGTCAACAGGGGAATGCGAGTCATGAACAGTTGCTGGAAATGCAGGCCGCTCAGCAGGGTATGCGTCAGATGGCGGGCAAGCAGAACATCGAGGTGCCAAAGGTCAACTTCTACCCCAGCCGACATCCTGACCCTCGCAAGGCTCGCAAGCAAGACATTCGTCAAGCACGGAAGTTGCTCAAACCGACCAAGCGTCCGTGGTACAATCCCCTACGGTGGCTGGGCGGCCTCAAGTATCGGTACAATCGACAGAGCAACCTCTGCGTGGTCGATGGCTGCAACTGCGAAGAACTCATTCAGTACGACAACTTGTATGCCAAAATTACGGATGAGGAAACAAGCAAGAGCCTGTGGGAACTCTACTGGCGCAACCCCGTCACGCAAACGCCTGAGCCCTTTGTGGCCCGAGAAAAAGTCACCAACGGGCAGAAAATGAAAGGTACGTACTGCCCTGAGCACTTGCATCTCTACCATCTGCTGTGCAAGTGGGAGGCTGAGAACGACAAGGACCACAACAAGACCAAGACAGGTATGCGTGAAATGGTCAAGAAAGGTGTTTCGACCGTGGCCGTACCAATCGCCGTAGTCAAGAAAAAGGACAACACGCCTGAGTTTCTCAAGAAGTACGAGCCGTTCTTCATGGAACTGGAGAAGGATTCCAAGGTGCAACCGGGCATCAACCTTCTTCACTACCAAAATCCAGAAACGGGCATCAATGACGTGACCATGATTGTGTTTGACCTTCGCTTGTTCCAAAAAGAAGTGCTGGCAACAAGGCCACAGTTGTCCGACGCCATCACGAATCTGGGCATCATGCAGCATCCTAATCCCAGCGTAGTGCAGGGGAACCCTGTCGTCGAAGCCTCTATGGGTCAGGCCGAACTGCCTCAAAGTGAGCCGGGGCTGTTCACGCAGTAAGGGAGGCGATGAAATGTTTGGTAATCAGCAGAACTCTGGCGCACTCAATTTGGGTGCCAGTGGTGGCATGCCTCAGTCTGGGGCAGGCTCACAGTCCTTCGGAAACCCATTTGCACCCCAAGGCGGTATGATGCAGCAGGCGCAGCAGAACGCGTTTATGGGCGGTATGACCAGCGGTATGGGCATGCAGCCGGGAATGATGCAACAGCCCATGGCTCCTCCAAGCGAAATGGAGATTCAGATGGCGCTGATGCGCACCCTCGCCCCCATCGACCGCTTCATTGCAGGTGCCAGTATGGCAACCCTGCTCCAGATGCTCAATGACCTCGTGTCGTTTTCGGTTCTTGAAATCCTCAAGAACGCTGTGTTCACGATTGATGAAGACGAGGGCTCCATGAAAATGGACATCACGAGCCTTCCATCCAATTTGCAGACCATGAGCGCAGAAAACGTCACCAGTCAGTTCAACTCGTTGAAGATGACCAGTCAGCAAAACATTCAGCAGGCTGAGATGCAGCAGCAGCAGATTGCAGCCTTTGCTCAGCAGAGCATGATGGGTGGCGCTCTGAGCGCTGCATTGGCCAATGACGGATTCATGGACAAGGCTGGTGGTGCTGCAGGCACCTTCATGGGCAAAATGATGGGGATGAGGTGATGATTCAGGATTCCATGTATGGCTTCGCGTCGACGACCATGGAGATTTTCGCTCCCGTGAAGAGCGTCATCATCGACATGGTGATGGTACAGTTGCTTTCCATCATTGTCGCACTCGGCGCCATCCTTTTGCTGGCCTCAGCACAACTCAACAGCGACACCATGGCTTACTTGGTGGCCGGTCTTTTCGGTGCGTTCTTCATGCTCGGCGGTATCTACTCTCGGATTTCCGAGATATGAGGCCCCCACTTTTTGAGTGGACATTCGCTTGACGACAGCGCAGCCTTGACGCGCATCTGGCAACCGCATTCTGTGCAACGGCTGTAGACGGCGTCCCAACTGGGGCACGCACGGCACGTTTCAAGACGCTGCGTCTGCACCATCTCGGGCACACGTCGTCGCAAGACCACGTCTCGTGCAGCCTTGCTGAGGCTTCTCGCGGTCTCGATGGACACCGGAACACCTCGGATTCGGGGTTGAGCGCGGGGTAGACGCATCGTCGGAGGGAAGGTCCCCGCCTTGAAAACCGTTATGATGGCCAAGGTCGTGGCGTAACGCATGGGGGCTGGGCGACAGAACAAGCGGTCCTGCCCTTTTTGCCAGCACGGTGACCGTGAAACGCTGGAACAGAACATCATTGACGGTGTTGCAGACGTTCGCGTGATGGACAAGGACATGGGTTGGCGAGCCAACACAGCCGAGCGGCATATGCGCAACCACGTGGGCGACTATCACGTGGGGGCAAACCATTCGTGCGCCGTGTGCACGGACGATGACCGACGCATGCTGGAGGTCGCATACTTCGAGGGCGAGCGGACCACTGAGGACATCGCGGCTGAACTGGAGTGCAGTGAAGAAGCGGTCTACCGCCACATGAAGCAGCATTTCCAGCCGCTCGTCAAGCAAAGTTCCGCGGCCATCGTGGCCATCAGCGCGGGTCAGGAAATCGACATCCTGCGTGAAAACGTCCAGAACCTCAACGGTAAGTTGGCTCAGTTCATGCAGGAGAGCAGTGTCCATGACGATGGCGTCATTGGCGACATGGTGCGCCTGCACAAAGAGGTCCGCGAGACGCTGAAGGACCTGAGCATGTATCAGGAGAAATGGGCTGAGCCGACGACGAATGTCGCCAATAATACCATCAATGTGCTGAAGGTGGAACTCGGTAAGGAGAGTCCTGACGTGTGGAAGCGCGTGAAGGCCAGTTTGCTGGCCAGTGGGGGCGGAGACGTCGACGAGGACATCCTCGATTTGCTGTGAGGTGAGATGGGATGCCAATGACGACGGGTTCCGACACGCGGATGTACAGTCCGCGTAGCGAGTCCAACCTTGGTTACTCCAAAGATGACGGTGGTTACGACCACGGCATTGGTGACCCTGAGGTCATGGAGCAGGTCCGCGACCAGAAAATGAAGGACAAGGAACAGTCCACGTCGGCTGACGACCTCCCTCACCTTCAACTGTCCATCCCCAAGCCCGAACCGCAGATGCCCCCGATGATGCCTGAAGAGGAAGAAGAGCCTCCGATGATGGACGACCAGTTCAACGAAGGGCAGCAGTTTGGCGCCATGACGGGTATGCCCGACATGGGCAACCTCAGCATCGGCAACGCGACCGGCACCATGCCTGCCCCCGGCGGTATGCTCGCTACGGGTGAGCCGATGGAGCACGCTTGGAGTTCGCTGATGAAGTCCCGACTCGACGACGCGGGCAAGGCCCGCTCAAAGAGTTGGCAACAACCTCAGTTCGAGGTGCAGCCCGGTGGTGCTCGCATCGAGACGGCCACCAGCCGTCGAGCCAAGCAGCAGTCACGTGCGATGGGCGGTCACAAGAAGCGTGGGCTTGACGAGGCTCCGCTCAGCGTCCACCGCACGCACCTTGGCATCGACACCAAGCAGCCGCTTCGCATGTTCCCGCAGAAGTACGGCCACCAGATGGCCACGCAATCACGTAGGAAGTTGATGGGCAACGTCCCTCAGATTCCTGCCGGCCACGGCCTTGGTCCAGAGACGTCGTATCAGCCCAAGACGCCCAAGGTAGCATCGGGCAAGGGTCTGAAACTAACGGAGCCCAAGTTGCCCCGAGAGATGGGCCAGTCTTTTGGAAAGTCTGTTGACCTCATCAAAGAGGACATCGAGGACCTGCAGAAGATGCGGGACTACCTGCACCTTTCCCAACTCCGCCGCCTCCTTCGTCAACTGAAGGAGACGGCTGAGCGACAAGAGCGCCGCCTGAAGGCGGCGGTGTCTGGAGGTCCGGGGAACAACCGCGAAGCGGGTCACCGCGAAGGGCAAGACAGCACGACCAAACCTGAGGGTGGGACCGAGAATCTGGAAGATGACCCCAAGAACTGGGGTGCGCCGTCCACGATGTTCGTCGCCCGCGGAAGCGGGAGGGTTGGCTGATGTTCAAGGTGCACCTGCCCGCGACGTCGTACCTTCGCAAGCAGGTTCCCTTCTTTGGCACCAACCACTTTCTCGACGTGATGCGGGGCACCCCGCTTCTGAAGAGTGCCGGTCTGCTTTACCTTCGGGGACCAAACGGCCAACCGGTCCCTCACCCACCTTGGGCACCACAAAGTGCCATCAATCCTGACCCAGAGGGCGCTGACCACCCTCCATGGAACCACCATCCTGAGACCGGTGAGTTGCTTCCCGGCGGTATGCACCCCATGGATTACATGCTGGGTCGATTGCAGGACATCTTCGGTTATGACCCTAAACGGGCCCTTGAACTGGCAAACGGTGCCATTGACGACTACAACGCCATACACGATGACGTGCATGGAAAAGACCAGAGCAACCACTACCTGCCTCCGGCCGAAAGTCCGCAGTGGCGCAAAGTGCACGTTGGGCCGCATCATAAGAAGGAGTTGCCTGAGCATGCCCGACAGTCTCGTTCTCAACGCATTGACGAGTCGACCGGCAAGCGCCATCTCCTCACGTATTCGATGAATCAGGGAAACGTGGCCGGCGGTCAGACAGGGAACTGGATTGACGGCGGACTGGTCTACATTGGCAAGCAGTTGGCCGACCGCCTCATTGCGGATGGGCAGCGCCCGGAAGTCGTCAACTCTGAACTTTGGGCACAGCACAGTGCACTCTTACCCGGCACACTGTCTGGCGGTTTGGTGAGCAGCGTCAAGCCGCGAGACTTCCGAACCTACCTGAGCACCGGAACGCTTCCCGACATGTATTTGAGCGATGAGTTGCGGCAGGCCCGCGCAGACCAGCGTTCGCATCCAGAGGTGCATGCGCATCAGATGGCCAAGTTGCTCCCTGATGCTTACTTTCACCCCACTACGGCTCGGGTTGGCGGTCGCAAGAGTAAGGATGGTACGACGTTGCCAGAGCGCATTGCCAGTAGCATTCGTGGCATGGGCGTTGCTGACGACATGAGTGACGAAGAGTTGCAGAGGCTGGCCAGCACTCGCGCCATGCGCATGTTGTTCCAAAGTGGGGGTCACCGTGTTGGCGTGCCCAGTGGCGACGGTGCGACGAAGAAGTTGACGCAGCAGTTGCTGCAGCACATTGGTTCTGACCACAACGAGGAGTCGTTCGGCATTCACGCTGAACACGCTGGGGCGGCTGTGCAAGACGCGAGCAGCGACTTTGGTCGTAAAGCGAACAAGCATGCGGCAGACATTGCGGCACACATGAGCCACGTGGCTGCGAAGTTGATGGACCAAGGTATGTCCGAAGACGAGGCCAAAGTCGAAGTCGTGCGACGCGTGCGCGAAGCCGACATTTCTGCGGGAACACGCTTTGGTCCACATGAAGACCACGACGGTTTCCGCGAGAAAGCGGAGTCCGTCATTGACGCCATGCTTGGTCGCACGGGCCACGAATCGTTTTCACTGGGCAGCATTCCAACGCAGGGCATCCAGTCGCACGGACGCATTGTGTTCGACCACTCAGAATCACCTGACCACTGGTCTCCTCGCATGCACTTTCCAAACGAGGTGGAGCCCATCGGTCGAAAGGAGCCTTCGCGGCCGCTTCCCGAGCAGCCGCCCCGAGATGGAGTGGGCGTCAGGCGCCCTCTATCCGAACTCCGTGATGATTTCTTGCAGGGAAGGAGTGCACCAGCACCGCCTCAACTTCCCACGGCTCCGGCTCTCCCACCTGCTGCACCCGTGCCTCAACCCCGCGTGGCCCCTGCTCCTCAAATCGCACCCTATCCGATGCGTCCCGCCACTGCTTTGGAGGAACAATACCAGCAGTTCCGCGGCACCCCGCGTGAGCAGACCTTCTTCGACATCGGCACCGGCTCGCTGGTGCAACGCTCAAATGATGTGGCCTCCGACCTCGACCTGTTGAGGAAGAAGATGGGCTACTTCGACGGCTTCCTGCGAGGTGAGTGGTGATGGACAAGGTCGCTGTTCGCAAAGCAGTGGGTGTGCAATACCCCGTTACAGGTGCACCGATTCTGGTCACTGGTGGCGGAGGGCGTGGCCGACGTGCCGTCGGCGTCACCCGCGGACAGCGTGCGCTCGGTGCAGTTGGCATGCTCGCTGGTGCAGCGGGCGCCCTCACCGGTCAGCACCGTAGTCTTGGTGGACTGGTTCAAAGCGCCATTTCGGGCGGCGCTCAGGGCTCTGCACTCGGTCGTGGTGTTGGTCGGGCACTTACGACGCGCACTGGACAAGCCCGTGCTGACCTTCGTGAACAGCGTCGTTTGGACAGTGCTGCTGAGAGAGCGGCTGAACTTGAGCAGCCGTATCAGGAAGGGCGTAACCTCGGTAGCCTCGCTATGCTCGAAGGTGATGGCTCAAGTATGGCACGTCGATTTGCAGCGGGTGCGATGAATCCGGGTGCGTACAATCGCCGCCGTGCGTTTGAACGACAAGAGGCTCTTCGACGTGCGAATGAAGCGAATGTTGGAGTCCGTCAGCAGGCTCAACAGAACGTAGAAGATGCAGCGCAAATGCGTCGTGAAGGAGCACGTTTCAGACAAGCGCGTGCAGCGGCTCGTGGTGATGAGTTCGGCGCAGAAGATGCGCGTTACGCGCAAGTGGCTCGCAACTTCGGTAATATGGTGGGGGGAATGAGCATTGACGACTTGGAGCATCGAACCGCTGCAGCAATGGCCGCAAGGGGAAGCGGGAATGTAGGTGTAGCAGATTTCACGCCTACCAATGCAAGGGGAGAGGAAGTCGATGCTCAACTACCCCAACTCCCTCCTCCTGCCGGTAGCGTGGCCAGTAACAACGAAACAGCCGACCGTGCAGGACAAGGTGTGACGGATAGGGATGGATTCAACATGGTAACTGAAAACGAGCCCGGTGATGTTGCTGTGAAGCCTTCTCGACCAATGGAGGAAGAGGGTGGTTCAGAGCAAGGTATCAGTGACTTGCAGACGCGCGCATTCAGTGGGATGAGCCAGAGCGAGCAGCGTCGAAAAGAGGAGGAGGAGTTTCGTGCAGCGCAGGCGCAGCAGAATCCTCAGAGGAGACTCGTAGGGGTGAATTGATGTGGCTGACGTCAACAACCTCATTCACGACATGGACACGCAGATGTCCAAGAAGTCCTTCGCGTACTTCTTCACGGACATTCTGGAGTTCGAGTTGTCCGCTCATCACGAAGACTGGCTCAAGGGCTTGAACGAACACCGCTACTACTGCGTGAAAGCGAGCCGTGACCACGGCAAGTCCGTGTTTTTCATGTCCTACGCACTCTGGTTGGCGGCGTTCAAGCCCAACACGCACGTCATGATTTTCTCCCACTCGCTGGAGCAGACGCTGGAACACATGCGGTTCATTCGCAACAACATTGAGTCCTCGGACATCCTCAAGGGTCTGAAGCCTGCGGGCAAGCCGTGGGCTAAGTCCTACTTCGAGTTCACCAACGGCAGCCGTATCATGGCCAAGTCCGTGGGCGGTGCAACCCGTGGTTTCCACCCCGACGTGGTCGTCTGCGACGACATTCTGTGGGGCACGACCAGTTCTGAACTGCAGCGTGCGGCTGACTGGTTCTACACCGTTCTGCTTCCTGTGTTGCACCACACGGGTCGACTGATGATGGTCGGCACACCTTTCTCGTACAACGACCTGTATGCTGAGTTGGAGGACAAGGACACGTTCACCGTCGAGACCTATCCGGCGATTCTGCCCAACGGCGAACCGCTCTGGCCAAACCGATGGCCGCTTGACGCCCTCAAGCAGCGTGAGGAGTCCATGCCCGCCATCAAGTTCGCACGTGAATACCTCTGCGAGCCGATTCACGACATGTCGAGCATGTTCCCGATGACGCTGCTGGAGAAGGCGCGCGACTCAGAATTGTTCCTGATGGACAGAGCCGAGAACGAGTACGACGAGGAAGGCGAAGCCAGTGGCCTGTTTGGTCAGCACTTCATCGGCTGGGACCCCGCCATCGCCAGCGACTCGAACGCCGACTACACGGCCATGACCGTCATGCGCATGCCTCCGGGCAGCGAGCGAAAGGAAATCGTGCACGTCGTCCATCAGAAGGGGCTGAACAGCACGGCGCAGAAGCGTCACATCATCATGCTCAACAACCGCTTCCAACCCGACCTCATCGAGTTGGAAGGCAACAACTTCCAGCGCATGTTCGAGGCAGAGTTGCGCGACATGCGCGAAGACATCCCCGTCAAGACGTTCATGACGACGCGCCAGAAGAAGGAGAGCATGTTCATGTCGCTGCTCATGGCGTTTGAGCAGGGCCACATCAAGACCCCGTGGGGCGATGAGCGGAGCAAGGAGTTCACGCGCACGCTTGAGACAGAACTGAGTCGGTTCGGTATGCAGAAGAACGGGCGCATGGAGTCCGTGGGTTCGCACGACGACTTGGCCGTCAGCCTCGCACTGGCCAATTGGGCGACCAAGGAGTTCAAGGGCAGCATCGTAATGCTCGACGATTACCTCGACGGAGTTGACGACTGGTTCGGTGACGTGCCCTCTCGCAGGGTCGCTGGCGCGTGGTTCACGGTATGATTATAGTGCACCAAACTGAGGGAGTATCATGTGGCCGAGTCTGAGCGTAGGGGGTCCAACCCAACACATCGACATGGGTCACGACCTTCTGTCGACCATCGCATCCAGCCTGACCGCACACCCTCTGGTCGACGGCGACATTGCCAAAGCCATTGCTTCGGAGACCGTCATCGTCACGGGAGAGCCTGCACCTACACCACAGTATGCCCCCTTTTCACCGACTGGCGAAGGCTGGTTCGAGGACCGCCTCGGTAAGAGTGCATCGTCCATCATTCGAGATTTGCGTAAGGCGCGTCGGGTGATGAAAGACGACAGAGACGAAATTGATGCGCTGATTCAGGGTATTCGTACACTCAAGGGAACAGAAGTCGAGGCTACGCTACACCTCTTCGATTGGGCCGTACCGCACGCAGACACCATGCGCAAGATGGGGCTGTCCAACAAGGACCTGCGCTCGTTGCGCTTGTTCGGCAACACCCGCAAGTCCAGTCTCGTTCGAGCCTGCAACGTCTGGGAGGCGGCCGAGGATGCGCTGGAGAAGTTGGATGAGTTCGCTGACGTCTGGGGTGAAGAGGAGCGACAGGCGTGGGTTGGAGCCATGCAGCAGAAGCAAGATGCTCGCAAGATGTGGCGCACTGCGCTGCACCAATTTGACTCTCTGACCAAGGAGCAGCAGAAGTGGATGCACATGGCCAAGGCTGAGATTGACGAGAAGGGGGCCATGACGGCTCGGGCCATCACCAGCAACCTCGTCGAGAAAGGCGTCAGTCGCATCACGGCTGGTCGTTTGTCCAAGTTGCTCAACATGTATGGTGAGGAGGTCAACATCGTCAAGGGCCATCGTCGAGGCGAGTTCATTTCCATGACCCGTGACGGTCTGATTCTCAAGGACCCATGGGCCTACGCCGCGGGCTTCCTTGACGCTGACGGCTACATCACCATCACTGAGCGCGGCGAACCGCGTGCCGGCTTCATCGCTACGGGCGACCGAGGGCGCATGCACTGCGAACAGTTGCACAAGAACATTGGAGCCGGCATCCTGCAATTGGACCAGAAGGTCTACTCGGACACTCAGCGGAGTCAGCATCGCGTCAGTTTCTACGCGAAGGACGACCTTGCGAAGTTGTTGGACGGCATCACCCCTCACTTGCGCATGAAAGACATGCAGGCAAAGGCTGTGATGGCTTACATTGGTGAGAAGGACCCCGTGCGAAAAACGCAGTTGAAGCGCTTTGTGCAGTTCTCGAACAGAGACGGAACTGCCAAAGGTGAGGACTCGTTGCGAGAATGGGGAGTCGACCGTGATACGGTCATGAGTTGGGCGGAGGGTCTGTGATGGCAGAGAAAAGTCGCGTCGGCCGTTTGCTCGAATCTGTGAGCGCACCTTTCCGTCGTAGGACGACGCCTGAACCCCAGATGCCTCTGTGGACCACGGGCATCCAAGAGCCTGTCCTTGTGCAAGGTATCACCATCCCCGCACTCTATGCTGTGGCCAACGAGAATCTCATTCTTCGCACGGTGCTTAGTACGCTTCAGCAGGAAATCTTCCGTCGTGGTTATCGCTGGGAGAAGAAGTTCCACAAGAAGTGTGTGGAGTGCGACAAAGAGCATCAGCATGATGTCGAAATGTGCACTGAATGTGGTGGAGAAGTGCGCGACCCTGAGCCTGACCAACTGGTCTACCCGAGGTGGCTGCTTGACCAGCGCAATTCCATGGAGCAGACGTTCATGGATGTGCTGCGCGAGATTGAGTACGACCTCAACATCACCGACGACGCCTTCCTCGTCCTCATCAAAGAATACTTCATCGACCCCGAGACGAAGGAAATGGCCTTCTACCGCATCAAGGAAGTCGTGCGCGGCGACCCTATCTTCATGCGCATCATTGCCGACAAGCGCGGCGTTCGTGGTGGGCGGTTCCGCGTTTGCCCCGTTCACCGCACCGAGGTCAAGGCTTACTCGGAGGACGACAAGTTCTGTCCGACGTGCGGCACTGAGATGGAAGACGTGCATCACGTCAACACGGCTGGAAGCGGCAAGACGCAGTATTACCTCAAAGGCGAAGTCATTCACGTCAGCAAATACCAGCCGTCGAAACTCTACGGGCGCAGTCCCGTCTCGACGCTCTGGCGACAGGCCATGACGCTGACCGCCATGGACAATTACATGTACACGGCTTACTCGAAGCGCCGCATCCCTCGCGGCATCCTGAGCATCACCACTGAGAACCTCGAATCCATGAAGTCGTTTTGGAAGGCGACAGATGAGAAGTTGGAGCGTGACCCGCACTACATCCCCAAGATTGCGACAGAAGGCAACGGAAAGGGTGGTGTGAACTGGGTCAAGTTGATGGATTCGTTGGAGGAGATGCAATACATCCCTGCACGTGATGAGATGCGTCAGCGCATTGCTGCATTCTACGGCGTGTCCAACGTGTTCATGATGGACACCGGAAAGTCTGGCGGTCTGAACAACGAAGGTATGCAGATTCTGGTCACCAATCGCGCAGTCGAGTTCGGTCACAAGGTCTACACCGAACATCTGTTCCCGCGCATGGTCGAGCAAATGGACGTCAGCGACTGGAAGTTGACCCTCTATCCCAACGAAGAAGAAGACGAGGTTACTCGCCTTCGCCGTGATGAGATGGAAGTCAACATCGCACAGCGTATGATGATGATGGGCTACCAGCCTACGCTCGTCGAAGATGCCAGCCGCGACATTCGCTTCATCTACAAGCAACCTGAGCCGGGCGCTCAGCCTCCGCCTCAAGGTCAGCCCATGGGCGGCATGCAGATGGGCGGGGGCATGGGTACGCCCGGAGCCTTGCCCAGCCGAAACATCCCGCCGCAACTCGCCGCCCAAATGGGGCGTCAGGCACGGGTTCCCGGCATGGCCAATCCCGGCGGCGAGGGCTTCGGTATGAGGAACCGTGGTCCCGCCAGTCCACAGAACCGCACCAGCATGGGTGCAGGCGCTCCTTTCTCCAGCGTTCAGCAACGAGGCGCTCCTATGGGAGGCGTCGAACAGGCCGGTCAAAGCATCCTTGATGCTCGCCGCCCTCGGGGGGCCTGACGCAGGAGCATTTAAGCCGACAGCGGTGGTGGGGATTCGCATGGACCTGAAGAAGTTGGACCCAATGGCGCGCAAAATGCGCACTCACGTTGACGCTTTCTACAAGGCACTTGAAGAACAGGACACCATGTCGGCACGTGACCACATCAGCGAAGTGCTCAAGTTCGCCGACTACCTTGGAAAGGACATCGACAGTTCCATCGTGAAAGCCAGCGGTCGTCGCATTGGCGTCAACGACATTTACGCAGGCGGCGTTCCCGTCCGCAAGATGACCAGCGAGGTGCACAACGTGCACGCGCCGACTGAGAACATTCTCCCCGGCACCGTTCGTACCAACCGCGTGGGCATGGTCAATCGACGCTTGTCTCGCCGCACCATCTGAGGTGAGAACATGAGTGAGGGAGAGGGAAACAGCGCCGAGCGTCTTATGGGCGCTCTCATCAGCAAGATGGAAAGCATGGACAACAACATGCAGGTTCTCAAGGCTGAGAACGAAGAACTCAAGCGCATGATGCGCAATCCGTCTTCGATGCTTCGCAAGGCTGGCTTTGTGTCGGCAGCGACGCAGCGCCCTGAAGATGTGCTTCAAGATGGTTTCCGAGGAGAGGTTGACGACTTTATTCTCAAGGGCCAAGACGGTTCGGACATTGACGTTCCGACCACCAACGCTGACTTCCACAAGATGGACTGGTCAGACATCCATGCTCTCGCTGAGCAAGCCAAGGAGTCTGGGGCCATCGGTCAACCAATGGGAATGGAGTGAGAAACATGCGTCCACGATACGAAGCCGGAAGCGACAAAGCCACTGAACTGCTCAAAGCGGCCAAGGCTCTGGAAGACCGTATCGCCAAGAAGGAAGGGAGCATGCCCGACTATTCTTCGCAAGAAGAAGGCTCTACAGTGGGCCACCACCGATTTGAGATTCAGCCTGCTGGTATTCCCAACACGTTCTACAACACGAACAACGTCATTCCTGATGTTGAAGATGTGGCCAACAAGGGCGCCATCTCCGAGAACAGCGACGTTTTGACCAGAACGTCGCCTTACTACCCAACTGCATTCAGCACGACAGGTGCTCTTGAGAACTTCAAAGGCGGTGACGGTCCAGCCATGACCGACGTGAAGAAGTCTGTGGACCGTTTGTCCAGCCGTCTGAACTGAGCGGCTGGTGATGACGGATGCGAGACGGTCCCCTCGATTCCCTCGACAGGGCAAGGCAGACCTTCACCGCTTCACTGCTCGACGGCATTGGGAAGGCCGATGCCGGCGCAGACTTCTTCCTCGCAGTCGTGAACGCAGAGCGCCACGGCTACCTCCTCGACGCTGGCGATGATGCACTCGTCAAGATGTTCCACGCCGTCATCCGCAAGGAGGATGAGTCGCAGGCCACCGGCACACAGGGCGCGGTGAGTCTGGAGGCTGAGGCCGAAGCAGGTCCTATGGTGAGCGCTGGTCTTGCGCAGTCGCAAGTCGGCTATGCGCTGAGTCACGGTGCCGGCATGGGCTTGGCCGACAATCCGTCTTATGACGAGATGCGCGTTGTTCCTCCTGAGCCCGGTCAATCGCTTACTGGTCGTAAGTTTGAGATGGTCGACGGCAACGCCGAGGACCCCTACCGAACGCACGACCCTCTGGGCTCTGCACAGTTCAACCCACTGCACGACCGTTACCACGAGCACGTCGCTGACTTCTACAACAGTGGTCAGAGCGAACACGACAGTGCGCGTGAGGCCGATTGGGAAACGCATGCCCGTGAAGGTGACCACCGCTTTATGCTCAACGCTCACCACTACGGTGAACTGGACACTGAGTACGCAACCAACCATGCTCTCTACGAAGAGAATTACCTGAAGTGGTCGAGAGGGCAAGGGCAAGAAGCGTCCAGTCGAATTGACGATGCTGTCGGTCGTGGCGAACTCACGGTGCAGCAGGGTGAGCAAGCAAAGCGTGACGCTCACATGAACCAGCGCAAGGCTGAGTGGTCACAGGACTTTGGTCTGATGGATTACCTCATGGGACTTGAGTGGCTGACGCCTGAGCAGCGGCACGATTTCTACGAGCACTTGCGCGAACACGGTGCTGCTGACCCAAATCAGCCGTTCAGGGTGCCCGGTATAGCCAACGGGGCCAATCTGATACCTCGCTTTGTTCGCAACTTCCACCAACGCTTTTCTGGCCTTTACGACCACTGGGTGCGCCCGGTCGGTATGCCAACTGAGCCTGTGATGAATCGACCTATCCGCCTACCTGAGAAGGCTGAGTACGTCGAGAAGGTGCACGGCCTCAGCGCCATGATGGAGCACGGAAAAGCAGGGAAGGAAGGTAGTGCTTGGGAGCGCGCCGTCAAAGAGTACAACCTGCGTCTGCAGGAGCACGCTCAGTTGAACGGCTATCAACTTCGACCTCAAGACTTGCTCACTGCCAGCGAAACACCTCACATCACCAAGCACACCGACGGCACCGTTAGCGTCACTCATCGCCCGCTGTTCAACCAAGAGAAGGCTGACGGTAGCGTTGATTCGGGCACCGCACCTTCCTACTTGGTGATGGCCGCGATGCTGGGTGTGGACCCAGAAACTCGGAAACTTTTGCCGGCTGGCGCACCTCATTACTTGGGACTGGACAGCGGTATGTTCCACAGTCGACCCGACAAGGTGTTCACACAAGACGAGATTGACGAGATTTTCCGTCGCCGTGACGAGTCAGCCAAGCAGGTTTCTTCGGCGTCCCGCATGGCGTCCAACCATGGCATCTTCCATTTCGGTACGCACGTTGACCCGGAACACTACGGCTATGCGAACGGTGACCACACGACGTTGGCCACGTTCTGGAAGAAGCCGTGGATGCGTGGCGGTATGGGTAAGCGCCCCAACGAACTGTTCAACCTGCTCCACCATCACACGAAGTTGTTTGAGCCGGAAGAGGTCGAAGGGGAGGCGGACGAAGAAGCGAGGATGCTGGCTGAGTTCTATGGTGAAGAGGCTGCCCCTCAGACCACGACGCAGTTCAACCCTGTCGAAGCGCGGACTGGCGTCGCTGGGCTTCGCGGAAAGCAGGAAGACAGCCTGATGTTTTCTCGCACAGGCACCGGCATCATGGCACGACATGAAGATGAAGGGGCCTCGATGGTTCCCTTCATTGGGCCGTTTGGCCAGCGCGAGGCGCAACTGTTCCGCATGATGCAGGGTAAGAAGGTCGTCAACGTCCAAAACGTGGGCGACGTGACTGACGCGGGCTCGACCATGAACCCGCACAACGTGTCCGTGTCGTCGCGCATCAAGGGCTCAGGTGGCCAAAACGCGCACTATAACCGCCACGCGACCACGGTTGACGGTGCATACCACAACACGCTGGCGCGTGAATACCATGATGCCCGCGAATCTGGCGACGGTCGGGCGGCAACGCTGGCTCATAATCGAAGGACTGGGCAAGAGTCAGAACATTTGACTGGGCAGAACCCCTTCGGTGTTGCAGGCGGTGCCTACAACGAGGAGACGTTCGACAAGCATCACAGCCAGCATCATCACGCCATTGCGACCATGATGGGTTTTGCTCGTGCTCCCATGGACCCGCAGCAGCACGTCTTCCATTTGACCGATGACCGCGGTCGCCTTACGTCCAGTCTGGCGGACCACGACGCGCAGATGGAGGAGTTGCAGCATCGGGATGAGCCACCTGCCGCCGCAGACCTTGAGCGCGAACTGGCGGCACTGGACGCTGAGTTCGAGCAGCGCATGCGCGTCGCTCCTGAAGGTCGTCAGCAAGAGTTGGAAGAAGAATACGCTCGTCGCAAAGAACGATTGCACTCGACTCACGAGCGCCGCATGTACCGCTTTGGCGAGGCACCTCTGGACGATGACCCTGATGCCAGCGTGATGGTCAACTACGGCGTCAACTTCCCTGCGGGCTCCGCCCCCTCTGGCGAGTTGGAGCCACGCATCAGCGAGACTCAGCCTGCGACCGAAGAGCATGAGCGTTACTTCATGCTCGCTGAGCGTGTCGGAGCGCTGCAGAATGAGATGGCTCAGGCTCAGCGCGAAGGTGCGACGCGAAGTCAACTTCAGACTTACCGCGACCAGATGTCTGAACTCAACGAAGAGTTGGCTCGCCTCGAAACAGGTCTGTCTGAAGGTGGCTCTCGTATGTCTGGGGCACTGGGCGACTCGACGAAGAAGGTAGGCTTGAAGCGCAACACTCTTGCCGACCGGCTCCGTGCTGACGACCACGCCATCGGTCAAGCCGTGCGACACATCGTCGACCGCATGGACCCCGAAACGCGGGACCATATCCTCAACCCCAACTTGCCTCACGAAACGGTCGAGGCCAACATGCGCATGCTGGCTCGCATGGGCAACGAGTTCCTTCACGCTGCTCCTCATGGAACGCACGGCATCCACACCATGGGCACGACCGAGCATGAGGTGGGACAGAAGCGGCACGCTGACCTCGGTCATGAAATCAAGAGCCTTGGGCATGAGCATGGAGAGCCGTTCGAGTTCACCTCTTCTGAAATTGCAGAGCACCCTGAAAGTAAGCCGTACCAGTTGCCGGGAGACCGAAGCGAAAAGTCACTGGTCGACGATATGTGTGCACAACTCGGCATTGACCCCAAAAATCCAATTCACCGTCAGACGGCTTTCGATTACTTGACTGGCGTTATCACTCCTCTTCTCACGCGTGGAGAAGAAGCCCGCGTTTCAGAAATGAAGCATCACGCACAGCCATTGCTTGAGCGACTTGGCTTAGACCCCAACTCTCGACACAGTCAACAGGTCGCAATCGACTACCTTGCAGAGACTGCTCTTCCAAGAGCGATTGCAGGCCTGCCGCCTGCACCTGTGATGTCCGTGCGCCAGTTGATGGAGAAACTGCATCCTGACCGCGACATCGCTGCCGAGGCCGAGAAGATGAGGAAGCAGCGTGCTGCCATGGACGTGCAACTGGACGTCGGTCGCGTTCACCGCACCATCGGCTATCAGGCAGACGAGCGCAATCAGCAGTTGGGCATGCAGTTCACACAGGCGTATAACGCGGACTCACGGCGTAGTGAATCCGAACCTCTGACCAAGAAACCTGCTGGCGGCGGCAACCAGCGTGAGCGCAAGTATTGGAACACCAAGCAGCATCTCGACAGCCTCGTCACCTTCCTGCCCGAAGTCGAGGCGGCTTCGTCGGTCACGGAAACGAAGCGCGGTAGGGCACCCGTGCCGGTCGATGCGGTGGGTCCGCACGGGCACTCGGTCCACAGCCTGTACAACTCTTCGGGCTTGGCGCACGAATACGGCGACCTGTTCCATCCGAACTTCAATTTCCGCATCGGATTCGACGGTGAGGTCAGCATTATGCCGAGTGCGCAGGGCATCCCCATGCGCCTTGTCCAGCCCACGGAAACCATTTGGAATGCCGTCGCCCCTGCCGCATGGATGCACATGCTGAAGCATCCTGACCATGCTGGTGCCCGTGCAGCACTCAACACGCTTGAACGACAGGCTGCTCATACGAAGCCAACGTCAACTGGGCTCACGCGTCATCAGGGGAGCACGAACGTCGTGAAGTCTGAGTTGGGACTGGCCGACCTGACCAACCCGGACATTCTTCGCAAAGAGTTGGGTCCGAAGGTCCCCTTGCTTCAGCCAATGCACCGCATCTTCAAGTTGGAGGACTTGGAGCATCTGCGCGGTTTCACGGGTGACTGGATTGTCTCGCACATGCCGGAAGGCGAGCGAGGCTTTGTTGAGAAGGACGATGACGACGACATCACGTCGACGTTCTCGCTGTCCGACGAGGACAAAGAGAACTTCCAGAAAGTCACCGACCACGAGTACAAGGTGGATGTCGTCAAGTTGGAAGACAGTTACTACATTTTCGACGTGCTTGAGTTTGCCGGCAAGGAGGTCCACGACGTGCCTCTCAACGACCGCATCAAGATTCTACGTGGCGGCATGGAGGGCATCGACAACATTCACACGCCGAGCGCCAGCGATACGCGCTTGACTGACGACGAAGGTCTGAAGTTGGCCGTCGAGTCGTTGCAGAAGGACCACGAGAACATCTTGCTGCGCGACGCGAAGTCAGTCTACATGGCCGGTGAGATGCGCCATCCTAAGTGGGTCATGCTACGCCCCGGACAAGACGTAGTGCTTCGTGTGCTCGAACGACGGGGCGCAGGCCCCTACACGTATCGCCTTGGCACTGGCCCCATCACACAGGAGGAGGCCATTGGGGACCGCGCTGTCGAGGCCGGTGGCGACACATACATGGATGTGGGTGCTGCGTTCAACAGTTCTGAGAAGTTCAACGAAGGTGACCACGTTCGCGTCAACGTTGCCAACGTTAGTCGCGTTGAGAACTCAGTTGAGGACCCCGTGTTCACCATCATGGGCTCTGAGATTGAAGGCGAAGCCGAGGGCGAACCTCTGGTCAGCCGCGAAACACTGGGCCTGTTGGCGAAGTCAGTTGGACCGCAGTGGCTTTGCGAAGTCGAACGAGCCAGCACGGGCGTTCGTGTTGTTATGCCTCAGGGCGACGTGCTCTACAAGGCGACAGAGTCCGGCGGCATGTGGACGTTGCACAGCCCCTTGGCCGACAACCGCTACGTCATTCGTCTGTCGGAGAGTCAGCGCCCCTACTGGGGGCCAGTGGCAGGAGCACTCCTCAAAGCCAACCTCGAAATCAAGGAAGAGGTGCATGAATCCGAAGAAGAGGCCGAACCCCTCATTGAGCCCAAGAAGGTCAAGGGCACTTCGTGGTGGGACGACCGTCAAAAGGCCAAGGTGCTCGTCAAAGGTCTGGAACTCGTAGACCGTCTCTTCAAGAGCAGCATTGGTGCTGTGGGTGCTGCGAACGCGGGCGCGAAGGGTCTGGGCTTTGACTACGCAACACCCATTGAATCACCCATGGGTCCGACCAATCTTCACGACGAGAAGACTATGCCCGACTACGACAACCGAAAACGCCCCGGAGAGGACGAAGACATTGAGGAAGAATCGGAGGACTCCGAGGCTCCCAAGCGTATGAGCGTACCTACGGAAGCAGGTGTTTTGGACATCACAGAGGACAAGGCCGTCCTCCGTAGGTAGTTAAGTAGAATGACGACAGGTTGTGAGGACAATGGCCACCGCCGCGCTGAGGACCTCCGCCGTCAACCACGGCGGGAGCATCAGCATTCTCAAGGCGTCCGATGACCTCGTCATCGCTGGCTACGCGTCCGTCGAAATGGTGGACAAGCAGGGCGACCTCATCACGCGCAGTGCCCTCCGTGACGCTTTTGACGGCTTCATGAAGGCGGACGGATTCCGCAACGTGCAACTCGCTCACTCCAACATTCAGGTTGGACAGGTCATCCCTTCCTACGTGGACTCGGATGGCCGTGTCTGGAAGTCCGGTGTCGACGACGCCGGCATGTTCGTCGTCATTAAGTTGCGCGACGACATTGAGAAGGCGCGCGAAGTCGCGTCTGAGATTCGCAAGGGGGCTCTTCGTGGCTTCAGCATCGGGGGACAGGCGTTCAAGCGCATGCGCAAGAGCGACGCCAGTCACGGTGACTACACCGAAATCTCGAAGTTGGAACTGCACGAAGTGACCATTTGCGAAAAAGGCATCAATCCTGAGGCCACATTCCGAATACTGAAGGAGGACACCACAATGAACGAAGACAACGTACTGAACGACCTTTCCGGCGTGCTTGACCGGCTGAACGGGCGACTTGACGCCATGGAAAAGGGCGAAAATCCCTTTGCCGACATGAAGGACAAGAAAGACGACAAGCCCGAGTCCGATAAGGACGAAGGCAAGGAAATGGCTGAAGAAGACAAGAAGGAAGGCATGTATGCCAAGTCCAACGACTACTCCGACGTCATCACCAGCGAGTACCTCTCGTGGATGGAAAACACCCTGAAGTCTCAGGGCGTCGACACCATGGCGGCTCGCGCTCACTTCGACGGCATCTCCAAGGCCAACCTCGGCTCCACGCCAGAGGCCATCGGAGACGGTGCCGACTACTTCGCTGGTCAGGTCAAGGGACGCGCCCAAGAAGGCGGCTCCCCTTCCACCAACGCCATTGGCAAGTTGAACTCCGGCGGCAGCGGCGAAGTCTCCAAGGGCTACCTCGCTCCGGCTGACGTCAGCGCTTCTGACCTCGAAGCCGCCTACGCGGTCTACAAGGCTGCGGCCATCGAAGAGCAGTTCAAGGGCAACCTTGGCAC
>Ga0208767_1000791_pt1 | contig 25877 bp, 57 predicted proteins | sample VirMetDEL_Mar_21_FD_184514 | JGI IMG/M metagenome (GOLD analysis project Ga0208767, IMG submission 184514) | Aqueous microbial communities from the Delaware River and Bay under freshwater to marine salinity gradient to study organic matter... | ecosystem: Environmental > Aquatic > Marine >... | reverse complement strand
GATTATTTGTTTTACTAGGTGTCATAGTTGTAGGAGATTTCTACATATCACTTAAAGAAAATAAAGGACCAGACGCAAGTGTTATTGAATTACTACAAATGTCTATTACAGGAATAGTAGGTATTGTTGCAGGATATATTTCTGGCGACAAAAAGAAAAAAGACTGCGACTGTTAATATGCAACCAGGTATGAGTAAATTCCAAAAAATTAAAATTATTATGGCAAGGATGGTTGCTGTATTTGTAGCAAATGGATTAGCTGTAATTGGTGCAGGATCTTTAATAGGAGTAGACACTGTTAGTTCTATTATGCTTGCAGGAAGTCTTGGCGTAATAAAAGTTTCAGAATCTTTAGCTAGAGCTTATATAGATGATGGCAAAATAACTCTTGATGAAATTAACGAGAGTTTTGCTATAATGGATAAGAAGAAATAATACTATGGCAGATCAACACATTACTAATGGAAATGGAAATGGGTTAACCCAAAAGGAGATGCTTATTATGGTATTAGAAGGTCAGGAAAAAATAAATGAGAGAATTGACGCTCTTCACGAAAAAGTCAATACAAAAATGTCTAGACAAGAGTTTAGTGGCTACTTTGTCGCAATATCAGCCTTAGTAGTCTTAGTTAATGCCTTAATGGTATAAATCAATTCCCTAAAGGGGGTTCAATGACAGAAATCATTTTAACCTTAACAGTATCAATCATATCTATGGGAGTACTGGTTTGGGTTGCAATATTAAGTAATAAGTTTTTTAAGTATTTTAAAGAGATAGCACAGGAGATTATAGATGAGCAGAAAAAAAATAAATAGATGTGTTGAGTGTAAAGAACCACTCAAACATATAACATTGAACAAATGGATGTGTGACCAAGCTCCAAGTAAGTGCAAAATGTCCATAAAAGTTGTATTTTTAAACAATCCAGAACAAAAAGACGAGGAAGAGTGATATGTATATCAATATTATCTGTGGCTTGGCTTTATTCGCTTGTTTATATTTCATGGCGAAAGAATTGAGGGATTGAACCCTAGTTGTCCTGTATGTCAAAGTGTTCTGTTAGAAATAAAAGCAGGTCTATACTGCTATAATGAAAAGTGTCCACAATACAAACAAAAAGTTGTGGCTTGTTGTGAGGGAGGTTTTTGTTGAACGAAGGTGCGGCAGATAAAAAAATAAAGAGATTACTACAACACGCAGCGATAATGATAATGTCTTGGATTCCTGCAGAAAAAAGAAATCAATATTTAAATTATTTCTACTCTTTATTTACAGATGAATAACCAAATCTTTATTGGCATACCTGTTATGCACGATTTAGATATTTACTATACGCTAGAAAACTGTTTAAAGAACGCTGACAATCCAGAAAATATACATTTTGGTGTATACGCTTATATACATACTGAAGCTTGGCGTAATAAAATGATTGATCTATGTGAAGCGACACCTAACATGTCTTTAGCCACAGTACCACTAACTTATGAAAATCTTGGTATTGGTAAAGGTAGAAAAGGTGCAGGTTTTTTCTATCAAGGTCAAGAATATGTTATGTCTATTGATTCGCATACTAAATTCGTAGAAGGTTGGGATACATTACTCAAAAAAGCTTTAAATAAACTAGAAGGAAAAAAAGCAATCTTAACAGGTATGGCAGGTTGGTATAAAGATGATAAATGGATAGAAGGAAGAGAAAAATTAGTTTATCCAAGATTTGATAAGGAAAAAAGAGGTTACTATTGGTACAATCCTGGGCATTCAAGTGTTCATGTTCCTGAATATACAGATACATTTGATTATGATCCTAATAATGATTTTGCAGAGTGTGTTTTGTGGAATGGTAATTTTTCTTTTAGTAAATATAATTTTTTTGCTGACATAACAGATATTCCCTTTTTTCCTGAAAATTGGATTCAAACCATAGAACTTAGATATCTTGGTTATGAACTGTTTACACCTTTATTTAACCAGCCTTCAATAGGACATTTGTATCAGCCTATGGATAGTTATTATGGGCATTCAAAAGTACAAGATTCAAAAAGATATTCGTTAGATGATTTCTTAACAGAAGAAGAGATAGACAAATACAAATTAGAAGCTAGCGAAAGATTTGTTAATTACTGTAAAACCAATCCTGAAAAAGTAGCAGCTTTTGAAAATTATATTGGTATGCCTTGCTATATAAGAGCTTACTATCCACAACATATTGAAATAAGGAAATGGTTTAAAGATTAGTAGGATAGGGGACACTCTATCCCCTATCACTACTCTTACTATGGTCTACCATAGATGATTACTAGATAATACTAGCTAGTAACTTTTCTTACATTACCTCTTGTAGAGATTTTATTGTAATTAGCCCAATCGTTGACTTGTTCAAATAATCTGATCCAAGACATATCAGCTTTAACATATTTTCTGATTTCATCAAAATCTTGACACGCCAATATAGTGTCAGATATTAATTTATCTCCAATAATACCAAAGCATTCTTTGGCTGTCTCCAAATCAAACACGCCTTCATCATTGATGAATACTCTAAACGAAGCCAACAAAGGATATAGTGTTCCTTTGTTCAATATATAATTTGGATACTCAGTACCAAAGTTATATGTTCTTAATGGATTAGTTTCAGGTTTTTTTCCTGAAAATTTAGTTAATGCAAATGGTTTTTCAGTTTGCATTATTTTACTAATTTTCTTGTGGTCGTTGCAAACAGCGTCAACTCTTGCCTGTACTAGATCTCTAAACTCCATTATTTCACTTAAGGAAGAAGCTACAAGCTTGTAATTCTTATTTGAGTTTCTAAAATCAGCAAGAATATTTTGAACTGCACCATAAGCACTTTTTGGCATATATGGTTCTTCAGTATCAAAATCTTTATCTGTAGGAATAAAACACTTCATAAGTTGAATTATTCCCAATACATCTTGAACACCTGTATCATTCTGAAAGTATTTAACCTGCTCTTCGGAATACGAAGTTGATTTTAATGCTTTCTTAATAAAGTCAAAGTCTCCTGCCATATTCATGTGTGAATGGTCTGTTACTTCGACATTATTATTTAGACCAAAGACAACTTCTAATTTGTCTTCAAAGTCTAAACCTGTATAAATAGTTACAGGTACTCTTTTACTGCTAGGCAAATTGCCTGATTGATACTGTTCCTGAATAGCAGCATATAAATGTCCACCATTTGCAATGCCTTCTAAATCTTTTGGATTAGAGGACATGTGTACAATCATGTTGTTCTCTTTAATTTCTACTTTGTTAGCAAATAGATAAATACCATTTGCTGCCAAGTGAAAAATATCAGGCTTGATACCAAGGGATAAAGCGTCAAGAATATCATCATTGAGATTATCTTTTGGTCTTCTTGGATTTGGAAAGTATTCTATGTTCTTCTCTTTAGCTAGAGATTGGCAGAATACATTTGCCTGATAGGTCTTTATTGATCGCTCAAAACGATCAGTTGTGGTTTTTGCACCACTCTCTGTTTCCAGAGATATTACTAAATTAGCCATTGCTAACTCTCCTCTTATTTCACGAGTACTCTTGTACTCTCTTAACGACACTTTTGTGCCGATACTGAAATATAACATGTCTGCTGAATAATGCAAGCACCAAACAAGGGTAATATAATTAATATGTGTATTACTATAAAGTTGAAATATTAAGAGTTGTAGATGGGGATACAGTAGATGTCAGAATTGATTTGGGTTTTAATGTGTGGCATAAATGTCGTGTACGACTCGTGGGTATCAATGCTCCTGAATCACGAACAAGAGATAAAGAAGAAAAAAAACGAGGGTTGGCTGCGAAAGATTGGCTCATCAACACCTTAGAATCTGCACAAGCTGACATAGAAATGCAATCTCATGGATCAGGTAAGTATGGTCGTGTTCTTGGGGAACTTTATATCAATGGTATTAACATTAATCAACTTATGGTAAAAGAAGGACACGCTGTCGAATACGATGGTGGTAAAAGATAAGGTAGAGGCTGAAACGACACCTGCCTCAGCATTTCTGCACTCAATAGCTTTTCGCTACTGAAGGTCTCCACGCTATTCCAACTCTATTCCACATGAATCGGGGAACCCACCGATGTGAAGAATAAGATGAGTAACAACACCCCCTTGCCAGGGAAAAGTCAAAACATATAAACCCTTTTCCAAGACTTGTAGTTTTACTACGCAGTAAGAGTATCGTAACGCTTCTCGATGTCTGAAAGGGACACCTCTACCTTACCTCTTACTTTTATTCTACCACTTTTTAAAAAAAGATACTTACCTGATATAACTACTCTCTCTGCAATAGGTCTATGTTAAATAGGTATAGTTAATTAGGTATAGTTAGTGTACAATCCACTGTACCCCTAGGGATCCAAAATATTGTACCCCTAGGGATCCAAGAATTTGAACACCCAACATATAGTGGTATTAGCACATTGACATACTACATATAGTATGTATGGATAATCGAACATTTGTTCGACACTATATATAGTGTGTCTACACTCAAATAACACTACATATAGTGGTGCCTAAAAAAACTCGGCTTAAAAAACTTGTAATACACTCTTACTAGCCTATATAATAAGAGTAAGACAATATGATCTAAGAGACATTCGTATTTCTCTTATTGTGTACTCATAGTGTCCTCCTTTGTTGGCTAAGGGGATCTGGTTTTCCAGGTCCTCTTTGCTTTAGAGATCCATTTTTCCTTGGGAAACAGTATGCCACAATATAATTATCTGTCCAGGGGATAAAAAAAATTTTTGTCATCAAATATTACATAAATTCGACTCATTATGGGGGCGCGATTCGAGGTTATTTAGAATATTCTACAACAATGACTTCTTCTTCTTGAAGTGCAAGTTGTTGATCTTCTAGGATCTGTTTCTGAAGTTCTTTATTCCAAGATGGGTTAGATCTCTCCAAATACCAGGTTGCAGCCTGCCATACACCATTTTGTGCAGCCTGTCTTACTGTGTTTAAAAACAATGCTTCAGCTTTAGCTTTAGATTCTACTACCCTCTCTAAAAACTCTGAATAAATTGTTTGTTCTCCATTGTTGGAATCTTCTTTGCCTCTAGACAACCAATTGTATATACTAGCTGAAGAAACACCACTCAAAGAAGCAGCTTGTTCAATAAAATGTCCTGCAGTTAGCCACTTACAGATCTGTTGCATTTTATCTTCATTTAATTTTATTGGTCTACCCATATCTACTCTTAATTCTACCATAGGTAAATAGAGAAAGTCGAAATATTGTATGTCAATAACAGTAAGTAAAAATATAAGTAGGGGGTGGCGATTTTCAAAGAAAATGCTGTGCCAGGAGAGAAAAGGGCTACCCAATAGGAAAAGGAGCCTCACAGGACTCCTTTATTTCCCTACATTAGTATTAATGTACCCTCAACGCTTAAACATCTTTATTTAAGCAATACTGAGTATAAAGAAGATCCAAATTAATGCGTGAAATATTTTCTGTCATTGCAAAGTGTCATTAGCGTTCGCAGTGCTATATGCCACAGAAAAAAAATTTTTTCTTGATTTTGAAAATGGGTTATCATCAAAAAAAATCTAAACCTAAAGTTTACATTCATATTTTATTTATATTTTAATAAGGTAACCTAACCCAGCAAATAAAAAAAAGATCTAGAAGAAATTAATCTTCTAGATCTTTTAATGAGTTTTTTTAAATACCTTGTAGATAATCTTCTATGTTACGCTCGAAACCTATTTTAAAATCTTTTATTTCTTCATAGGAATATAAAAGATCATTAATAGTTAATTTACCTTTTGGAAGATTTAAATAACATAATTGACATTCATAACCGCCATTCTTTGAATGGTTAGAATGAAATTCAAATTCTCCATGTTCTAACATATCTCCAAAAAGTTCATCGTCTCCGAGTATATAAAAAATATCATCTAATGTATTTTTTAATTCTTTAACCTTCATTATTTTAATTTTCTCCATTTCTTCTACTATCCATTAATGAAACGCTAACCAATTTAAAATGGTTAGCGCTCATTTCATGAATGTGTAAATTATTACCATATTGAAGCTGTAACCATTGAATATATAATTCTTTTATATTTCTTCTAACTGGTTTGTTATCTTCTAATATGAATGTTTTTCTATTCATGTTCTATATATCGTATCCTAGAGCTCCATTAAAGATTTTATACACTCCAGTAGCTCCATTGTGCCTATTTTTACAACTCTTTGACTTGTTAGGAATAATTTCCACTAATTCAAATATTAAGTTATCTCTAACTATTATTTCATCAAAATTAGACTGCGGACGATCTAATTCTTCACAACTGCCATTGTGAAATTTATTTCCATACTCTCTTTGTTGTTTTTTTAACTTGCTAGTGTATGCGGTTACAAGCTCCGCATTTTCTAGAATGTTATTTTCTTTATCCATGTTTATATACTCCTTTTATTTATATTATGAATTAGTTGTAATTTATCATATTTCATTACTATTGTGTTTATCGCGTCTTCAAGATCTAACCCGCATATCATTAATTCTTTGTATATATGCTTATGATCTAGAATAAAGAAATAGTAATTTTCTTCTATTTCATTATTGCAATATTCACAATGATAATTTACATAACTTTTAGATTCGAATTTAATCGGTTCTACTGTTAATGTATTTTTCATTTTTTCTTCTCCTATGTTCTTTTTAATTATTATATAAACCTTTTTTAAATATGTAAAGTATATTTAAATATTTTTTCTTCTATGTATTACTAGCGGAAAGTTATTTAAAATTTCCTATTGGGATCAAGAGTCACACAGATCCAAAAAAAACCCGATAACCTTTTAAAGTTATCGGGTTAATTTTAAGAAGATTTTCTTCGTGTTTTTCTTTTTCTTTTTTTAAGACCTTTTTGAATTTTATCTTCTTCAATATTTTTTAATATTTCATTTATAAGAAATATCATTATATTTGCAAGCGGTTATAAAACGCTCATAATCAAAACGATGATTATCTTCAGCTAATACACCGCCTAAATTAGAAATAATATTTCTAACCTCTTTTAATATTAATTTTTTTTGATCTTCTGGAATATTTAATTCTTCTATTTCTAATCTAGATATAGAAAAAATACCCGCCAAAGTTATATAATCTTTCCTAGTCATTTTATAACTCTCCTTTTTTATCATCGAATAAATCTAATATAAGTGTATTTAATTCATTCTTTTTACTCATTTTATAATTAATTAACATATCTTCTTTTAAATTATTAAAAGCTATCTCATCATTGCTATATCTTTTAATTAATTTTAGAGCGTCAACTAATTCAATTATTTCATGAGTTAATTGATCGATATCGTACATATCCATTTTTTTATTCTCCTTATGTTGTTAGTTAAGCGGGTTAAAGTTTTTGTTATCTAACCCTAAGGTAAGTTTGCAACTTTACCCGCTCAAATACTTAGACCGCATTGAATACAAGAAGGTTACATATTTTTTTTAATTTTTTTTTAATTGGTAAAATCTAAACCTAAACTTTACATTTAGATTTTTACGAGAATGTGAAAATTTTCACAAATCGAACAGGTGTTCGAAAACGATCAAAATGGTATTTATAACTTTGCTCATTACCGAAAAAAAAATAGTCAGATGATTAGATTTCATGGGGTTTTAGAATCAAAAATTACGATCTAACTTTTTTAAAATTTATATTTATTTCTTTTATCATCAAGGAACAGAATTAGTCAGAATTAAATAAAAAAAGGCGGGTAATAAATACCCGCCTTTAGTCCATGTATTATATTTACTTAACTATCGTATCCGATAGCGCCATTAAATAATTTATACACTGCTGTATCGCTATTGTGTTTTTTTGGACAAGTTTTAGAATTATTTTCAATTATTGTATCTAATTGAAAAACAAATCCATCTCTAATTATGAATTGCTCAAATTCAGGTAATGGCTTTTCTAACTCATCACATGTAGAGTAATTAAAATGACTAGCTAATTTTTTAAGCTGTTCTTTTTTTTGTTGCTCTACATTCTCAGTAATTAAGTTTGCGTTCATTTTTTCTCCTATGTTGTTTTTTCTAATTATATAATACATTTTAAGAATTAGCAATTGAATTAATTATCAATTGCTAATTCTTGTTTTGCTTCTTGTTTGCTATAGCACTCCCTACAGAATGGCTCATCATCAATACAATCGATTTCGTCATGGCTATCCAGTAGGACTTTGTTACAGCTGTAACAATTGGGGTAATAGTTATTTCTATCATTCCATACTTCTAAATCAGTTTCATCAATCGTAGCTGATAATGAAAATGTAACTTCTACATTTTTACTATCGTAACTAAACAATGTTCTAAAATCTTCAGCTCTATTCCATTCGAGTTTAGATTTTAAAATATCTAGCGCTATTTTTTCAATGACGCTGTCTTCAATATCATACATGTTCATTATTTACTCCTTTAATATGGCTCGTTACAATTTTCGCAAGTGTATTCATTTAAAAAAATGTAATCTCCCGCGTCTTGCAATATTTCTTTAGGTATTCGTACCATACAGTTACCGCAATCAATAAGCTCATCGCCAGTTAATTCAGTATCTTCCACGCCACTAATAGCACTAAAGAACTCTTTATCGGTCATATTTTCTCCTTGTTAGCTTGTACTTATTAGACACCTTTAAAAGTAAAAAGGTTACACCTAATTTTATTTTTTATCGCCAGTATAAAAAACGCTATCAGGGTTATCGTTTTCTCTTTCAATGTGTTCTTTAAGTTGTTGTTCTTTTTTTAATTCTTTTAAGAATTTATCTAACATTCCTATAATCATTTTTTTCTCCTTTACGATTAGACACCCTATAACGCTAAAAGGTTACAGGTATTTTATAACTTATTTTTTGCATATATTTTTTTAATCATTACGAAATCTAAAATAGTCAGATTAGATCCGAAATAATTAAATTAGATCAGCTGTAAAAATTAAGAAGAGTAGCTTATTTGCCACTCTTCTTAATTACTTTGCTAACAACAGTTTTGTAAAAAAATACAACTGTTACGAAATAACACCAATACAATATGATATCTAGTGTGTTAAATACTCCATTACCAGAAATATCTAAAATTTCGTATAACTTTGTATTGTATAAAAATGGCTCACTCATATTTCTCCTTTAACACTCTTATAAATACAATTGGGGCATAAGCACTCATCAAATAATTCATCAGCGCATATTAAATCGCTGTCAAATTCGAATGGCTCTCCTAATACCATAAGTGTATTTAAAAGAATAGTTGTTGCTTTGTGTAGTTCTCTTGCATAAGAAGACTTCATCGTGAAATCTTCCTATACGCATAACCACTTTTTTTAACTAAGTCGTTAAATAAACTTCCTACACTTTTATTTCTACGATTAGCACTTCTTAAACTTTTAAAATGTTTAAAAGGTACATCATCATAGGTATACATTGCACCATTGTTAAATTGTACAAATAGTGTTTGTTCTTTAAATGTACTCATGTAATAAATTACATCAATAACGCTACTATCTTTAGTATCGATTTTTCTAGTTCGTGGTACGAACATAATATTCTCCTTGTTAGCTTGTAATACTTAGACTTCATGTAACCATAAAAGGTTACATGAAATCTAAAATATTTTTTATTTTATTCTCTTCTTTAATTCAGCTTTTACTTCTTTAGCTACATCGCCACGCCATGCACTAGCGTTCGATAGAAAATATGTAACAATAGATTTTCCACTATCTAACATATACTTATCGTCAATTGAATCGAGATAAGTCATAGCGTCTAGATAAGGTCGAGCTGAATAGCTAACTTTTTCCATAGTCCAATCCATATAGATTAAACTCGCTATTTCTTGTATAGATAGTTCTTTTAAGTCGTTCATATATCTCCTTTTGTTCTCCCTACTTAGACTTCATGTAACCTAAAAAGGTTACACGAAGATCTAATTTTTTTTATTCCTCTTCTAAAAATTCTGAGTAAAAGATGTCTACCCATGCACTTAATCTAAGTGTCTCAATACAATCTCCTACCGATATTTTATTAGAGTTCTTATATTCAAGCTCATCTGGTAATTCGATATAGGTATCCCATATATCTAAAAATCCATACTCAATATCTCCAATATTGTCTCTATAAATTTCTAGCGCTTCTACGCATACCGATACTAAGCGAACATCGTGTCGTGGATAAAAGTTACCTAATAAATGATTTTTTATTTGATTTTTTAAGTTAATCGTATCCATTAACGCTAACGCTTGAGCTGTTTGATAACCCATTTTTTATTCTCCTTTATTGCTTGTGATACTTAGACTTCAATAACCTTTAAAAGGTTACATAATTTTTAAGATTTTTATTTCTATATATATTTCTATCATCATTATCAAATTTAAATTAGTCAGAAAGATCCAAAAAAAATCAGGGGATATTTCTTCCCCTGATCTCTTCACTAACAACAAGGTAGTTTATAAAACTTCTTGTTCTTGTTCTTGTTTAAATGCTTCTGATAATTCTGTTTTGTCGTAATTGTAACTATCAACAAAGACTTTTGGTATGTTGTCTACTCCTATCTCACTTACTATGTGATAGGTGTATTCCGCTCCCCAGTCATCATCGTTGTGTACAACCCCTACACTTAGAAAATCAAGTGGCTCTTCATTCCAATCATTAGCAAACTCTCTAGCTAAGTAAACTACAAACTTACTTGCTAAATATGAGCTATCGAGAAATCTGTTATCAAAGTCGCTATCTCTAAGAGTTGTTAAAAACTCTACAAGGTCAGCTCCCCCACCTTCTAAATAGTTATCCCAATGACGATATATAGTCGCATTAGGTCTATTATTTTCTAATTGTTCTGTATCACTATAGAATTTATATAATCCTCTAGTTGCCATAATGTTTTCTCCTTTATTGCTTGTACTACTTAGACTATGCGTAACCATAAAAGGTTACACATAATCTAAAATTTTTTAGTTTTCTGTAGCTCTTCTTTTTGCTTTAGCTACTTCAAGATCTTTTTTAAGTTCGCGCATTCTATCGTATAAAGATTGTGTATCATCTCCATACTCTCTAGCTTCATTAATGCGTTCTCTTGTATTTTCGATCTTATTTACTAATACAATTTCTTCATCAGTTATATTAGGTATTATCTCTTTTAATCCCATTTATTACTCCTTTATCATTTTTTCAAAGTCGCTATCGACAAAACCTAAATAACCGCCTTCGTTTAATTCAGCGTCTTGTGATAGTAATAGATAAACAGGTTCGCCACTATCAAACTTTTGATCAGTCTTGAGCATGATAAATGAGTGTCCCCAATCTATCGTTACTTCTTTCCAACCAGTAATAGTTAGTCCTACTAGATTATCTAATTCGTCTATTGAGTTATGTGTTCCTAACAATTTCTCTCCTTTATTGTCTGTACCTATTAGACACTCAATAAATAAAAAAGGTTACAAGTAAATTTATTTTTTTTTGATCTTTTATTTTTATAGATATTCTTTACTACATTATGGATCTGAAATAGTCAGATTTTTTGTTGATCTATTATGTGCTACAAGCTACCTACAGAACTTGGATATACCAAATACTTTCGTATCGGGCAAGGTTTAGTAAGTTCAAATTTCCCCTTGCTTATCCTTTATAAGTAGCTTGTAACACACAGTTTGAGGTTGCCTAGAAAACCTATTACAAAATGCTTTCGCTTAGTTTGTAAGACCTTACTATGTGCTACGAGCTACCTACTTATCCAACCATTTGCTTTCATTTCATTTGTGGAACATAAATAGCTTGTAACACACACATAGTGGACGAAACTGGAAGTTTTGTATGTTTATATCGCCTTTCCTCGTTTTGTACACGAGTTCCAACCTTTCTTTCAACATTAGTATGTGCTACAAGCTACCTACCGATTAGCGTTTCCTTACCCCTACTAATCGTTCAAGGCTCTCTTTAATAAGTGAGGGCTTTATAAATAGCTTGTAACACACAAGTTGATTTTACTTGTTCATTGGTAGCGTTTCCAACTTCCTACTACCGAACTAAGAGAGACAGCTTATGCCTAGTTGTCATCTTCTCTCTCTTATGTGCTACAAGCTACCTACTTATAGATAGCTTAAAGGCAACGAGCTTACTTTCTCCACGACAGCAAAACATGTGGCTGAAACTATCGATAGCTTGTTTATTTCTAAACAATTAATGTCTGCGTTCGTACTTAAACTAAAACTGTTCAGCTGTTACCTTTAAGCTGTCTACAATACTTAGACTACTTCTATGTATAAAAGGTTACATAGTTTTTTATTTAATCTCAATTGAGATCTTCGTAGTGGTAGAGTTTCCTCTACCACTACTTCAGCAACATAGGAGTATATGTTAAAACTAATACTCCTTCTTGTTAGTTAACTATTTGGGTGCAAGTGTTCCCAACCTGCGTTACCACCTTCTTCCCACCAACGACAGCTGATTTTTAAATCATAACAATCGCATAAGTGTTGTAAAAGTGATACTGGTGGCGACCACGCTGTGTCAACTTCAAACTCCATTGACTTGTAATTGTCTGGTTTGTATTCATCAAACTCAACATTGTCTACATCAACTTCAGTTATCCACTTTGTATCCCAATTAGCGTAAGTCCACTCATAAGCGTTTTCACTTCCATATTTCTCTTTTAGTTCATCTACTTCTTCTTCAGTAAGACCAACCATTTCAATATTGTCATCTTTCCCATCTAGAATGTTGTAGCGTACAACTTCTCCTGTTGTCTTATCTACATATTTCCAGTTATTAAATTGTTCGCCATTTATAGTTGTGCTACCGCAATGTATATAAGTTAACTCTTCTGGAACTGCGTAACACTTAGCTAAATCAAATGTTTTAACTAAAGTGTCTTCAAAGTTAAAACGACCTTCGTGTCCTTCACTTTGTCCCATGTTCCATATAAGGTCTATACTCTCTGCGTTACCTTCTATAAATATTGTATTCGTACATACATTTGGCATATATTCTCCTTTGTTTTTGCTTCTATAACTTAGACTACAAATTGTGTAAAAGGTTACATATTAATTAAATAATTTTTTACCTTCAACTGTGTCCGCCATAAGTCCTAAGATTAAATATCTCAGTTCTTGACACTTGACACTATCTTCATCGTTATCACACAAATTTTCGTTCCAGTCATTAAAGATCATGTTTACGAAATCTAGATCTTTCATGTTTTTCTCCTTTGTTTGAATAGATAGCTTGTAACGCACAAGGGCTTGCAATTTATTACGATATTAACCTTATGTGCTACAAGCTACCTACAAGTCTGAGACAACTGACTTCGTGTATGCCTTAGTTCGTTATCATACTTTGAGTACTCTAAGCGAGAGGTCAGCTAGTTCTATAATATAAGTAGCTTTATGTAAGCGATTAGCGTACCACACTGGAATTACATTGTTTATATGGTATTTCACGCCTCTAGTTCTAAGCTAGAGTTTCCAACCTTATGCGTTCTCGCTTACAATACTTAGACTATCTACCTTCAAAAAGGTTACATAGTATTTTATATTTTTGGCTTTTGCCTAATTTTTTGATTAGCTTGTGCCTTCTCTCTGTTAGCTAAGTCTCTGTCTCTAACTAAATAGTAATTAGAAACTAGCTCATATAAACTATGGTCGCTATCTATCCAGTCTCTACAGGTTTGTACCCATGCTTCGTAAGAAACATCTTCATGGTCATCAAACATCTCGTAATCTAACCATGCAATAAGTATTTCTTCATCTTCTTTGTATTCTTTTAAATACTCAATTACATCTTTAACTTTCATATTTTCTCCTTTGTTACTACTTAGACTTTTAAAAAGATAAAAAGGTTACATAGTTTTTATATTATTCTTCTTCTATTGAGTTGTACCAAATAACAATCGTATTATTAAGTTCCATATCGTATTGATCATTTGAATTTAATTCAACTGGGGAATATGTACTCGCATATCCCCAATTAGTATGTCCATAATTATCTTCTACATAATCATCAATATATTCTGTTATGTCTCTCATGTATTTACTCCTCTTCGTAGCTGGCAAATTTTTCTTGGAGTTTTTTAAACTCTTCGATATTTGGAGCTATGTGTTTCATAAACTCTTCAGGTGTAGTCTCAGTAACTTTACCTGAAGCCATATCATGTATAATCATTTCATATCCTTTGTTTGCTTACACTTATTAGACTACTTAGATACGAAAAGGTTACATATTTTAAATATTTTTTTTGATCCTATTTGGATCTACTTGAAGATCTTTTTTTTTATATATCTATATTCTCATTAAGAATTATGAATTAGTCAGTTTTTTTTATTTGGTTTTCGTTTTTTCTTAGGCTGCCCTTCTAAGAATCTGATGAGTAGCCCAATCATTGAGCTACTACATCTTTCAAATCTAACTCTACCTCAATACCCAAATCATTTAACCATGAATGTATTTCGTTATGTAAAGCTAGCCAAACATCAGCCTGGTCAGGCTCTATGTCTAAGACATCAGGTCCTAATTCATGCGCACTTAAAAATTTCTGCGCTGTGCTGTCTAGTTTTAAATTGATACTTGCTGTGTATTCGTACTCCATTATTCCTCCTCTACTATTGTTATTTCTGTACCCTCACATAGATAACCCTTGCCTACTAAACCTTCAGCCTCTCCATAAAAGATTTCTTCTGCGTGGTCTTCGTCTTTTGCCTCTATCTCATATCCATAAGTTAGATTTTCAAACACTGTAAATTTTTTCATTCTTCCTCCTCTGTGCAATCTTCACAACTTTCGCCTTCATCGCTATCACAACAACAGCCCATGTCTATCGTGATATCTTCTCCTTCGGCAAATGGCACTTCACAAATGTAATACTCCATTCTGTTGACATAGTGGACGCCACTTAAAAGATAATCATGATTATCTTCATTAGTTAAAGTCCAAATATATTGGTACTCTGTGTTCTGTAACATTTCTTTGTCATCATCGTCATATACATCGAATGCGCCATAACTTTCTTCGCCCTGTACAGAAACATAATTCTGCCCATACTTATTTTTATTTAGTATTGGCTTATATGTATCCACCCATTCTTTGTAAGTAATCTCTTTGTTCATTTTTCTCCTTTGTGTTGTACTAATTAGACTTCACAAAAGAGAAAAAGGTTACAGGTGTTCTAAATTTTCTTCGCTTAAACCTATGCTTTCAGCAAATTTAATTCCATCTTCATAAGTGAAGGTTCTTAAACTCCCATCTTCGCTTAATAGGTATTCTTTTTCATTTAAAACAACATTATGTTCGTGTCTAAACAAAACATAATTCTGTTCATTTAGTGATATTTCTTCCCACGCCATTTAATTCTCCTTATATATTTATTCATTATTGATCAAAAATAGTCAGATTTTTTGAAAGTTGGGGATCTTTCCGATCCCCATTTGTTTATGCTTTCTCCATTTCTCTAGAGATTATGTCAAAAACATTTTCTCTAATAAAAGTATCAATATTATATGTTCCATCCCAAATGCCTCTTAATCTTTCAATTTCCAGGACTTTAAAGACAGCTTTTAAAATATTGTCTTGTGTGAATCCTTCTTGATCATAATAAGCATTTTCAATGTAATTTACCCCTTCTACGAGGTTTAATAACTCTCCTTCTATGTTTAGCACCTGTCCTGTGTTTGGACTTTTAACTTGTATCATTTTTTCTCCTTTAACTCTTAGACCTCCGAAGAGGTCTAAAGGTTACATAGTTTTTAATAATTTTGAACAAGTATTGACCCGCCATGGACTGGCAATACAACTGTACTTGTTCTTATTTCTTCCATGTCTTCTACAAAGTCATAATCTTCCAGGCACTCTTTTTCGTTTTCGTACTCTGTCCAATCGCAACAAATTGCTATAGGATCAAATTCTATATCCTCTCCTATACCTTCGCTTAGATCATCAAAATAATGATAAAGTGTTTGTAATGCGTTTGGGCTAAAATTATCTCTGCGTTCTAAAAATCTACTAACAAATGAATACTCATCTAAAGTGTCTTTAATAGCCATTATTCCTCCTCTAATATTTCATAATCTGGTAAGTCTGTTGTGCTAGTCCACCAGTCAATTAATGCGTCTTTAATCTCATTACTATCATGTATGTCTTGAACATCAATATAAACATTGAAGTCAAACTTTGCATATATAGCCATTATTTCTCCTTTGTCTTACTAACCAAATGAAAAGAAAACCAATCAGCGTTAAATCGTTCTAATTGTTCTTCTAAAGATCTTCTAAAACAATCTTCGGCATATTCTTTCCCATATTCTGTAACAATTGTTATATAATCAACTACTTTTCCATTATCTAGATTCGCAACAAAATTATATTTCCAACTGTTTTTGTTTGGCTTATATGTTTTTATTTTTGTCATTATTACTCCTTTGTTTTGTCTGTACTATTTAGACTATATCATATTAAAAAGGTTACATAGTTTTTATTTTATTTTTTTTACTTATGAATCATATATATATGTTGATCCAGATAATGATCCAGGAGAAAGAAAGTAGTACATATTTTATCTCATTATGATCAAAAAATAGTCAGATATATATTTTTTTATTTCATTAAGACTTTAAATTAGTCAGACAATCTAAACCTAAAGTAGAGATCCATATTTTTATCTGGATCTAAAGTTTATATATATATTTTTATTTCATTATGCCTAAAAAGAGTCAGATACTTTCACAAAATTGTGTGATTGTGAATTATTTTTCACAAAGGCGGGTCCTCGTGAAATTTATTGGGTACCCCCCTTCATTTAACAATAATTTAACATCTATAAGTTGTAATGGGGTAGGGGGTTATGTTATATTTATTACTTATTCCTTTGAGCAAATTTTTTCGGCATAATTTGTCTTTTGTAATTACCCTTCATAAATTGTTTAAGAACATATTCTGCATTGCCATTTGGCAACCATATTGCAGGCTGTAGTTTAGATCTTCTAACAATTCTATCTAATTCCTTTATAGCTTTAGGATAAGCAGCGGTATCTTTTGGTATATTTGAATTGATCCATTTTCTAACGCCATCTAAATCTTTTCCATATTTTTTTACAATATGTGAATTATCTAAATCATTTATGTATCTTTCTTGCGCTCTAATTTCTGGGAATATAGTTGAAAGTCTGTCATAAAATTCTGGATCTTCTCTTGCCCACTTGTCTAGCTTCTTAGAGTTTTCTGTGTTAAGTGGAGTAGCCACTCTAAATGTATCGCCTGTCCATAGTTGATTTTCATACCACGATGTATATCTGTGTCCAGTATCTGCGAAGTATTTAAAAACATCATCAACTTCCCAATCATAAATAGGTTTACATAATTTTACTCTTGTATTGTTTGGACTCAAAGATATGTAGTTTTCATTTAAAGAATTAACAACAGATCTATACCTTACTAAACTTTCTGAAGCTCTTACACCTGTCATTATTGCTACACTACCTGTGTAATTACTAGCAATAACATTATCTACCAGGTATTGTGTATAGATTTGTTCAGTATTGTCTAGTGTCTCTGCCCATTCAGGCTTTGGTCTTAACCACTGCCTATCTTTATGTGGTGTCCAAAAAATGATAGATTTTGATTCGCCAAGAATATATTTGGTGCTTCTTAAAGGGATTGCATACCAAGTAAAGTTTGTCCAGGGTTGTTGCATATAGAAAAAAACATTATTTAATACTGCTTGTGGAACTAACTCTTCATCTCTGAAGATTACATTTACTTGATCTAATCCTCTTTCTTGAGCAACTTCCCAATGTAAGTTGACAAGAACACCCGAATCTTTTCCACCCGAAAAAGAAGAAACAACATTATCATAAACATCGTAAATGTGGTGTATTCTTTTCTTGGCTTCTTCATATACATTAGCTTCTATAAACTTTCTCTGTCTAGCCATCAATTATCATCTTTATATGATTATTAAGCCTTTCAGAAATTGTTTCTCCAGGTACTTTTCTCTTTAAATAATCTAGTAATTTAAAAAATTCATCTTGTTGGTATTCTTCTTCAAACATTATATCAAAGTAAAGATTGTCTTCTTTAATTGAAGGCTCGTCAATTGTATCAGGCTTAAATGGTTCTTCGTCCTCTTGTAGCATTAGTTCTATTGTTTCGTTATCAAATCCAATATCGGAGAGATCAGGTGTACTATCAGATATGTTAGAGATAGCTTCCAATAACTCTGGTGTATTCCAGCCACCAAGTTCCTCAAGTCTATTATCTGCAATAATGTAAGCCATAGCGTCTTCTTCGCTTTCAATATTTACGCCTGATACAACAGGAACTAACCAATCTCCTTCATCTTCTTTTAATTGTTCAGGCATAGTTAATTCTTTCTGTTGCATTAGTTCGAGTGCTTTTTTTCTACCATGACCTGCAAGTAGTTTCCCTGTATGATAATTTTTAATAAAAGGATTAATAAATCCAAATCTCTCAATGGATAACATTATTTTTTCTACATCATGCTTCTTAGGGTTTTTAGGCTCTACTTGTAATTCAGATAATTTTACCCATTCTATTTTAAGTTCACTCATCAGTTATACTCCTGCAATGTTCAGTTAATCTACCTGCAAAATTTTCAATGTCAGAATTGTTATTTAACCATTCTAAAAACTTAAACCAATCAGACTGGTGTTTTTCATTATCAAAAATTAAACGATACTTTATTCTTGGATCTCCTAAACCTCTGTCTGTATCATCAGCTTCCCAATTACCATCAACATCATTTTGCATAATGTCTATATCATCTAAATCAAAACCAACACCATCTAAATTTTCTATATTTTTAAGCATATTTAATAAAAGATCTTTATCCCAACCACCGATTTCAGTTAATTTATTGTCGGCAATTAAGTAAGATAAAGCTTCTTCTTCGTTTTCAAAACTTAGACCTGTTAATACAGGGACTAACCACATGTTATCTTCATCAGACAATATACCTTTTGGTACTGAATACTGTGATTTATACATTTTAATAAGTGCTTCTAATCTTCCATGTCCAGCTACAAGCTTCTGATCAGATTCATTCTGTATTAAAGGTGCATTAAATCCAAATCTTTTTATAGAATTTATAATAACTCCTATGTCGTGATCTTTTGGGTTTAAATCAGCTCCATAAATCTGATCTAAACGAATATATTTAATTTGTGGCTGCATTTTGATCCTTCCAAAACTTTCTAGCTCTGAGTTCTTTTAATTGTAACTTTGCACCCAATGGATTAAAGTTGACTGTCTTAGCTTGTGTGTAATTAGAAAACTTATCCACTTCTGCTTTTTTCATTAAAAAAAATGCTGAAACTACTTTATTTGTACTAAACCTTGGTCGTTGTTTATGGTTTTTACGATGAATAAGAGCTGAAATGGTACTGAATTTAATACTCATGCCTTCACAAAATTTTTCAAACTCATTTTGACCACAATTATACTCACGCCAAAGATTATACCATTCACTAACAGGCACTAAATAAACATATTTATTTTTTGCTAATAACTCAGGGCAATGTTTAGTTTGGTAATCAACAATTGCATCCGATATTTCTATAACTGAAGTAATAAGAGAATCGTGTTTCCCATGTTTAATCATAGAATAAATATTGCTACCTATTTTATTGTAAGTGCTTTTGCCATTAATAGGAGTTCTTATTTGTCTATAGTTAAAATCTTTTACTACTTTAGAAATGTCGTTTAATATTCCTTGGACATCAGCAGGATCAATAACTCTAAGTGTATTAATCCTTGTCATCTTCTGCTGCATATAAAGCTCTCATTTGTCCTAAAGCTTCGTCCTCGGTTTCATGACAACCCATAATTTGTTCATCAGTTGTCTTCTGTACGCAGTATTTATTATCTTCTTCAATAATTCTATATGGCATAATTTTCCTATCTAAATTTTGTTATTGGCATTTTACCTGTAGCTTTTGCCCACTGTAAAATGTCTTCTCTGTACCAAAGAGGTGTCTTTTGATTATTAAGATACTTCTGTGGTATTGGCATTTGCTTTCTGTGAAGCCAAACCGATATTAGATTCGGCTTCACATTCAAAAGCTCTGCTACTTCTGTAGTAGAAACTATATTATCCATTGTTAAAATGGAGCGTCTTCTGGACCTATTTGTTCCATTGGTCTAGCTACAGGAGGTTCTGAGTTCACAGGTTGCTCATAAGTTGTAGTCTCTACAGAGTCATTTGATTCTGAATACCCTCTACTTACATTCGCAGCTTGTGCGTACTTAAGAGAAAGACCTACATCCTCAGCTACAATTTGTGTAGACTGTCTTTTAATTGGGTTACCTTCCGAATCTGTTCCTGATTCGTAAGTATCAATCTCTACTCTTCCTGTTACTACAGCTCTAAAAGATTTACCGCCTGCATTATTAAATGTTTCTGATACATTTTTTGCAAGATCTCCAAAGGATACAAAGTTAAACCACATAGAGTCTTCATCTGGTCCTTTAGATACTGCTAATCTTCCTCTGCAATAGGCATTACCATTGCTAGAGTATTTTAATTCAATGTTAGTTAAGTTACCTTGAAAGGTTCCTTGCGTTACTGCCATTATTTCTCCTCGTCAAAGCGATCCCAATTATCTTGTATCGCGTCTATTACTTTATTTAATTCGCTTAACCTGAATAATACTAAACCATCACTGGTTCCTTCAGGCATTGCTACCATCATAAATGGCTTTGATTTATTGCCACCTATTGATTCTTTTACATTTTCCCAAGACTGAGCTTCTGCTTTTAAAAATCTTGTATAAATTGGTCCTACTTGCTTACCACTTTTTACCTCGACTCTTACAGAACTATCCCAGTTCTCTTCGTGTGCGTCTGCACCATGAAACTTTCGTGAAGGAATCTTTAATTTTTTCCTTACAGAGTTTTGCTTTGCTCTACCTTTAGATCTATTCCTTCTGTTAATACAAGTTCTACACTCACATTTTCTTTTAGGAACACCAGTAACTTTGCATTCTCCCTGTTGTTTCTTTACTGAATTTGGTTGTGAAATACTTTTTACTCCCGATTCAATACTTTTTCTTGCCTTATATTCTTCCCATGTTTCATTCTCAACATCCCAAGCTTTTTTATTTGGTTTATCTATTGAAAATGACATAGTAATATTATATTACAACAAAAAAATCAGCTTGTCTTGTTTTCCGCACGAATTTGTTGTTTACGAACTTCTAACTCGCTAATTGTATGTTGAGCAGTTCCAGGTTGTACAGTGTCTAAAGCTTCCCACCATTTATCTAAAGCTGCAGGAGTAAGCTCTGCTTTGTTGCTAAATCTTTGCTTGTAAAGTCTAGCTCTCCTGTAAACCTCTTCAGGGGTTGCACCTTTTTTCTCTAATTCTTTTATAGACTCATTCCAAGAACCATACATCTTAGTTTTTTCTTTAGGATCATACCCGCAGACTTCTACCAAAGGTCTCCATAGTGGAGTAATTGTTACAGTTCTTTTTTTCTTAACTTCTACATCTATTTGAAAACTATTGTCTTCAACAATTATATTTTTGTTTGGGTGTACCTCTTCAGTCTCAACATCTACTGTTTTAAATACTGGTGGCGCAGTCCATTGTAATATATATATATTACTTTTTTGATGACCATCTTCGTACCTATTTTCAACAACAATACAACCTTTTTCTTTCAATTCGTTAATTCTGTTGATTATAGTTCCACGCGATACTTTTAGTCTTTCGGCTAAAGTGCTGTGGGATACAAAAGTAGATTTGGTTTCGTTGCTAGCATATTTTGCCAAAGCACCATAAACCATATAGGCTCCTGGAGTTATATTTATATCCAAGAGCCATTCAGGTATCATTGAAAACTTGGTTTGGTATTCAACCCCAAAATTTTCTTCTTCCACTTATGAAATCTCCTTAAGATCTATGTTTAAATCTTTTGCTAATTGTACATCTAGAAAGTACTGATCTTGCGCCCAAAGGTGTAATCCTACACCTAATTTGGCAGCAGCTCTTTTAAATGCGTCAGATTCCATCTTCTTAATTTTTTCTCCTGTACTGTCTTTATCAAAGGTTTCAGTACCTGCACCAGAAACAGTAACTTCTGTACCATCTACTTTAGCAGTTATCATTCCTTTAACAGCTACAACTTTATCAGCTTCATAAACTACTTCCCAATCCCAACTATAAGCACCAACAACTTGTAAAAGTCTCTGTGCAATAACTGCATGGTTAATGTAGTCTTCTTGCCTAGTTCCCTTTTTTATAGTTCTAATAAGCTGGCTAGGGAACTTTTTAGCCAATCTTAAAATTTGTGATTTGCTCTCACTCATCTTTGTCTCCTTCGTCTTTTTTGGATAAGTCAATGACTTCTCCATCATCTAGTTCTTGCATATACTTCGGTGCTTTGTATGCAGGAAGTATGTTAACTCCAGGTGTCTCTACTTGTTCAAATAATGATTCAAGTATTACCCAAGGATCTTGTCCTCGCCTTTGTGCTACAGCTTTTATTCCTGTAATCCTAAAGCTAGGATTTACAACAAGCTCCCAATCATCTCCTAAATAGTCGATAACTTTTTTCTTGTCGTAAGGCTTCCAAGTAAATTTTGGTTTGCCAATTATTATATCATCTCCAATTCTCTTTGCAGAGTTATAAAGATTTCCTGATAATGCGTCTCCCAAAACTTTTTTAGCTTGGCGTAAATTAGAACTTATATTATCTATCCCTTTAATGATTTGATATATCTCTTCATTGGACATTTCTCTAAGACCTTCAACTTCTATCTGTTCTTCTTCTCCGAATTGCAGTATTTGATCTTGAACTTCTTGTTCTACTTTAAATGCTTTTTCCCTGTTGTTCATATTGCCCTCGCAAACAATTGAACTTGTTTTTCATAAGCTGAACCTACATCAGTTCCAACTCTTGTTCTCACAGTTGTCTCTAAGTTGCCATAAGTTTCTCTTGCATACTTACCACGCATATAGAGATTAAGCCTTGTCTTTCTCAACATATCTTGACCTAATGTCCCATTCTTAGAAACAACAATCCAATTACTTGACTCAACAATATGCCATTCATTTTTAGCGTTCCTTAAAGTGTCTAAGACTTCTTTAGTAAAAACTTTATTAGTTCTACCAGATCCGCCACGACTAACTTCAGGTAAGCTGTCTACTTTTTCTATTGTCATAGTCTCCTTTATTTGTAATCAATTATTACATAAACTATTTTATAATGCAAACTATTTGTACAGAAAAAGATGTACAATTAATATATGGAAGAATTTAATCAAGACTCTTGGATCTGGATAGATGTATCAGATACACAAGATGACTGTGTCTTTTGTGGCACTGTTTTTAAAAATGATCACTTAGCTACATGTCCCTCTAATATAATTTCTTACCATGAAGGTGCTACAAGATTGTGGACAAGATTATTTGATGACGAAAAGACGACAGAAGATTATTATTCCGATATTGGAAAACAGCTTATGATGGCTGCTGATCAAATACTTAAAGCACAACAAGTATGGACAGATAAAACCATACTTCAAAAAATGGACGAAGTTTTTAACAATTGGGGTATATTAACAGAGTTTGCTGAAGTACTTTATGAATTAAAAATAGTACAAACTCCTACAGAAATAATTGATTATTACAAAAACCCTACAATGTATGAAAGAGAATTTACTATTTGGTCTGAATTTGATTACCCATTTGTTGATGAAGATACTTGGCAAGATTTCATTTCTAGACTAAACTTACAAAACAATGGAGAAGACACTACAAGATACTAAATTTGATTCTAAATTAGATTTAGTAATTGATCTATTAAATGATCACGATATAAATATTTTTAAAGTAATTGATACTTATGAAGACTCCAAATTAGTTAAAAAAATACTGGGTTTAGATTCTACAATGTCTGAAGCAGACATGATTCAACTTGAGAATAAACTAATTGGCAATGAACATCACAAAGACTATAGAACCACTTTACAATTTGCCAGAAATCTTGTTATGAATTGGTTAATAGAAGATTTTGTATATTACATGTTGCGTAAACAAGACATAGAAGTGAAAAGAACTGGTAAAGATGGTCATAGAAAACTTCTTAAAGGTTGGAATGCAAGTTCTGATCCAGACTTACAGTGCAAAATTAATAACAATAATCTTTGGATTGAAGTCATAGCTAATTACCCAACACAATCTTTTGATTCTTTTTGGGAGTCTGAAGGGTACTATGATCTTAGGGATTATAAATTAAAAAATTTAAAATCTAAAAGCTACAAAGATAAAACAATTGTTTTGGGTGTAAATGTTAAACAAAAAAAATATTTTACTATGCAGATAACACCTGATCTACAATCTTTAGATTATTCTCCTGAAGAAAAATTTGGGAATAAGCTTACAAAAAAAGTTATGTTTCCAGGCGGTAAACCTACCCTAACTGATTTTAGCAAGCTTCATTATTCAGTTAGAAATATGTTGAGACAAATAGCTTACCACCCACTAACAGAGGGTAAAGAAATGGAATCTTTAATAACCCAATATTTTGAGACACAAAGAGGATTCTGCGTAGCTACACAAAATACAGATAAAAATTTAATACATGTTAAAACTAAAGTAGTTACAGATGAAGCGCAGATTTATTATGTGTACTACCAAGAAGGAAAAAATAGTAGTGAAATAGAAATCCCAGTAGATCATATTATGAATGATTATGACTATGGTTTTCAATTTAGTTTTGACAATAAGTCAAAATTATATTGTTGGGAGGGATCAGTTTTGAAACACTATATCCAATATAATTTAAAAGATAAAAAAGTATGGGAAGCATATTTGAACAAAGATAGGGATACTTTAATTCTACCTGCAAAATATGTACCTAACATTAAAGAAATAAAACTCTCTCAAAAATTTCAAGAAATACTGTAACCTTTTTTACATTATAGTAGTCTAAGTAGTAAGGGCTTGAAAGGTTTAGACTTATCAAGTGTTGCGGGACAGTTGGTAAGTAACGAGGGTTCGATTCCCTCCAAGTCCACTAGAAAGCCTAGGAGAAAATTCGTTATTTAGATAATGATAGTATATGTACGATACCTAGGCTTTCTTAACTTTCTATGTAACCTTTTTACAGGTTATGTAGTCTAAGTAATAAAGGAGAAAAATGACAGACGAAGAGTTCCAAGAGGAGTTCGGTATGACAATCGCTGAGTTTGACGATTATGTCGAAAATGGGGATTGGTTTATAGAAGGAGAAAAATGAGAGAAATAAAAGCAAACTTCTCCATTACAGGAGAATATATTGTTAATCTTTTTGCAGAAGATTGGGAAGCTCCTAACGAGGAGAGTGTCAATCGTAAGATTGTTATGCAAAAGATCGATAGGAAATTAAAAGAAAAAGGTATTGACGCTTTTGATTTTCAAATGGCTATAAGAGTAAGAGAACAAGAAGTTGAGGAAGTTAATCCTGTTAACGATAACTTTGCTGAACTAGAAGAGCCACCATTCTAATGAAGATAATGGTTACTTTTGACACAACTGAAGATTATATTCTTGAAGCAAATTCTGTTCAGGAAGCTTTAGATCTTGTTAATAAAATATATACTTTTAAACAAGAAGCTCAAGAAGATTTATTGAAACAGTACAACATAGAACTACATGTAGATATTGTTAAAACATATATGGAAGAAGAATAAATGGAAAAATGTAAATTATGTGATGAAGTATTTTCTAAAGGTAACAATGCTGTTTTATGTGAAATGTGTAAATATGAAATGCGATTCAGCATAATGGAAGCTATTAAATGATAGAAGATTCATTTGAAGCAGAACTTTATTGGGATCTAAAGGA
>Ga0208767_1000788_pt1 | contig 25961 bp, 43 predicted proteins | sample VirMetDEL_Mar_21_FD_184514 | JGI IMG/M metagenome (GOLD analysis project Ga0208767, IMG submission 184514) | Aqueous microbial communities from the Delaware River and Bay under freshwater to marine salinity gradient to study organic matter... | ecosystem: Environmental > Aquatic > Marine >... | reverse complement strand
TAACAATGACATAATTAGGTGTAGCACCTAAACCATGTGCTATAGTTCCTTCTGAACCTGTTCCTGTATAGGTTATAATACTAAATCCTGCTGTTGGATTTGCTTGAACTGTAGCAGCAGGATTACTGCCACTCTCACTTATAGTTGCTGTAGCTGTTCCACCATTAGCTTTCCACTGCCATGCTACATAGGTTTGACCACTGATATTTACTCTATCATCTCCGCCATTAACTGTGAAACCATCAGCATTAAAACTTTCTAATCTATCTGTTTCAGTTCCTTCTGCATTTGTTTGATTTGAAGCAATAAAATTATCTACACCTCTAGCAGAATCATGAACACTGTGATTTTCATCTCTTGTTCTACATTTAAGCCAAATCCAATCTGGTTGTAAATCTGAGTTTCCATCATTTACTACTGATAAAGAACTACCTGTGCCAGAATAGGTAGCAGTTTGAAAATGTGCTGAAGGGTCGTCTATTGTTGTATATGCCATATTATTTCCTTATCCAAACTCCGCTAATCTTTTAGTACATAGTGCATAATATCCTGATGGTGGTGCATACTCAAAGTTACCATACTTGCCATCTGAGTTGCCACTTGATATTGAAAATGCAGGGTTACCAAAATTACAATCCATTCTAGTATCATGTCCATTTCTATTATCGCCCACTGCAAAATAGTAAAATCCATCTATAGTTCCTGATGGTGCTTGAATAGACACTGCTCCAGTTCCTGTTGAACCTGAGGTGGGGTCACCACTATTTTGAAATGTTCCGTTCTTAGAAAAATACAATTTGTTATTATCTAAATCTAAAGCTATTCCAATAATGTCACCATCATCATAAGTATTACCATATGAAGAGCCACCTGAATTATTTGATTTAACATTTCCATTATTTGCCGTGTACCCATAGTTAAATTCGTTTTTTGTTAATTTATCATCATTACCACTCGCTATACATGGTCTTGATGCTATGCCTATTTCAGCATAATCAGGAATTGTAACTGCTTTTATTTCGCAATACCACTTACCAGATGAAACTCCTATAGTTGAAATATTATAAACTGTTGAAGTGCCATTATCAAAATCAACTCTTGTGTTACCCTCTGATAAAGCTGCAGGATTAAATTGATTTGCTAAAGGATTTATAGTAGCAAAATTATTAGTAGGTGTATCTTCTGTTACATCAGTAGCTGCAAGATTATTTGGTGTAAAATGATTATCATTACCAGATGTATCTGCACCTATGCCACTAGAATTTGCACTTGTTCCTGTTTGTTGAAACTCTAAATAAACTCCGTTAGTGCCATAGCTTCCTGTATATTTTTTAGGAATCCAAACTGCATTATCATCAAACTCTCCAAAGTCCGTATGTGCTTTTGCAGTTCCGTCAATAAGATGAATTTCTGCTAAATATCCATCAAATAAAGCTGAATCACCTACTTGTTGCCTACCAATGATATTGTTGTAGCCTGATACATTCATGTAACTATCATAGTTGAGAGTAGGATAATTTGCAGTTGCGAAACTTGTGACTTTTACTCCATTGACATAAAGTTCTAATCTATCTGCTTCAGTTGATTGGGTGGAATCGTGTTTTATAAAAAAATGGTACCATGCACTAGGGTCGCGATAAACTGCATTGGTTTCTAATCTATCTACATATCCACCAGAATAATTATAAAAATTAAATCTGTTAGTGCTTTCATCAAAAAACATTGATGAATAATTAGTAGTATTATTTGATGTAAATATAAATTGTTGACTACCACTTGATGGAATTTCGCTTCTTTTTACCCAAGAACTCCAAGTCCAAGTCTTTCTATTACCGCCGCTATTTGTTCTTGTTAGATAAGCACTATCATCATCATTAAATCTTAAAGAGTTACTTACTTCGTAACCGCCACTTACTGAATTAGCACCTAAGATACTAACCATACTATACTACCTCGTCTGGAAACTCGCCTAGTGGTCTTGATGTAACTCCCTCACTGTCTGTGGTATATGTTAGTAGAGTTATCAGTGCTTCTACATTAGCACATCCGTCTATAGATGTTTCCATAGCATTGACTTTTGTTCTAACCGCTGCTCTGTATGTTGCAATATTACTTGGTACAGAATAGCTACCAACATCTGCAGCTTTAATAACATACCAATCTGTTCTAGAAAGTAGTGCTGCAGCTTCTGTATTAAATTTATTTTTGTACATAGATTTTAAACCTTGTACTTTAACATCACCTACAGATTTACCTTCAGGTATTAATCCATCTGTATTATCTTGTGATGTATATAAAGAATCTGCAATAGCTTTAGCAGTCGCTGTTCCATAACTACCTGTTACTTTACCACTACCAAATGCATAAGTAATATTTGTATTAATATAAAACTCTTCATCTTTTCTATTAGTGCTATCAATTTCTACAGTATAAATGCCTATAGCATTTCTCTCTGCCTCAGTCCATAAACTATAAATAGTTTTAGGATATTGATTATCTCCTATTGTAATTCCTTTGTTTCCTTTAGGGAATTGTGTGATTGTTCCTGATTCTACTAATGCAAACATATTTACTCCTATGATAATGTTAGGTTAAGATTTCTACCTACCTCTAAAAACTTTGAACCATTGTATCTAAATACAAACAAATCACCTTTAGCTGCTGTTGTAGTTAGTGTCGGTGCGGTGTCTTCGGTAAACTCATATGCAGCATTAAAGGTAACTGTTCTTGAGCCTGTGCCGTCTTGAATAATTAATAAAGATACGAACTGTCCTGTTTGTGCATTGGTCCCTGCACCTAATGTTCTGTTATCACCTAGTGTTACTTTTGCTACAGGTGATGTTGATACATCCCATGATATTGTGGATGCATCTGTTAGTGTTGCTTCTGCATTATATGCACCTACATTAAACTTTGCATTGGCTGAAGATAATACAAATCTATCTGTACCACCTGCTTTAAAATCTATTTGGTCATCTGTATCGGCTGTAATACTTGAATCACCATCGACATCTAATATAAACTCTGCACCATTGATATCTGTATTCATTGGTCCACCCACTGCACCAGATATTTCTACAATAAAGATTGATGCTCCACTTGCAGGTGCTGTGGTAAAGGTAATTTGTGTTCCGCCTGTAGCTAGTGTATAGTCTGTTCCGGGTTTTTGTACAACACCATCGTGAGATACTAATAGTTGTGCAGGAGAACCTACTTGCGTTCCTAAACTAAATGTTGTGTTAGAACCATTGTAAGTATTACCACTAGTGTCTAAGACACTGAAGGTTCCGTTTTTTATTGATTGTCCTATATATGCCATTATTTATCCCCTAATTTATCTGTGTCCCAAACAGCTTTTATTTCGTCTACTGTTGTTTTTGAATCTACTTGTGCAGGGAAATTTCTTAATTCATTTTTTTTAGTTATTATAGCAGCAGTATCTGAACCTGCTTCTTGTGCTTTCATAAACTCAACATCCAAAGCTGCTAGTTTTAATTCTCTAGCTTTTCTAATTTTTTCTTTCCAAATGTTTTTAGCTTTTGTTATATCTACTGTAATGCTCATTAATCTCCTACTCCATCTGTTAATTCTGATTCAGCTATTGTCCAAGCATTTCTAAATGTTCTGTCTGAAGAAATTTCAGTAGTATCTACTATTTTATATTTTTTTCCAGTAGGAACAGCTTGTTTAGCTATCTCATTTATACTTCTAGTTTCATTGATTCCGGGTATAACGATTGCTACTACCCCATTGTCTTGTAAATATAATATTCTTTTAGTTTGGTCTGCCATTTTAACTATCTCCAAAAACCATACATGAGATTTCTCCTTGGTCTGCTGCTGACCCTCCATGGTGTATAATGACAATTCTAAAACTTCCTGTTGCCTTAGCGGTTCCATCTGATGTTACAAAAGCATAATGATTACTAGAGGATGAGCCTATAATACTTGCAGCTACGGCATAGTTAGCACTACCCATTGCTGTTGTAAAAGTAACAGTGTAATCTCCTGTGCCATTGTCTGTAATACTTGCAATATTAAAATCATCATCAATATGAGCCGTTCCACCACCATCTAAATCTATCCAAGCCTTACATACTCTTTGTTTTAAATTATTTGCTTCAGTAGATGTAGCATCAACTTTTCCTAAAGTGACTGCACCATCGGCAATATCTCCTGTGGTTATTGTACCGTCTGTGATTCCCCCTGTTGGTATTGTTGTCTTACTCATTTATCCTCCTATAACTTATCCATTTCTGCTTTTACTTTTGTCCATGTTATTTCTGAATGAGGACAAGTTTTTGTGGTTATTGCACTTCCACCACTTTCTCCAGTAATCCATTCAATGTTATTATTAAAATCATCTTCAGTTAAAATATCCCCTTCAACATTACAAACTGCATCAGCTTTTAAAGTCCTTAATGACTTCCAAAATTTTTCCATGTTTTCCATTATGCTAATACCTCTTTTGTTGTCATAAACATATAACCACCTTGACCAGCAACATTTTGATTCATGTACATAGTCATTCCACTATTATCTACTTTGTGTTGTACACGATATATAACTGCACTTGTAGTGTTTGGACTATCTTCAAATTCAAAAGCTAATCCATAACCTTGATGGTCTAAGTCAGCTTTAAAAGCGAACATAGATGAATTATGACCAGAATTAAGAATATAAGCAGTACTACCACCTATATCTCTTTGAACCACTATATGACCTAAGTTATCACTATTGGTTACAACAGCAGTAGAACAATACCATGATACTAAAATCTTAGAACTTGTTGAAGAAGGTGTTATTGCAGTTGGTGTAAATATTGTAGCATAGCTTGTAGAGTTTGTAGAAAATTTACTTGTAGAATTATTATGAACTACTTGTCCTATTTTACCAAAGCCTGTTGCTTTAGCTGAAGTTACTGCATCATCTGCTATACTATTTGTTCCTATTGTACTAAGTGCCATGTTTACCCCTTGCTATTTGCATCCTTGACAGCCTTGATATGTTTGTACCAAGAACCTGTCTTATCTAATTTACCATCATCAATATCGTGGTATAGTTTATCTAATTGTTCATTCCATGATAAGTATTCTGTTTTTCTTTTACTTAAAACATCTGATAAAGTTTCTACAGTGTTACCTGCAGTTTCGTAAGATGCTATTTGTGAATCTGTTGGTTTAGAAAAACTATATGTCCATGTTTTAATATAGTCGCCATTACCATCACCATCATTTTGTAAAGATACTTTTGTGTTATCCCAAGTATCAGAGTTTGCTTCTATATATAATTTTGTTTTTGTATATAAACTTGCCATATTATGCTCCCGTAATTCTAAATCCACCAAAGTATGTAAAACCTGCATTATCACCTGTAATTGTTGTTCCACTTCCAAAATCTGTGAATGTCACAATTTGAAAATAATCGTCTGCGTCTGCGTCAACTATAATTGATGAATGTAAACTTGGCTCTCTATCCGAACTACTGTTTAATGCTATATGTTTATATCTTCCCATAACACTACTTCCATTTTTTTTAAAATCAAATTCAGTTGTTGCTTGGTCGTGAACTGCTTGAATATTTAATTGAGCAAATAAAAAATATTTACCCGCTACAGTTGGTGTAAATTTACTTGTAGATGTATTGTATTTTCCGTCTGAATCAAATATTTCTGAATTAAATGTCACGATTGTAGAAGTATTAGCACTCACAGATTGATTTGGTGTTTTAATTGCCATGAAAGCAGGTGTCATTGTTTGACCTTTGATTAATGAATAATCAATTCGTTTTATTACACCTGCATCTGATACTAAAAATTCATCTGTATCTGCGGGTTCTGCAGCTAAAGCAGTTTGTCCTGATATAATATTATCGTTTAAATGTTCACTTTCTACTGCATCATCAGCTATCTTTGCTTCTGTAACTGCATCTGCTCCTAACTTAGCAGTAGTAATAGCACCATCTAAAACTTCAATAGTTCCCACTGCCTTTGCTTGATGTATTACATAAATATTATTTGTGCCAGAGGGAGGTGCTCCAGTAAATGTAAGCGTAGTGCCTGATAAATTATAGGCAGAGTTTGGGTCTTGACGAACATTTTCTACAAAGACTTCTATGTCGAATACTGAACTCGGTGCAACGTCTAATGTAAAAGCAGTTGTACTGCCATTACCACTAAATCGTTTACCTTGTAAAGACTGAAACTGATTGGTTGTATCTATGGGTGTACCAACGTATGCCATTTTAGGTTATCTCCATTACTGATAAAATTATGTCTGCTGCTGCTGAAGATGTTAGTGAAAGAGCATCGGTTGCTTCCATTACAACTTTATTCCCTGCTAACAACTCAAGTGTACCACCAACAGGAACGGGTGCATTGGTTACTAACTCAACTGTTTGGTTAGCCTCATTGTTTGCTCCTGCTCTATTGGAAGTATCTGAAGCCAAACTAACTGTTACAGTAATTTGACTAGTTGTTGTGTTACCTATCATGATTCCAAGAAGCACTGTTGTTGTACTACTTGCCACTGTATAGATAACGTCAGCACTAGTTACTCCTGCTTTAGTTATTGTTTTAAACGTATTTGCCATCTATCCTCCTATTATCCTAATGCGATTGCCAAGGCTGTTGGGTCTTCTTGAGAAAATCCTTGTGCCGTCATTAAAGTTACTACTCTTGATAATGCGGCTTTTTTATTTGTACCGCCTGCACCATCGTCTACTATAATTAAATCTGATGTTGTTAAATCTGCTCCAATATCTGAACCACCATCAATCTCTAATGCTGTCAAAGCCACCTTACCTGCCGTAGATATTGTAGCTAATTTTGTATCTGCAATCGCTGCACCTGAAGCTACACTTGCGTTAACAACTGCGTTTGCTGCAAGTTGGTCTGCTCCCACTGCGTCATCTGCAATCTTAGCTTGAGTTACATTATCATCAACTATAGAAGCAGTTACCACAGCACTAGCTGCTAATTGGTCTGCACCGACTGCATCATCGGCTATCATTGATTGTTCTACGGCATCACTTGCAATAGTTAATGCACCATTTGAAGCAACTGTAGCATCACCACTTACTTTACCAAATACATAAGTTGGTATTCTGGACATAGCAGATTTTCTTTCTGTTCCGCCACCGCCATCATCGACAATAATTAAATCTGCATCTGCTAGGTCTGCACCTATATCAGTAGCACCATCTATTTCTAATGCACCAATATCAACTTTACCTGCTGTAGATATAGTAGATAATTTACTATCAGCGATAGAGCCTGCTAACATAGTATTTGTTACTGTACCAGTATCACCACTAGCTACTATTGTACCTGAAGCTGTTGGTAAAACGACTACAGCAGAACTACTTGCTGAGTGGGGGGCTGCTTGAAGTGTTTGTGCGTGAGCATTGGATGACTCACAATAAAATTTTACTTTAGATACAGCACCTGTACCTGTTCTAATATCAATGTTACCATCTGTAATAGTAATACCACCTGATGAACCATTACCATCCATGATAACTTTACCACTACCATTAGGTAATAAATTAATATTACCATTTGATACTGATACAATATCATTACCATTAACATCTAAGTCTCCACCTAGTTGTGGTGTAGAATCCTCTGCTAAGTTTGATATAGCACTTGATGTAGCTAATCCTGCTACAACAGCACTTCTGGTAACTTTTTTAAGACCACCGCCTGAAGTATCTACTGCTAAGAATACATCATCATTTGCTACTGTAGATATTTCTGATAAAGAACCTACAGCTACAGAATTAAAATTTGTTCCATCTGCAATTAAAAGATTACCTGCAGTATTTGTAGCCATAGTAATATCATCACCTGATACTGTTAGGTCTCCTGCAATAGTTAAATTTCTAAGTCCTGTTAAATCTTTATTGGAATCTACAATAACTGCTTTTGATGCAGTTACTGTTCCTGCTGTAATACCATCAACTAAATTTAATTCTGCTGTAGTGGATGTTACACCATCTAATATATTAAGTTCAGCCGTTGAGGCAGTAACCCCATCTAGTAAGTTTAACTCGGCTGCTGTAGATGTAATTGATGTGCCATTAAAGTTTATAGCATCTAAGTATGCAACACCATCAATATATAGATCTTTCCATTCTTTAGATGAACTACCTAAATCATGTGTGTCATCATCATCAGGTATAATATCAGAGTCTACTTCTCCACCAAAAACGATGTTATCTGTATTAGCATCACCAAGAGTTAAAGTGCCACCATTAAATGTTGTAGTGCCTGTAACTGTTAAATTACCACCTATACCTAAGTTACCTGATATATCTGCATTACCATTAATATCTATTGTAGTAGCTGCAATCTGTATTTCTGTATCTGCTACTAAATCTAGTTGCCCATCTGTAGATGAATTAATATATATTGCAGTATCTCTAAACTGTAATTTTTCTGTACTTGCTACAAGGATATCATCTGAGAACTCAAAGTAATCCTCGTCTTCCATCCATTTTAATGCACCATCATTACTCTCACCATCAAATGTAATTGTAATATCTGTACCTGCTGTTCCTGCACCAAAGGTTAGGGTATTGCCTAATAACTTTGTTATAGGACCACCTTCTGCAGCAGTTCCATCATGAGTGTGGCCTGTACTAGAAGCAAAAGCTGCTAATAATTGATCAAACTCATTATTAAAATGAGATGCTTCAATTACTGAGCCATCTGCAATACTACTACTACTTTGTCTTGTATAGGTTGCCCCCATTATCTCCTTCCTCCATTAACATATTCTAATTCAAATCCTCGTAATGATAACGCTTGTTTTGAACTTTGATCTTCTAATTTAAATGCTACCACAAACCCTGATCCTTCTACCGATACTCTTTCTAAAGGAAATCCTGAAGAACCATAAGCTGATGTTCCATATAAACCGCTGTTATAAAACGCTGCCACTTGTGCTGACGAAAATGAGTATGAGTCAGGCTGTGGTGTGTTTGTATCATCAAAGTTATATCGTAATCTAAATGTTTGATTTGTTATATCTATTGCCTCATTAACTTTATAGTTTACTAATGCTCTTTGCATACTTTTTCGTATGCCAGGATCTCCTAGAGGCATATCAGGAGATCTATAAAATCCTCTTATCGTTTCTGTACCAGATGCTCTAGTAAATACACCACCTGATTCTTGTTTATAAACATAGCCATCATACCCACCATGAACTATAGTTTCTACATCATCTATAAAAAATGAATCAGTAGAAGAAGGTTTTAATCCTTTTATATCTGCATATTCAAATCCTAATGTTCCTGTTTCTGGATTTGCTTTTAACACTGCTGTAATACCTTTTGCTAATATCTCTGTTTGTGTTGTTGTAGGAAAAAATAATCTATATTGAGATTTGCTTCTAATTATAGTTGAAGTTATATTATCAGTTCCTATATCTGCTATTCTATCTTGTATTTGTTTTGATACAGTACCTAATTCTACGTCACCAATTCTTTCTGTACCTGCAATAGTTCTTAGACCATCAGGGGCTAAATATATCAAGTCACCGCCAAGTTCTTGAATACTTTTACCATCAACACATCCTATTTTTCTAGTAACAGGTACTACAACAAAATCAGAACTTGATGATCCTGCTATTTTAAATATTCTATCTTCTCCAAATATAAATAATTCTTCACGGAAAACTTTTAATCCAACTATAGTTGTATCTACTTTTATTGTGCCTGCACCTGTGTTAAAATCATCTTCAGTAAAAGGTCCTGAGAACTGTACTGTTGATATAGCATTTGACATGCCTGCGTAAAACATATGATTTTTAAAAGACGCTACAAACTTAGGATTAGTTGGTGCTGTTCCTCCATCTGTTGCGTTTATCACATCTACATTAAAACTACTATCAATACTAAAAGCTGCATCTCCGCCTGTAGCTACCATTATTTTTTCAGTTCCGTTATAATTATATCTCTCAAAGTCATAACGATTAGCTGTGCTTTTGCCTGTAACTATAGATGTCCAGCTACCTGATGTGCCTGCACGAGATATAGTGCCACCTCGAGCTGCTAAAACTACATCACTAAATATAGCAACCATATCTACAATTTCATTTGATGATGAAACTTGAGGTACTATATTTGTATTGTATTTTGTAGTGCCTAATATTTTTTTATATCCACCTGCTATATCAGGTTCAAAATTTGTTAATTGTAAAGCTTCTCCAGGTCTCATAGAAAATACATCTTTATTTAAAACCAAGCCTCCAAAACAACTTACAACTGTAGGTGCAATTTGAGATGTATTTGGCATTACATTATACCTTTGCCATAGTATCTTAGGTTAACCCTTTCATCACGCATATATTGTTGCTTAGTGACTAAATCTGATCTTAATCTTTTCATACCGTCTTTGAATTCTTTTTGTGCAATCATTGCATGTTCAGGGTCAGATCTAAGATTATATGCATAGTATCTTGCCCTTGTAACTATTAAATCAGCGTATCTATCATCCAAATCAGGAGTATCTCCATGAGCAGATAACTCGCTATGTTCCTTAAAATATTCATATACAACTGAATAATCACTCCTATCAGGTACAGGTGATAATCCTAATTTACCGCTCTGTGTTTTATATACATACTTAGGCTCACCTTGTGCTGAACTTAAATTTGTTTTATCTCTTTCTGCATACTGTCTAACATAATCGTCATAAGATATATACCTTAATCTTTTAGGACTTATGTTTCTAGATACCCTTACATAATCTACATCCATGTTAGTAGCCGTAGTAGTATTATTTAATGTTATAAATGTTGTCTGTGCAGTTGCTGTAAAAGTTGTATCTAATACTTCACCTTCACCAAAATCAGTTACAGTTAATGTTGTATTTAAATTTTGAGTGCCTTCTGCTGCAGTCCCTACTTGTACTTTAAGTGCCTGTCCTGTACTATTAGAATCAAATGCTCTTACTTGTAATCTATATTCTGTATTTACTCTAGTATTAAATGATTGATGAGCTGCAAAATCATTTAATCTTAGTCGCCCATTACCACCACTATTATATGCCACACTGCCTGATCCAGCTATTGTAGTCCAACTACTTATGTCAGATGTAAACTCACCATTAGTAATTAATTCTTTTGGTTTTAAATATACTGTATCCCAATCTATTTTACGCCATTGCAAATCTCCTGATTGCGGAGAATCTGCAGTAGGAAGTTCATATTCTCTTTGTCCTGCATTTGTATCTTGAAAAGTTTCTTTATGTAGGCTAGGTAGTTCCTCTACCTCATTGTAAATATCATGCAACGCTCTGTTAACAAAGTTTTTAACTGATGTTTGAACACCCCTACTACTAGAAAAATTTGCAGAAGTAAGTTCTACTTCATTCAAATCATTTAAAACTCTATTTGCTAATGTTAAATATGTTGCCATTATCTAGTAAATATTATTGCCTCCAATTTGGTATTTAATTGTTTTATTTGTTGTTCTAGCTTATCAATTTTATCAGAACAATTGCATTTATCTTTTTGTTCTTGTTGTAATATTTCTTCTTTTGTTTCAGTATCTGTTTTATTCCAAGTTGCCATGTTTATAAAAGGGGAGCATACGCTCCCCCCTTTTTTATATTATTAGGATGAGTTTGAAGCAGTTTCGTCTGAACCACTTACATCACACATGATTGCCCATACTCTAATTTTACTTGCGTTGTCTGTTGCACCAAGTACTGTTACGTCAATAGTATCTGCTGAACCATAAACATGACCTGCGTTTGAAGCGTGAGCGACAAGTGCACCATGTCCTGTTGATGTAGAATCTAATCCATCAATATATCTATCAGCATCACCGCCATCACCTAAGTCAAGTGTAACACTTGAAGGTGAAGCAGTTAGTACTTCAAGTCCTGCGTTAATAACACAAGTTTCTGCTGGTACACTTAACATCTGTACCACATCGTTAGCTGCTGGATCGAAAAGTGAAAAGTCCACTGTATTCTCTACCCAATAAGGCTTCCTTCTAGTAGAAGGATGACCTGCTGTTCCGCCAATAACTTTACTTACTGTTGCCATTTGTATATCCTCCTATTAGTCGATTAATAAATGTCTGACCATTAGTGCTTCTGTACGAAGTACCTTTCTGCCAAACACATGCAGACCTCTTACTATATCAGCAAATGAGTCAGGGTCTCTTACTACTTCTGTTTTTGCAATTGCATTAGCAGTAGCAGTTGAAGACATGTGACCAAATAATACTTTAAAGTAATTTGATGTTGAAGAAGCTGCAAAGTTATTTGTCATATAACATCTGAAACCCTGGATTAAACCATCCATTACTCTACCATTTCGTAGAGGGGATGCTGCGTCTCCAGTTACAGATGCATCTAGTAGCTTAGATGATGAACTTGCTAAAGCCTCATAGAACTCAGGGCTTGCTAGAAACCATCTGTTTTCAAAAGGCACATCATTTCCGTGTAGTCTTTTAGACGCATTCGCTAAAATTTCTAACGGATCTGTTTCGGATGAACCAAAACCAGTATCTGTACCTGAACCATCTGAACCGATAGTTGTACCTGCACCTGATACCATTGCTGCTATAACATTTTCATCGTAAGAATCTTTTAGAGCATATGCTCCAGAAGATGTTGCCAAAGCTTCGAAGTTCACATGAGATTGTCTTTCTTCGATATCGTCAACTTTAAATGCAAACGCATTAGCTTGATCTACAGTAAGTTGTAGTTGATCATCAGCCAAATTTTGGATGTTGATCTGCCCACCTCTTGTGTATGAACTTACGCTAATTGTTGGCTCTTTAATAATGTTAACAGTATCTCCGTAGGCTTCAATCTCTCCTGCATAGTCAGTATTAGTAATGTCTTCTACGACTGATGCAGTTCTAAAGAACTTTTGGACCTTTTGGCTGTAGATAATAGGTAAAAAATTACCTGAAGGTAGGTTATCGTAACCTGCCGCTTTTGATATTGCCATAATATCCTCCTATTAGATTGTTAAAGATTAACCATTGACAATTCTACCTTCTTTTCTAGCAAGATCTATTTCCTTTTCAAATTTTTCAAATTGAGCAGGTTTTAATTTGCTAATATCGCTAACCTTCCAAACTTTCTTTACACTTGCATCTACATCTTTTTTACTAGTAGAGGTTACTGACTTTGATGCCTCTAATTTAGAACTAGCTTTTTGCTTTGTAATATTCTTATCTGATTTGTATAAGTCTATTGCTCTAGCTGCTAATTTAGCATTAGTTGCATTACTGTATAACCAACCTTTAATGACATCATCTTGCTCATCAACCCATTTATGAAAATCTTCATTTTTTCTGAGTTCTTGATAATCAGGATGTAGTCTAGCTAATTCAACTTCTGCTTTCTCTTGTTTGACTGCTATTTGCTCAGTCTCTAAGTTTTTAAGATCGGCTTCAACTTTCTTAGCTTTTTCTTCAGCTTTGGTATATGCAATAGTTTCGATAATATCATAAACATCTGGATACTTTTCTTTCCATGCATTTACCTCATCTTTAGTTTTAGGTAAGTTTATTTTGTCAACATTCTCTTGTAGTTGAGATTCAAGTGAGTTTACTTGTTCTTTGTGTTTTACTAAAGTAGAATCGTAATGTCGTTTAAGATCGTCATATCGTTTCTTAAACACTTTCTCTTCAGCATCTACAGGGCGTTCTCCATCGGGAGTCGCATCTTCATCAGATGTGTCCTTTGAAACGGTAGCTGTATCGTCTGTTTCTTCCTTATCTAAATCTTTTTTATATTTATTTCTATAAGGTGTAGGCTCGAGAAGAGCCTCAGTTGTTTGATCCTGCTCTTGGATCTCTTGGTTGTTTTCTTCCATTTTGTCTCCTTTGGGTGCTGTGGAAGAACAGGTCGCCCTTATTCTTTTTAACTGGGGCTATGACTAAGTAGTCATAGGTGGCCTGTCCATTGTTGCTGGTGACCCTAATCCACCTTGTGGTGGGGTAGGGTTTTCTGGCATCGCTGATGCAGAAACTTGTTGGTTATTTTGAGTCATGTCGCCTATAAACTCTTTCATAGATCCTTCTACACTTTCTGAAGGATACCTATTACTAATAACCGAAACTGGTATTACTATTACAGGTTCTTTCGGACCTTTATCTTGTACTGCAGATATATCTATACCTTTTGATTGTAGTGCTCTTTTTACATCTGCTGTTAAATGCATATCTAATACAGCATCATCCATTGATACTGGTTGACCTTGAGTCATATTGTTTTGTGGCATACCGCCCTGTGAGGGAGCTGCCATTGGGTCGTTCATCATTCCATTTGCCATATTATTTACCTCTTATATTTTTAAAATTTGATTGCAAGGTCTTTGCTCTTGATTGTTTTGGCGTAAAACCAGGTGGTCCTTTAGCACCTGTTCCTTTTTTAACACCACTAGAAGATTTTGTGTATGAGGCTCCTGCTTGATATCCTGAACCAGGTCCTCTAGTTCCTCTGATCTGTTCTGGTGTAGGGTAAGATCCTCCTGCTTGATATCCTGAACCAGGTCCCCTAGTTCCCCTAATATCTTCAGGTGTAGGTGGGGGGGTATCGTCTCCGCTATCCGACTCTTGTCCAGGATCTCCCATAAATACAGGATCTCCTCCACCTGTGCCTGAATCAGAATCAGACTTAGTTTCTTGTTTTGTTACAATATATTTATTTTCATCTTTTTTTATTTCATTAGCTATATCATTAGGATTATTAACCCCTGATTGTATAAGTTTGTTTACTTCTGATTGATCTAATCTTTTTCCATTAAAGAAATAAGAGTTTCCAAAAGTTTCAAATCCTTGATTTGTTAATTTATCAGGTTTAAATTTATTTTCAGATTTCATCATCTCATCAAATATTATACCTACATCAGTAGATCCAAATACTTTCATATCTTCTTTTTTAATGTTCATGTTTTCAAGATAATTTTTATAATAATTGTTAGTATCCTGTAACCCAAAATAACCTGGTGTATTTGCTAATACATTACCTTCAGGCACTCCAGGATTCATAACTTTTGTTTTCATTACATCATGAACTACTCTAAGGTTTATAAACTGTTTTCCATTTTCATCTTTAACTAACATCCCTGCTCTTTTTAATTCACCTTCATCCATAGCATTTTCTATATAAGATATACCACTAGCAAAAGGAACGAACGCATTAAATAGCTGACCTGCAACAGACTCATTTGGATTAGATGTATATTCTACTAAATTAGTTTTAGCATCGTAAGTATTAAAATCTATTTTGCCTTCATTTTTTAATTCAAAGAATGATTCTATAGATTCTTTATTATCTTTATATGGATCACGCTTTGGTGGTTCAGGGGTATCATTATCACCCTCTTGTGGATCTCTTACTACATCTATTTTCTCACAAGTAGAGCTGCCATCTTCTAAAACTACAAGGCGATATCCTGCAGGGCATGGGTCTGTTGTGGCATCATCATCGTCATTATCATCTTGTTGATTATCACTTCCATATTGAAACTGAGGATCTGTAGATGAGAATGTAGATGTGTCTATAAAAGTTTGTGCTACATTTACATACGACCATTGTTGTGTTTCAGGATCATATTGTAACTGCATATTATTACCTGAGTATTGTGATGCCATTTATTTAAGCTGTTCCCTCATCCTCAGGAGTTCCTGTAGCGAAGCCGCTCTCCCCTGGAGTCGGTACACCTCCTGCTCCGATGTTGCCACCACCAGCCCCTGTAATATCATTTGGATTCGCTCCTGAAGGAGTTCCTCCACCAGCGGCCATTGTGGACTGTTGATTATTGCTTTCAGTTTGTTTGTTACCATTTGCCATCCCCATTATCTTTGCAAAGATCGCTGCTCTTTCAGGATCATTAATTAATTTTTCAGGTTCAATATCTAGAGACTTAGCAATCTCTGATAGGATAGAATGCCATCTTACAAAAGGAGCAAGATTCTGATTAGATGCAACTTGTAAGAATGTTAATAATCTTTGTGATCTAACTTCTTTTTGCATTAGAGATGATGTACCTCTAGCTTTTACATCTAAGTCTCCTTTTATTTCAGGCGAACTATCATTAAATTGCATATTCCATGCAAATAAACTTTCCCCTAAGGGTCTTAATAAGAAATCGTCAATATTTTTTATAACTGTTTTTATACTTAAAGCTGCAGCTCCCATTAACATAGACATACCTGCTGCAGTTCTTGTAGTGCTCTGCACTCCTGTTGTGCCATGTGAATAAGAGGGAATACCTGTAGACTCATCTGCTAATTGTCTAAACTTATCAAACATCATTAAATTTTCTTGTGATGTATTGGGAAACTTAACACCATGTATAGCTTGTCCCGGCATACCGCTTTGCCTTCTAAATATTTTACCAGGAAATACTTTCATATCTTGACCTGGCACTAGCATTGTCTCATCTATGTCAAATACTAAATTACCTGCTAATGCTAGATTATCAATAGCCATTCTTGCATGACCATTCATAATTGTTTGCGAGTCATCCATGTTCTCAGGAATACCTACACCAAAAAATTGATAAGGGTTTATTTCATAAGGGCATATTAAGTATGGTATTCTATTTGGTGTAAACGGATTTAAAACTAATCTAATTATTTCTCCATTACATACCCACGCATTTACTTGTATTTCATCTAGTTCATCACTATCATCATCAAGTTCAATACCTGCTTCTCTAGCTAACTCTGTATCTAATGTGCCCCAATACTCTAGTATTTCATATCTATTTTTATTAAGTTCGTCTGTAGATTCTCTATCTTGTAAAGATGATTCGTATCCTCTTGGCTCATAAGAAGCCCCCATTGATAAAGAATTCTTTATTGCTTCTTTTCTAAAGTAAGGCCTGTTCATTAAATCTCTAACTTGAGATCTAGTATATATATGCCTTTGTATTACATAATCCGCATCTTCTATTCTAGTTGCGTCAGGATCAGGATAAAAATCCCAACAAGATACTGATTCAATTTTTGGAACTAACTTTACTCTTGGTGTATAATTATTAGCCCCTGTATCAGGATCTTTAACCCAACTATGTTTGGCTTGTTCATAAGTAAATGGACCTTTGATTATGCCTGTTCCTAATAAAGTAGATTCAAATAATGTATGCCTTAAAACTGAAACGGCACTAGACTCTTCTAGCTGATCGTGTATTAGTTTTTCCATACTAGCTGCAGACATTTCTGCAGGATTAATTTGAGGCTCGTTAGCACCATCTGTAGCAGGACCCTTTGTAAATTCAGCAGTTTCATATTCTTCTTTTAAACCGCCTAGTATATCATTTACAACTTTACCTGGATCTAAGTCTTTACCATCACCAGGAAAACCATAAGGGCTTGAGTCTTGATTATTATCTTGCTTATGTTTTGAAACATGTGCATATTCAGATATACCTTCAGGCACAGATGTAGGCTGTATTCCTATTGGAAATTTTCCGCTAGAAAATAGTACTTCAATTAATTGACCATAGGCAGCTAATACTTTTGTTTTTGTTATCTTAACAAATATCTTTGACTTTTCAGTTTCTGTAAAAGCCATTTCATTACCATAGATACCTCTATAGTTACGATAAGATCTTAGCCATCTCTGCTCATCAAATTGACGAGCATTTTCTGAGTCAATAAATTTACTTCTAATATAACCTGCTAAATTAGATACATCAAAAGACTCTTTATTATCTAAAGAATCTTCATCATCTAATGATAGTATATCTGCAGGTTTTATAATTGCCATTTATTCGTTAAATGAGCCTTGTGTATATTTTTTTGATACGAAGCCTTCTAATCCTTCTTTACCAGATTTAGCTTCTGCAGCTCCTGATAATTCACCGTGAGCATACTTTTTTAATAGTTGTGCACTTGGCTTTTCCTTTTTAGGTGCAGCGTCTGCAACATTAGAAACTTCTCCGTGTGTGTATTTTTTTAAAATATCCATATTACCTCCTAGTAATCTTTTTCATCAGCCATTGTAAAAAATGACTCTTGTACTTGCTTTTCGTTTTTATTTGGAAAATCTTCTGTAGAAACATTTGGATCTGCTTCTGCATTTAAATCAATAGTTTTCATTCTATCAACTTTCTTTGGATAGTCTTGTGGAAGATCTCCTTGTTTGTATTTTGTTAATACTGGTTGTACCATTACCCCTCCTGTATTTTATCTTTTAAATAATCTAATAGTTTTGGATTATCTACAAAGATAGTTGTTAGACCATTTGACAATGTAGTTGCTATAGTCTCTTCTACTTTATCATCTAGTTCTATATTCCACTGATAAACAACTGCATGTATCAGTTCGTGTAAAAGCGTGTTAACATGCGTTACACCTTTTTCATATTTGGCATAACCGATAACACCTTCTTTAGAAAAGAATTGACCTGATGCTTCGTTAGCACTAGCAACAGTTTGTTTCCATTCTTCTAAACTGTAATTTTTATATCCTACTTTAATACTCTTCATACATTAATTTCAGATATTGAATCTAAATATTTATTCCACTCTTTCGAAGTCCAACAGGATACAACATAATTTTTTACATTATTTTTTTGATTAAACTGTTGTGCTATACTATTTCCAAGTTCAACACTTTTTGAAGTTATAAAAGTCTCACAAGTTTCTTTATCTTGAAACTTTATAAATTTATAATTATAAAACTGTAGGTCAGGTTTATCAAATAAAGATAGTGCTAGTATTACTATGTATTCCATTAATATCCAAACACTCGGTCTGCAGGTTTAAAGTTTTTTTCTTCTTTATAAAACCTATTTGCCTCATAGCTATTAGGATGAAGTGACCGACTCATGACTCCATATCTTAATGCATCATAAGCATGATCTTCAGCATGAGTATCTACATCCTCAGGATTATTTCTATCTATAGGTAACATAGGTAGTGTCCTAATTAAATTAATACAATTAGAAAATACTTTTAAACTAGGTTGCCCTGTTCCTTCATCTATAGATAGCTTTCTATGTAATTCTAGTTTTCCTGCTACTCTACTTTTAGGAGATCTGTCTGATGGTCTCCATTTACATCCTTCTCTAATCATAGTCTCTGCTATACTAGGACCTACGTCTCCTCTTTTTGACCAAGTTGAAGAGTCTAATATTCCGTATTTAATATACTCTCCTTGTTCTATCTCTAAAACTTTTCTAGCAAATATATCTGCTGTAATTTTTTTTGTGTACAATTCTCGATATACCCAAAAATTATTATCAAAGTCTACTGCAATCCACAAACAACATGCTGGGCTAGAATATCCCCAGTCGCATGTTCTAAACCTTAACCAGTTATTAGGTATCTCAAAAGGTTGCACTACATGGGTAGCTATATTAAATTCAGGAAAGGAAGAGTTTTCAAATGCACTCCAATCTCCTTCTAAAAACTGCTTTTTCTGAACCTCAGGTAAAGATGATAGCATAATTAGATAATCATCTGTCTGCATTAGATATGGATTATCTTGTAGCTTTGCAGGTATAAATCTTCTAGTAATAGTTTTATTACCTACTATTGTATCTATATTTACATCAAATGCAGTGTTAGGTTCTGCAGGATCTACAAACATTTCTTTTACCCACTGTGATCCTATGTTTCCTGGATTGCCTGTTGCTCTCATGTATACAGGTATTTCAGGATCTACACTTCTTAGAGATGATCTTAAGAAATTATATATCTCTGGTGTTGGATATTGAGGAAGTTCATCTATTCCAATCCAAGTATATGATTGTCCTTGATAACGAAGTACATCAGTTAAGTTCTCTGCGTATCCGAACTCTATTCTAGCACCTGAAGGGAATCTCCATTCTTTTTCTTGTTCTCTCCATCTAGCACCGGGATATGCCTTTGAGTATAATCTTTGAGAATGATTAATCATGTCTCTTAACTCAGGCATAGATCTTCTTAGTAGAAGTGCTCTGTGTGCTTCTTTATGACAGTATCGCAATGGATCAATAAGCATGGCATAAGATTTACCACCACCTCTTGCCCCACCATAAAATACTTCTCTTTCTGGAGCTGCTAGAAACTGTGTTTGAGGTCCTTCGTTAGGCCTAAATAATACATTGTCTTCAACATAATCTTTAACTGTAGGAGGTAAAGATTTAACTTCATCTTCAACCATAACACTTGAAGACGAGCCTTGTAAAGCTTCATTCGCTTTAACAATTTTTTGTTTTCTTTTTTTTGCATTCTGTATAGTATCGTGGGCTTTTCTTATTTTAAGATCCTGTGCCTTTAACGATCTTTTAGCTGCTTGTTTAGCTTTTACTTCTCTGCTAAAATATTTTTTTTCTTGTATTACTCCCTTTTTTCTTCCAAGGTTGGATTTGGGTTTTGGGGGTTCAATGTCTGACATCTTTTATTTAGTATCTTTCTTAGCCCTGTGTGCGATATACTTCTCCCTGTTTTGCGTTCTAACCATTTTGCCACTTCTCTGTATGAACAATTATTTAAATATTCTTTTGCTTCATCTAATGCATTTAACTCTTCTAATACAGGTTCTATATAATCTGTATTTTCTGATAACTTATACCCATAAGGGATTGTTCTAGCTTTGCGTTTTATTAGAGTCATCTTTTGGTGGTAGTATAAATATACCATGAGCCACTTGTGCATTAATATCTATTTTATCTTTTTTAACAATACCAATACGATCTAATATTTGTTTAGCTGCTTCCATTCTAATATTAACACCTGGAGTTTTTCCATCTTCATCCAAAGCGTCAATAATTCCTTGTACTGCTTTACCTGAATGAAGTGCTAAAGAATATTCTGCTTTATTTAGTATTTCTTCTTTTAAAGATTTTACAACTTGTAAATAATGATTAGGGGAATACCCAACTATCTCTCCTGCTTTTTTAGGATCTCCCTTTGCTTCTGTAAACAACACATCTAAAAACTCTTGTTGTTTTTCAGTCAGCTTTTTTGGTTCTTTTTTTACTAGTTCCATATCTTTTTTTAAATTCTTTTTTAACTGCTGTATACTTTGTATCAGCTTCTAGCACTGCTTTTTCTTTTTTAGCATCTTGTGCCTTTGTGTACATATCTTCTCTTAACTTATCTTCCTTGCCTTTACTATCTGATATTTTTAATATCTTAGGTGCAGCAACTTTTAATTTTATATAAGGTGCTCTGCAAGGCTCAAACCGTCTGGCGATAGGTAAAATTTTTTCAAACTCTTCGCCAGTTTTTCTATTTTCATAAACGTAGAGGGGCATTATTTACAGATACACTCTCCATTACAATAGTCACACATAATATTTTCTCCTTAACATTTCCATCTTTTTCTTGCTTGACGCAATCTTGAGTTGGGGTCTTTTGCAGCCTTAGGAAACTTTTTCATTTGCCCTGCTGATCGTGCACAAAAAGATTTACGTCTCTTAGCAGATTTACTACCAGGTTTTACTTTACCTGTTACTGCAGTCTTTAATTTAGACCCAGGGTTATCACGCCTATAGCGTTCTACCCCCGCTTTCGTCATTCCTGCCCCGGAACTAGTTTTTCTAAAATACTTTCTAGTTTTAGGGGGCTGTTTATCTCTTTTTCTTTCCGCCACTCTTAGCTTTTTTCTTACCCATCTTCATCATCATTGGGTTCTTTTTACCGTTAACTTTTTTAGCTGTCTTCTTCATGCCTCTCATGATAGTATACTCCTTATTAAATTTTTTCTTGTTTGTACTGTATGCTTGTAGTATTCTTTATCCCAGTTCTTATAGTAACCTTTTTTCTTTAAGTTCTGAGATGCTTTTTCCAACTCTGCTAATCTTTGAATTAGTATCATTGAAAACTCGTTGTCAGTTTCGAAGTCATTATCATACAAGAAATCAACCTCACCGCTTTGGTCATGGTGACTAGCCATCAGATAAATATCTTTAGGCATGTATGCATAATTAAATGCTTCTACGCTACTATCTAACTGCTCTGCTGATATAGACAAGTCTGTACAACCAATCACAACGATCTGATATTTGGTCTTTTTTATTTTATTGCACCACTGTACAGTTAGATTAAGTAAGTCCTCCTTACTCGAAACCTCTTCTACTTTAAAAGTTTTTTTAATTCTACACCCTCTTGCATATGGACAAACAGGCATGTCATTTATATCACTAATCTTTTCTACAAATTTTTTAGACCAGTTGATTATATCTTCCGATACTGTTGCCAATTATGAAAACTTTCTATATGATCTTGTTTTCTTTGCTAATCTCTTTGGTTGTTTACTAAACTGTTTACCTTTTGCTTTATCTTTTCTTTTCTTTGCAGTAGACTTGGCATACTCTGAAGATGACATAGCTTTGATTGCTTTTTCAGGTAAATATCTTTCACCTGTTTCGCTAGACTTCTTTCCAGACTTGGTTCTCCATTTTTGTTTTCCCCAAGCTTTAAGGCTTCTTTGACTTTTTGCTAGTGCCATTTTTCTTTTTCTTTTTCTTTAGTAATCTAAAATCACCTTTGTCAATCTTATTATTTTTATTTATATCTAATTTCTTTTGATTGCCTTTTAACATTACTTGTATCCTCCACCTGCTTTTTTATAAGCCTTTGCCAATGCTTGAGCCTTTCTGGCACTCCATTGTCCTGCACCAGTTCCATGAGAAGACTGTGCTTTAATTCTATTAAATATTTTTTTACGCATTCCAGGCTTAGTATAATTACCAGCTTTGTTTACAGTTGATTTACTTTTTGCCTTTGCCATAATACCTCTTGGAATTCTTTGCTAAAGTCTTAAGAGTTCTTGCCTGACCCGCATGAGATCTAGATGCTTTGGTCAAAGCTTTGGCTACTTTTTTTATTTTTCTTCTTGCTCTTTCTTCCACTATTTTTTTCTAACTGTTTGCTTTGCTCTTGCAAATGCTCCTGATGTAGGTGCTCCTTTAGAGCCTTTCTTTCTCATCTTCTCTCCACGCTTACGCTTTGCATGGATATTAGCATACAAGCCTTTGCCTGGCATTAGCCTACCATTTCTAGTTTAAGCTTACCTTCAGGGCTAAGATTTTCAAAAATTTCTTTTATTTCTTGCTCTATTTCGTTTTTGTTATCATCATTCATAATACCTCTTAAGTCAAGTATTCTTCTGATATCTTGATTGTCATTACCTGATGCTACTTTTCTTGTTGCACCATTATTTCCCATCATTTTTTCTTTATTTCCTGCGGTTAACATTACGATCTCCTAAATTTTTTTCCTGCAGTTCTAGTTCTAGGATAAGAACGGTTATTTCTAGCACTGACTACAGATAAATTACTTTTTTTGTTATTAAGGGCATTGCCATCTTTGTGGTGTACATCTTTTCCATCACCTTTTTTGGCTTTGCCTGCCTTTACTGCCATGCGTCTTGCTTTATTACGCATGTTTCTCTTTTTCCTACGCACAGGAGATTCTGTTTTAGCCTCCTGTTTGTAATTTCTTACATAATTAGCTGAACTAGGCATATCTAGCAGTAGACTTCTTACGCTTTTTATCAGCACGCATCTTTAAAGATGTAGATGCAGCTCTAGCGGTAGCCCCTTTGCCAATATCTTTCTTCTTTCCAGCTAATTTTTTATTATTTTTTCTTTTAAAAAGCATTTATGTTATATTCCTAGTTAGTTTTGTTATAAATTCGTAATCTTCTCTATTTGTTTCTCTAAATTTATGGGATTTTTTAACGATTCTGCTAATTTCTTTCTTTACTTTTGTCTTTGCCTCAGAATCTTGTACACCATAATACATAATACTCATCTGGACTATCTTTTCTTTTAGGTTATTCAACTGGCTATTTGTGTTTGTACCATATTTTGTTTTAATTTAAAATTCTCTGCTCTTAAAACTATCCTATCTTCAATAGCTTTCTCTAATTTGTTCATTACAAAGTTGGTTTGTTCTCTTAATGTCTTAATTTCTGACTTTAATACTTCTATTTCTTTTGTTGCTTGTTTTAGTTCGTTATATTCACTCATTTTTTTTCTATCCTCCACGAATTTTAAAGACACCAAAGGATACCAATAATCCATTGGGGTTGTTCATATAGCTGGAACTCGTTTTATAGTGGTGCGTTCCCCTCCCACAATGGATTTAATATACTATTAAGCGTATAGCCTAATGTTTAATGTTTTCACTGGCGTGTGTGCTATGTTGTCTTAATAGTATATGCGGTCATTATAGGGTCGTATGCAGATTTGTCAAGTAAAAAATAAATTATTTTTATATTGACAAAATGGCATACAGGTGTATAATGTAATTACCCCCTTAGGGGAGCCTTATATATACCTATATGTAACCGACAACACTATAAAGGGCAGCTGTGGTTTACACCCTATCTCAATATTTTAGCACTACCGCGTAATCATATATAGGGTAGCCCCCTAGGCACCCTGCACGGCAGTGCACCTATTGGTAACCCTATGTCTTTAAAGACTCTAAAGAGTACTTTTACTACGGTATGCAAAAAAAATTAAGTAATAAAATATTACAGAAAGTTATCCCCAAAATAATTAAAAAATAATTTGACAATCTCAAAAGAGTTGATCTCGGAACGCCTAAAAATAATTTCTTTTTTACTTGACAAAATATAAATAGTTGATCTAGAAATAAGTAATAAAATATTACCAGCTGCAATACCAGATCTTTTGTGGTTTCCCTGAAATATAATTTAGAGCGTTCTAAAATTTGTACCTTTGAAGCTATTAAAATTATTCTGAAATATATTAAATAGATATTTGGAAACTACTTTTAATAGGCATAAAAAAACCCTCCATGAAATTAATCAAGGAGGGCTTTAAAAATAATTATTATTTGTTTTTATTAGATTGTTTTTCTTTTTCTTTTTGAAGCTCTTGAAGCTCCTCGTAGTATTTAGAGCCGATCAATGTTGAATACATTTCATTCACTTCAATTTTATTTCTAATAACATCATCATCAGTAGTAATATGAGTTATTAAAATACTATCTACCATAGTATTACTTGATTTAATAACAGACATAACTTCAACGCTCGCCTTTTTTTTACTGAAGTTAATCGTCCCATCATTTTTCGTTTTATCGGTTAAGATATTCTCAATGGTTTCAGAAGTTTTTTCTAATTCTGATTTGCGATCTCCTTCAGTATCAAAGCCTGATCCTTTTAAAACACTATTAGCAATCTCCATAGCTTTTTTAAGATTTACTGAAAGCATTGGTGTTATTGGATCAGTTTGCATAGCCTTAATAACTTGGTTATTTAAAGCACCATTGATAAATAAAACTTTTCCTTTTTTATCAATAATGTCATTGCCATTTTTATTAAAGATTTGAGTACCGTTATTTTTAGCCTTAGAGATTTCATTAGCAACAACTACTTTAAATGCTTTTTTATAACATTCCTTTTGTTTGCTAGAAAAATCCTTTTTAAATGCCATGTTTAAACACTCATCAGTAAATGAAATAATTATCTCATTAACTTCCTGATCTGTTTGTACAGAGGTATCTATTTCAAAATTCTGCTCATTAACAATTTTATTTATTAATGAAACTGAATTTAAAACATTAGTTTGCATACCTTGATCATTACTTTCATAAGAATTTAATTCTTTCAGTAATAATCCGACATTGGCGTTAATAGTAGGCTTGTTTGTCATTGTTTCTTTTTTAGTCATCTTGGTTTTTTCCTTTACTTTTAAAAGTATCAGCTTCACCAATATCTATAATATCGGTTAAACCGATACTATGGTTGATAAAAAATGAATTATAAAAATCCATTCTTTAAAGTACCAAATTACTATTATTAATACAAATGAATTTATAAATATTTCCTCAAATCATTTGAGAAAATATTTGACAATTTTAGTGTATCCATGAAGTCACAACCACTAGATATAGTGTGTTGCATTTTTGCAACAGTTTACACCAACTCTGACCAAGAATTGTTGCATTTTTGCAACACTATATTTTTCAACACTTTTAAAAATCTATTTAAAATTTTTTAAAAATTAAA
>Ga0208767_1000786_pt1 | contig 26008 bp, 34 predicted proteins | sample VirMetDEL_Mar_21_FD_184514 | JGI IMG/M metagenome (GOLD analysis project Ga0208767, IMG submission 184514) | Aqueous microbial communities from the Delaware River and Bay under freshwater to marine salinity gradient to study organic matter... | ecosystem: Environmental > Aquatic > Marine >... | reverse complement strand
TTGTTGACTTAAACACTACTCTATCTGTAAGTGTAAATGGAACTAATCTTTTAATTAGGCAAGTTACTGATGACTTTTCTTTGCAGCAACAACCAGTTACAGGCAAAAAAGAGTTTAGGTTACTTGGGTACAATCGTGATCCACAGATCACAATAAGTCAATCAGCACCATTACCAATGCAGGTTAATGGTATAATAGCGGAGTTAGTATTCTAATGTGTTTTGGCCCAGAATTAATGATGATTGCAAGTGCTGGAAGCACTATGATTCAAATGAGCGCTCAGCAAAGACAAGCAGAAGCTCAAAAAAAAGCTGAAGACAGGCAAGGTAAACAAATACAAATTGATAGAGAAGTAGGAAAAGTGCAAGCAATGCAAAATCAAAATGCGCGTGTACAAGAATATATTTCTGCTGAAAAATCTAATATGGCTGTGTTTTCTGCAAGTGGCGTTGATGTAGATAGTGCATCAATACAAGCTTTTCAAGAAGCTAATGCTGTTACTGTTGGCGAAGATTTAAATGCTATAGCTTTTCAAGCTGATTATGAATCTCGAACTAGGACTGTGCAAGCAAGATTGGCAAAAGAAAGAGGTGCTAATGCTTTAAGTGCAGGGTATGCTAATATGATGGGTACTGCTCTTACAGGTATTTATAATATTGCAAACATAATGCCAGCTTCAACGCCTACTATAAAACCAATGACAACATATCCAAGTATGCAGGTAAAATAACATGGCAGTTACTAAACAAAAAAGATCCTACATGAATCGACCAATAGGTGTTACTAGATTTGAAACTGGTGAAGATGAAATGTGGGAATCTGTTGCTAACACTGCTAGTCAGTTAAATCAAATAGCTTTAAAGGAAGGTGCTAAACAAGCAGAACAATCTGGTTTTGATGCAGCTATGGCTATTGATCAAGCCGAGATAATTGCTTTTGATGCTGAAACTGGAAAGCCAAAAGCATTAAATCCTAAAATAATGAGCGGTGGCATTATTGCTAGAGATGCTTATAGAAAAACTGTTGATGCTAGGTTTAGAGATTCTATAGAAGATGAATTATTAAATAAAGCAAAAGAATTACAAATAAAATATGAATACGAACCAAAAAAATACACAGAAGAATTATCTCGATATGTTGGGGAGATGCACAAAAACGCTCAAGGAAAATGGAAAGAAACAATTAAAGTTGGAGGAATAGCATTAGTAAGAAGCGGAAATTTAATAATTTCTGAAAAATTAAAAGATAAAACAGATAAAAATAATGCAGCTCACTTTGAAAATAAACTGCAAAAATTTTTAAAAAATGGTATTCCTAATAATTATAGTGCATATGGAGAAGAAAGCTCAATTAGATCATTTACTGAATTAGAAGAATTAATAACTGAGTTAGAAAATTTAGAAAAAATAAATCCATATATTAGTGCGGCTTCTATTAGTAATTTTGAAAAAGAAAGTGTCGAAGAAATATCAAGATTAGAAGCTGGAAAAATACTTTTTTCTCCTCAAAGTAAAATTCAATTTAACAATGCAGGTAATGAAGGCAGAAATAGAATAATAGCTGCTTTAGAAAATCGAGAAAATATAAGACATTTAAGAGGTTCAGAAAAACAAACTTTTAAAGAGTTAACAAAATTTACAAAAGATTTTCCAGAAGTAAACGAAAATTTAGCTGAATCGTTAAAACCTATTGTTGAAGAGTTTAATAAAAATTTTACAACAAGAGCAATAGAAAATGGAGTAAGAACACTTTCTAATATTGAAGAAAATTTAACAAACCAAACTAATACTTTAACTAAAGATTATTACAAATCTAATTATATTAATAATTTTTTGCCAGATGGAAAATTTGAAACAATATTAAAACAAAATAAAAATTCTATTAGGAATTATATAACAACTTACGCAAAGGGAGATGATAATGAAATAGCAGCGGTAAGAGCTTTAGAAACGCAAGCAAAAGAAGATGTAAGCAGAATTATAATTGAAAAATTAATTATAGGAAAAAATGAAACTGAAATTCTTAAACTAGAAAATGTTTTAAAAAGCGATGGAATGGAATTAAAAAATGCTACTGATGAACAATCAATTCTACTCCAATTTTGGAAAAATAATAACCTTAAAACAAAAGGGTTAGATGATATTTTTACTAGGGCGCGTCAAATTTATGCAGGTAATGACGGCAAACAAAGAATAAAGCAACAAGAATTAAGTATAAATTTACAAGATGATTTTGAATTATATATAAACTCAGGTAATAATTCTTTAGAAGAAATAACAAAAGAAAAAAATAGATTAATTAATTTATTAAATAATGAAGGTTCTTTAAATAAATTATTAACTGGCTCTTCTGAAAGATTTAAAAATAATATTAATGTTTTGTTTCTTGACGAAAGTATTAATCAAATAAATTTTCGAGATTCGCAATTAGCAAATGCAACTCAATTATTTTTATCCTCAAAAGAAGAAGATCCTAATAATAAATTACTTGATGATTTTCCAGAAATAAAAAATTCTATAAACAGTTTATTAAAACAAGGGTTTTCTAAATCAGAAATCAAAACATCTATAAGCAAAGAAGAGTCAAATTTAAGAACCGCAGAAAGTGCTAATAGTGGAAATATTACACATGCAAGATTAGTAAATGAAGCAAGAAATGGCAATGGAAATACACAAGCTCACCAAAAAGCTCTTGATAAAGAATTTGCTATAAAATATGGAAAAGATAAAACTTTTGTTGATAATTTAACTGGAGAACGTGGAGCAGAATTTATTAATGATCTAAATGCTTATGCACTAAAAGGCACATTACCGCTTGCTTATGAAACCGCATTAACAAATGCAGCAGAAAATCTTGGATTATATGATGGGCCAACAGCTAATGCTATTTTAGAAATATTTCGTGTTCATAGTCACGGAACAAATCTTGAAACAGGATTTGAAAAAGACCTTCTTATATCAAGATTAGATACTGAAACATACGCTACATTAGATTTTGCAAGTGATTTAGTCCAAACAGGAGATAGTGGCAAAGCATTAGAGTATATTGCAACAGCAAGAGCGTTTAGAGATGATACAAGTTATAATGTTGTGCTAAAAAGACTTTTTGGAACAGAAAAAGATCAAGACGATAAAGTAATTAACCAATCATATATAAAATTTTTAGATGAAATAAATCCAGAAATTTCTCAAAATAGAAAAGCTTCTGATATATTTTATGAATACACTTTACACGCTGCAAGAAATAATATTCCTGTTAAAAAAATTCAAGAAAAAATAGGTGATTTATATGATAGAATGTTTAAAGAAACAGATGGATTGGTAACAGATTTTTTAACAGCAGATAATGAAAGATCGGAGTTTGCTCTTAAAAAAGTTTTTCCAAATACAGATTTATATAATGCTTTTATGAGTCATGTGCAGTCTAAATTAACTCCAATGGGAATTGGTTTTTCTACTTATTATCCAGATAGAATGTATTCTGATCAAAGTTATAGAAAATTTCAATATGATATGAATCCTCCAAATGTAAATTTTGATCCTTTTAATCCAGACGGAACAGCAACAAGTGAATCATTTGATCAACCAGCAGAAACATTACCTAATGGGGTTAAAATTCCAAATTTTAAAAGACAAGCAGTTTTAATGGCAGTACCTGGAACATCTTTTCAAACTATTTATATGGCATACGAAAGAACACCTTCTGGATTAGTTGCAATTAAAACGCAAGATGAAGAAGGAAATTCGTTACCATTAGCATTTAGTAGTAATGAGCAATACTTATTAGATATTGAAGCAAAAGCAGACGCAAAAAGAAAAGAAATAAATAGAAAAGATTTAAGAAAATCTGAAATATTAAGAAAACGATTAGCTGATGAAAATACTTTTAGAAAAAAAGATAAAGCTAAAACTGGTTCTTTACTACAAGGTAGATATTTAGATGTTGAAGGTTATAAATAATGGCAATTACTTTATCTGAATTAAGAAGCCAAATACAATTACCTCAAGAAATTACACCTGATGTTCCATTTTGGGATACAGTAGCAGCGCAAATAGGTTATACTTATGATCCTATTATTGAAGCGATTTCAAATCAAAAAAATTTTCCAGATGTTGATTTGGAATATTTTCCAGTACAAGATTTAGAAGGTTATGAAGAATTTTCTAGTTCATTATTATATGCTAGAAGCGCAGAGCATATGGCTAGTTTAAAAAGAGGTATAGACGAAAACAAAAAAAGAAGAGAAACTTTAGCAAATTCTGGTTTGTGGGCAAATTTAGGAGCGGGTGTTCTTGACCCAATAAATTTTATTGCTTTACCAATGGGCGCTCCTGCACTTATGGGAAGACAAGCTCTTAGAAGTGCTGCAACTCTTGGCATTTTTCAGTCTGGGCTAGAAACTATTCGCGCTCCATTTGACGCACTATCTACTGCTGATGAAGTTGCTTTAAATGTTGCTTTTGCTTCTGTTGCAGGTGGATTAATAGGTGGGGCAACTGCTGTTCCTAGAACTATAAGAAGCAGAGGTTTAAAAAATTTAATTAAAGATGCTGATGATAAGTTAGAAGATTCAATAGCAAATAAATATTATCATTCTATGACTGATGAAGAAGTTAAATTTGCATCAAGAAAAAAAACAAGGCAAGAATTTAAAAGCAAAACAAACCAAGATTTAAAAAATGAATTAAACGCAAACAATAATCAAATTTTTGGATTTGAACAAATAATACAAACAAACCAATGGCCTGATGGAAAACAAATAAGTAGTATAGCTTTAGGAAATGTTAAAAAAAGAAAACAAAGTTTTGAAATTGCTAATACAAAAATTTTACAAGAACGAGCGATAAGAAGAGTAACTGAAACTAATTTAAAATCTACAGATAAATATGGAATTGCTGCTGGCGGTTGGATTTCTAAACTTATTAGCAAACCTACTACTAGGCAGCTTAGTGCTGCTATCCCTGACAAAGCTAAAAAAACTTTTTTAAAATTAAGTTACGATGCAGGTTTAAAATTAAATTTACATAATGCAAATGAAATTCTTGACCCATCCGTTCAGCAATTAAAAGCACTCCATAATGGTAGGTGGGTAAAAATTCAACAAGATAGTATAAAGCATTACGGAGAATTTATTAATACAAAAATAAAAACATATGGTGGTTTACAATTTAATGATGTTGGAACAAAAATTAATAATAGATTTAAAAATACTAATGACGTTACTCATGAAAGCTTTGTAATTGAAGCAACTAGAAAAAAATTATTTGACGAAGAAAGCAGTGCTGCTGAAATTAAATTTCAAGAAGATCTTTTTGGAGAGTTTAAAAAGTATGGAGAAGAATTAGTTGATCAAGGAATAATAGGAAGAAAAAGAAGATATCAAAGTTCTTTGGAAGAACAGCGTATAAAATTAGACCAAACAATAGATAATTTTGCAAAACACAAAAATCCTCAACCAGATTGGATAGATCATCATGCTAAAATTGTAGGACAAATAAAAGCAAAAATAAATGATTTAGAAGAATCTTTAGCTTATACTCAATATTTAGAAGCAAAAGGAATAGGTATTACTCCTTCTGGAGAAACTTTATATTTTCCTCATATTTTTAATAAAATTAAAGCAAAAAAAGAACCAGAAGGTTTAAAAAAAATTCTATATAATCATTATGAAAATAATCCTGTTTTATTAAGATATACAAATGGTAAAATAGAAGAAATAAAATTAAGTAAAGACCCTAAAGAAATAGAAAAAAGAGTTTTAAATACTTATAATAAAATAATTGGAGAAGATGTTAGGGGAGAAGTTCCTATAACAAGTGGAGGTTCTTCTAGGCATTTTAAACATAGAGAATTAAATATTCCAACTCGTGAAATTTGGGATTATTTAGTACAAGATCCTTTAGCAGTATTTAAAGGATACAGTGAAAAAGCAGCAGGTCGAATAGAATATTCAAAAGCTCATAATCGTTTAAGTGTGCATGAAGTAATGGATGAAGAAATTAATGATATGTACGCAGCAGGAGTTTCTAGTAAATTAGCAAATCAATGGAGAAAAGATTACTTTGCAATGTATCAAAGAATAGTTACATCTCCTAAAGAAACTGATCCTAGCCGTTTAGATAATGCTACAGCGTTTTGGTTAAAAGAAGCAGCAACATTTAGTTATTTAGAAAGCGCAGGTCTTGCAGCAATACCAGATTTTGCAAAAATTGTAATGGAACATGATATGGGAGATATAATAAAAGGTATTCAAGCTTTAATTAATGATAGTTCTGTTACATTAAATGCAAGAGAAGCTAAGCTTGTTGGGGAAGCCACAGAATTATTTCAAAACAATGCTCATTTAAGAATAGTTGAAGATGTAACTGGTGATATTAGGTCTTCTAATGCTTACGATAAAATTAAAAATACATTTTTTCTTGCTAATGGATTAGCACCTATTACACATTTGGCAAAAGCTTTAGACGGAACAATTAGAAGTCACTCTTTAATTGATATGTCTGTAAAATTTAGAGATAAAAAAATAACAGATTGGGAAAAAACATATTTAGCTACATATGGTATTGATGAACAAAAAGCTATTGAGATTGCAAATGCTCCTCATCAAAAAACTAATAAAGGTTTTTATTTAGCAAATACAGAAGATTGGGAAAATAATTATCAGTTTCCAAAAACAGATTCTATAATTCAATATGGAGAAACAAGAAAATATACTAATAATATTTATCAACCAGCTTCATATTCTAAAAAAACTAATACTATAAAATTCGATGTTGATTTTATTAAAGGCCAATTTCCAGCTAAACCTTGGTTAAACCCTAAATTAAAAGGTGTAAAAGCTTTACCAGAGTTTGATGCTAAAGGAAATTTAACTTTTGAATCCCCTCAAATGTGGGCTAATTTTGTTTTACAAAAAGAAATTTTACGCGGCAAGTTTGCGCCAGAAGATTTTAACATTCCGCAAATTCCAAAAGATGCGCCAGTTGATTTTAAAAAATTAATAAAAGAAAATTATCCTATTTCTATGTTTAAAGATGCAACTGATCCTAGTGATATTTTAACTCCAGAAGCTATATTTGAAAATATTTTAAATGATGTTGCTTTAAGAGTTCATAAAGAACAGCCAAAAATGACTAAAGAAACATTAGATACATTTAGAACTGCATTGCAAACTGGCATTATGAATACAGTTATTCTTGGCACTCCTGCTGATAAACCTATTATAGTAGATGGAGCTGCTTATATCCCTATGGGTGTTGCTAAACAATTTAACATGAAGGAACATGATGTAGTTAAAGGATATGCTAGAATAGAAAGCGGTTTATTAGCATTTCCATTTCAATTTTATAGTTATTCTTTGGGGGCTTTAAATAAAATTACTACTGCTGCTGCTCAAAATAGATTAAAAAATAGAATGTTAGGGCTTTCTCTTTCTTTAGGTTTAGGGATGATGATTGTTAAAACTAAAACTCCAGATTTTGCTTTTGAAGATATGACTTGGAGAGATTGGTTTGCTAGAGGATTTGATCAAGGAGGTATAGCAGCTTTATATACAGATATAATGTATCAATCTATGCAAACTTCTTTGGCTATGGGTGGTCCAAATATATCTGGAGGATTAATACAACCAAAATTTAGAGAAGATAATGGTATGGCTGCTGCTATAGGATTAGGGGGAGCAGGGCCAAGCATTGCTTATGATTATGCCGAATCATTAAAGCAACTTCTTTATGATAGAAATTTTGGAGAGGGCGCAAAAAATTTATGGCGAACATTACCATTTACAGGAATGTGGTTTTGGAAAGATACTTCAAATGAATTTAGTAATAACTTTAAGAATTGGTAATTAATTGTGCGTTGCAAAGTAAAAGCTTGCGTTATAAGGCAGAAAAAAGAGGTTAAATATGACTATTAGTTTATCAGAAAACACACCGCGTATATCTTATTCGGTTAATGAAGGCGCAAGTCAAACAGCATTTACTGTGCCGTTTGAGTTTTACGCTGAAGCTGATCTTAATTTTTATGTAGATGGTACTAAGAAAACAATAGCAACACACTATACAGTATCAGGCGGTGACGGAACAACAGGGACAATAAACACAACATCTGGTAATACAGTAACTGGGATAAGTGGTGGCAGTACAGTAGTTATAACAAGATCAATAGCATTAGCTAGAACAACAGACTTTCCTGCATCTGGGCCATTTGCTATTAGTACATTAAACACAGAGCTAGATAAATTTATAGCAATTCAAGCTGATAATGATGATACTATTGATCGAGCTTTACACCTAGCAGATGATGATACAGCAGTTAGTATGGAGTTACCGCTTGTAGCGTCAAGAAAAGGTACTGTTCTAGGCTTTAATGCGAGTACAGGCGCAGCAGAAGTTGGCCCTACTATAGCTAACGTTAACTCTCTCTCTGCAATTACAGCTAATATAAACACAACAGCAGGTATAGCAGCTAATGTTACAACAGTTGCTGGTATAGCTAGTAATGTAACAACAGTAGCTGGAGTTGCTAGTAATGTAACGGCTGTTGCAGGTGCAATATCTAATGTAAATGCTTTAGCAGCTAGTGATGTTATTGCTGATATGGCATTGCTTGGTACTACTGATGTAATAGCTGACATGGCATTGCTTGCTACATCAGATGTTATTGCTGATATGAATACACTAGCTACAAGTGCTATTGTTGCTGACTTAAACATACTAGCTACCACAGATATAGTTGCTGACATGGCTCTCTTAGCAACTTCAGACATAGTGTCTGACCTAAATACTTTAGCTACTGCTGATATAGTATCTGACCTTAATCTCTTAGCTACCTCTGATATAGTAAGTGATATAAACACACTAGCCACATCTGACATTGTAAGTGATTTAAATACCTTGGCAACAAGCGACATAGTTACTGACCTAAATTTACTAGCAACAAGTGCAATCGTAGAGGATTTAAGTTTACTTGCTACTAGCACTGTAATTGCTGACATGGCAACGCTAGCTGGTAGTGGTGCTAATCCTAACATAACTACTCTTACTGCATCTGGTGAGATAGCGGCGGCAAGTTTAGACATATCTGGCAACATAGACATTGATGGAATAAGTAACCTTGATGTTATAGATGTAGATGGTGCGGCTAACTTTGCGGCAGACGTTACCTTTGCAGATGGTGCAGATATTATTACTGCTTCAGCAGGTACATCTAACTTTAGAGCAGGTGTTAACGCAGGTAACTCAATAGCATCTGGCGGTAACTACAACGTGGCTGTGGGTGACGAAGCAGGTACTGCGATTACTACTGGTGATAACAATACAGCAATAGGTTATGGAGCTTTAAGTACAGAAGATACTGCCTCTAGGTCTACTGCGGTTGGGTATAGAGCATTGCTTACTCAAAACGCAGGGGATGTAAATGCTGGAAATACAGCCATTGGATACGATGCTGGTTATGCAATAACGACTGGTGTAGAGAATACGTTAATGGGATTTGCCGCAGGAGATGCCCTTACAGATGCAGATTACAATGTAGCTATAGGTAGATGGGCTTTAAGTGGTGATACTAAAGGTAGTAAATCTGTAGCAGTAGGTTATAATTCACTAGGGAATCAAAACTTTACAACTTCTACAGATACTTTTAATGTTGCAGTAGGGCATAACTCAGGTCTAAACGTAACCACAGGCGTAAGAAACACCCTCATCGGTGGCCTAGCTGGTGATGCACTTACTGATGCTGATTATAATGTAGCACTAGGTTATGACTCTTTAGCCGTTGATACATTAGGTAGCAGAGCAGTTGCTCTTGGATACGGAGCTTTAAGTACACAAAACTTCACATCGGCTACTGACAACTATAACGTAGCAGTAGGTTTTGCCGCAGGTAATGCAGTAACCACAGGCACAAACAACACCCTAATCGGTGGTCTTGCTGGTGATTCTATTACGACTGGTGCGGATAATGTTGCAGTTGGAAAGGATGCTTTACAGGCGAATACCACAGCTTCTTATAATACAGGAGTTGGAAAAGGTGCTTTATATGCTAACACTACAGGTGCTTATAACACAGCCTTTAGTCAGTCATTAGCAAGTAACACCACAGGTGCTAGCAATACAGGTGTGGGTTGGGGTGCTTTACACGGAAATACTACAGCAGATAACAATACAGCAGTTGGTAGACAGACACTACAGACTAACAGTACAGGCGCAAGTAACACAGCAATAGGTAAGGGTGCTATGTATGCTAATACTACGGCAAGTAATAACACAGCAGTTGGTTTTGAAACTTTAGGAGCAAACACTACAGGTGCACAAAATACCGCAGTGGGTGCACTAGCAAGTGATGCGATTACAACAGGTTTAGAAAATGCCTCCTTAGGGTATTGGTCTTTAAGTGGCACTACGACGGGATCGTATAACACCGCTTTAGGAAGTAGGGCATTAACCGCAAACACCACAGCGTCTAACAACACAGCAGTGGGGTATAATTCGGGTCATGCAGTAACCACAGGCGTACAAAACACGCTAATTGGTGGTCTTGCAGGTGATGCTATGACTACAGGTAGTTGGAATGCGATTGTGGGGTACAATGCAGGAGGTGCGCTTACAACTGGTCAAAACAATACAGCATTAGGAGTTGCTGCTCTTGCCTCTGCTACCACATCGTCAGGAAACGTAGCTATTGGAACTGAAGCTGGAGATGCAATCACAACAGGCGCACAGAATACTGTTGTTGGATTGAGTGCTGGTACAGATTTAACTACAGGAGATGACAACTCTTTCTTTGGTAAGGGCGCAGGTGCAAATACCACTACAGCAGACCATAACACAGCAGTCGGCAGAGATGCTTTATTTACAAACACGACTGGAACACAGAATGTTGCCTTGGGAACTGCGGCAATGTATTACACCACAACAGGGAGTCAAAACACTGCTGTCGGTACTAATGCTTTAGATAAAAATACTACCGCTGGAACTAATGTTGCGGTGGGATATCAAGCAATGTTTGACAACACAACGGGTGCTAATAACGTAGCTGTTGGCTACCTTGCATTAGGCAATAACACGACTGCTGCTGGCAACTCTGCTGTTGGATACAAGGCACTAGAAGATTGCACTGTTGGACATAGCAATGCCGCAAGTGGAGCTTATGCTTTAAGTAATCTTACAGACGCAGACTATAACACATGTCATGGTTATGGTGCTGGAAGTCAAGTCACCACAGGTAGCGCAAATGTTTATATAGGTTATAACTCAGCCTCACATAGCACACTTACTACTACAGGTAGCGAAAATACTCTCGTAGGTTCTTACACTGATACAACAGCAGTCGGTACAAGTAGCGCAAATGGTTTTGGTCATGATATAGCCGCAGAAGCTAGTTACACAACACTTGGGGTTGGTGCTAATGATATTAGAGCAGCACACGGTAATACAACATGGTCAACAGTATCAGATGAACGCTACAAAAAAGACATTGTAGATTCTACAGCAGGGTTGTCATTTATTAATGCTTTAAAACCTCGTACCTTTAAGTATAAAAATCTTGGAGAACTTCCCGAAACATTTAGAGCTTATAAAGCTGGCTCAACAGATGTCTTTAAAAACTCAAACACTAACCACGGCTTTATTGCTCAAGAAGTTAAGACCGCTATAGATGCTGATAGCGGCATTAAAGATGGTTTTAAATTGTGGGATGACAGAGAAGATGGCTCTCAAGAAGTAGCAGAAGCAGCATTAATACCAGTATTAACTAAAGCAGTACAAGAATTATCAACAGCATTAGATGCGGCACTCGCTCGCATAGCAACACTAGAAGGATAAATAAAATGACAGACAGAACAACAGAAGAACTAGCACAAGACTACACAGCAATGGGTCACTCAATAGACCTTATTACTGCTGTGATAGCTGGTAAGATAGCTGGTAACCGTATGGCTGATGAAGCAAAAGAAGAAAGACAAGATTGTGTAGACAGAAATGTAGCGCACCTTGAGCTAATGAAAGCTAAGTCAGATTGGGGTAGCGAGTCTATGACAGCAACCACCAATGCAATTACAGCAGGTAAAGGTTACACTGCATCCTAATGAAGAAAAGTTTTTTAGTAATAAGCTGGGTATTTGTATCACTATTATTTTTAATAGTGTTAGTTCCTTTAGCATATGCCGCTGATACTAATACTGTTACATCAACAGTAGTTACTTCAGTAGATAAAACTCCACCTACTGCTAACTCACCTAGTGTGGTAGTTAATAACTCTGACATATGTAGGTCTGGTTACTCTGGCTCTGTGCAATCTTTAAGAATTGGCATCAGCTCTGGACAAACAACAGTAGATTTAAACTGTGAAAGAATAAAACTAGCTAGGTCACTCTATGGAATGGGGATGAAAGTAGCTAGTGTTGCTTTATTATCACAAGACCCAAGAGTGTTTGATGCTATGTGGTTTGCTGGTACTTTCCCTCCATACAAAGGATTGATTGGGCTTGATGCTAAAGAAGCATGGGAGAATGACGTAGCTCAAATACCAGATGGTGCTGAAATGAAAGTTATTTTAGCTAAAGAACAAAGGGCAAGACTTAGAATAAAAAGAGCAGCAGAGTTAGAAAGAGAACAGCAAGAGCTTTTACGCGCACAAGAAGAAGGTAGAAAAAAAGCTAAAGAGTTCTTTAAAAAATTATTTAATCCAAAAAAATGAAACAGTTAATCCCATTACTTTTCTTAGCTAGCCCACTGCTAGCAGATAGTAATGAGGTTACTATAGATTCATGCCCATCAGGGGTTGTTGGGTTATGCACTCCATCAGAAACTTCTGTTATAATAGATACTCTAATCGAGGAAGAGGTTATCCAAGAACCTGATGGTGTTACTACTATTATTACTACTACTGAGACAGTAGAAACTACAATAGTAACTAATGTTGACAGTGGTGATATACTTCATAGCGACTCAGAGTTCGTACAAGAGCGGTACGAAGGCGATATGGATCAGGACTGGGGTGGGCAAGGGCCAGCTAGTATGCCCACTGGTGAAGCTTGTAGGGGCATAGAAAACTCAGGCAGGTGTGCTGGTATAAACGGAACAGGGTCATTCACAACAAAACAAGGTGTCAAAAATGTTGGTACTACTTATGTCCAAACCATTACTCCTCCTAGTAGTCTTACTAATCCTGTAACTAAGGGAGGTAGAACTACCTACTCTATAGATGTAGATAAGAACGATAAAGAAGATAGTGTTTACATACACATCACAGGTAACAATGAAGATGGTGTTGCTTTCTCTGGTACTGATATACTCTCAGCTAGTGGTGTTGAGTCAGGGTTTCAAACATATACTGGTGGGTTTGATTTTTCAGGTGGTTTAACTTCTATGACTGTTGAGATTGGTGGTAGAAATCTAGGTGTGTCAATGAACTACGCGCTGTTTGATAACGTAAGTATTAATGTTATCTACAATGCTATCCAAACTATTATTGATTACCATGTAACTACAATGGAATTGTTTGTAGCTCTTGATGTTACAATAGATGATACAGTCATTGAGGTAATAGAAAACATACTAGATAACAATGACATTACTGTCACACCAGAAGGTGAGATAGAAATAATACCTATAGACTTACCAGATGTAGAGGTTAACTATGAAAGTGTTGAGCTTGAAATAGATGTAAGCATAGAAGAATTTGATGTACCAGAAGTAGAAAGCTTTGACAGTGTAGAAGCAGAGGTAGAGATAGAAGTTGTTGAAGTCTCTATGGAAGTAGAAGAGGTGGAGGTTGCAGAAGTTAAGCTAGAACCTAAACCAAAAGCTGAGCCGCAACCAGAATCTGAACCAGAGCCAGAGGAAACGGTAGAGAATGTACAAAAAGAAACTAAACAAGAAGAGCCAAAACCTAACAAAGAACCAGAAAAAAATCAGGAAGAAGCAAAGAGCGAAGACCAAGATTCTAAGCAGGACGCTAAAGTGGAAAAGAGTAACACTGTAAAAGATAAACAACAGACAGCCGCCAAAAAAATTCTAACTAAGATGGGTGATAAAGGTAAGTATGATAATACTAACCAGATAAAAACCCTATTAGTAATGCAAGTTCTAGGTAACACTAAGTCTTTCTTTGATGATCAGCAAGTAATACAGGATACTCAAGGGTTTTTTCCTACTACTACAATTAAAGACACAGAGATTTTAGATAATGGTTTGGCTTCTTTTGTTATGTTTGGTGGAAGCAATGCTAAGATGGATAGATTAATAGATACTCAGTACGATAGGAGAGTCACATGGCAGAAGTAGAATACAAGGGAATTAAAGTAGGTGGCTCAAAGTTATTACTTATTGTTCCGCTGCTTGGTACATTGATTGGTGGTTTGTGGGGTGGCTTTGAAGTTTACCAACGTTATCTTAACATGGAATCTAAGATAGCTAAGTTTGTTAGTCCTGATCTGAGCCACATAGATAACCACATTACTATGGTACACAATGAGTTAGAGATTATAGCTACTGAGTTTAACAATTTAAAAGAAGCTGATGATCTAATGAACCAAGTAGTTAGAGAGCAGGTCAATGGTATTAAAGATATTGTAGCTACACTACAAACAGATGTGTATGATCTTAAGATGGAGCTGAAAGAAGATATGACTTTGATTAACTCACAGCTAGAATCCCAGCTAGATAAACAAGCTACTGAGTTAAGAGATGTAGAAAATTCTGTTGAGTCACAGCTAGATAAACAAACAGACAACCTAGATAAACAAGAGCAGCGCAATAGGAAATCAGTTGAGGATGTTAACACTGCAAGCGCGGCTAATGTTAAAACAATCAGAGATATTATCAGTGCATTTGAAATTAGAATTGATGCAAAGGTAGATAGGCTTGATGAGAAAATAGATACACTTGAAACTAATTTAGACAATAAAATTATGAAGGCACTTAACAATCCATTGGTAGGAAATTAGCATGACTTGCAAATGTAATGGTAAATGTATATGCAAAGACACATGTGCTTGTGTAGACAAGTGTATTTGTAAGGAACGTAAGTGACATCAAAACAACAAGAAGCACTTGATGCTGTTGTTAAATACGGAAGTCAAGTCAAAGCGGCAAAGGCTTTAGGCATTAGTCGCTCTGCTCTAAGACACAGAATTAATTCAGCAAAAAAATATGAAGAAGCTGATGATGGTATTAAGTATGCCATGACTGAAACAGGTATGGCTAACATAAATGCTGTACACTCTGGCTGGATTAAGACTGACGACGTTAGTTTATATTTTAGAAATGAAATAGATAAGATTGATACCAATGATATAGCGGAATCAATACGAGATATAATAAATGGTATTGTTCTTTGCCCAATAATAAAATCCCCAAGCTTTTCTGAGGACAACTTACTTACACTCTACCCTATAGCTGATGCACACATAGGCATGAGAGCGCACGCTGAAGAGACAGGTGCTGAGTATAACTCTGACATTGCAGTAGATAGAATTAAAACTGGTATGGCTAAGTGTGTATCTAGCTCACCTAATTCTAAGTATGCTTTGATATTAGATGTTGGTGATTTAACCCACGCTGATGACAACAACGCACAAACTCCTAGAAGTAAACATCCACTTGATGTATCCGAAAGATTTTTTTATGCACTGAGGTGTGCAATATCTGCGTTGGCATCTGCGATTGATTGTGCGTTGCAAAAACATGAGCAAGTTATATGCAGGGTATTGCGTGGTAATCACAACGAGACTTCTTATTTGGCTGTGATGTTTGCAATGGCAGAGCGTTACAAAAATAATACTAGAGTGACTGTGGAACAAACCGCTGCTGATTTCTTCGTGCATGAGTTTGGAAGTGTCATGATTGCCGCGCACCACGGAGACAAAGCAAAAGCAGATAGGCTTGTGTTGCATATGGCTGATGCTTGGCCTGAGATATGGGGCAGAACTAAACACAGATTTTATTTTACTGGACACCTACACCACACAATGATGCGTGAGATAGGTGGCGTACTTGTTGAGCAACTCAGAGCTGTAACAGGTAAAGACTCCTATGCTTCTAGCCATGCTTACAGCAGTAGGTCACAGATGCAGGGGATTACATATCATAAACAAGAGGGTGAAGTTAGTCGTATAAAGGTTTGTTTATAATGTGGATTATGGCTATGGTGTATTGTGCTACGTTTGCTACTGGTGAGATGTGTCGTGCTTGGGTTCCACCTGTAGCTGAGTCAAGCAGAGAAAAATGTGAAGCTAACATTAAGACTGCTGTGTATTCTATGGCTAATGCTATTGAAAAAAAAGATGGTGATTTATTTTTTATAGACTGCCAGTGTATTAAAGTCAGAGAAAAATTTAAATATCAATAGAATTTTTTCTTATTCTTTCCAGCTCATCATTAAGTATAAGAACTAGGTTAACTAAGTCACCCACCTCTCGACCTAACTTAACTAAGAACTTATCGCTTGTTATTACTCTGTCGTATGGAAAGCCATTGTTAGCTACGTTGGCTTTATCCATTCGTCTTAAAAATTTTTCTATTGTAAGGTCAGTCATTGTTTTATCTTATACCCTGAGTATGGATAGAAATCTCTTATAATTCTTTTAACTCTTTCAACTTTATTATCTCTAATTAATTTCTGAATAATATTTCTAGCGTGATCAGGTTTAGATAAGTTCATTTTCTCTGCTAATTGTAAAGCATTTATTACACCAGTATTTTTTATTATCTGATACGCTTGTGCTTTCTGATTGTTTAATTTGTCTGTTGCTTGATAAACTTTAAACTCTGGTAATCTACCTACCTGACCCATAGCAATAGCTGATTCTTTTAGTAGCTTACCATATAATATTTCTTGTTCGACTGATATTTTAAATTGTTGTTGTGTTGCTTTCATTATCTTTCTCCATTAGTTTTTCAAATTCTTCGCCACTTAGTATTACAAGTGTCTGTGGTTTGCCAGTTTTTCTTTTGTAGAATGCTATGTCTCTTCCTGTTAGCACTGTGAATGGGCTAGGGAAACTGGACTTATCCCTGTACTTTACTTCTCCCACCAGTTTTCTTCCGTTGATGTTGAGGTGGATGTCACCTGAGTATTCTCCTCCGAGTGCACCGCTGAGCGGTACTCTCTTGGCTTCGATGCCAATTTTTGTAAGCCATTTGACGAACCAGTTTTCGTGGTAAGTTCCTTTGAGTTTATTTTTGTTTGCCATGTATCCCTCTGATAGCAGTCTAAACATATAATGTAATGTCTTACTGGTTCTATATTAGCTAGTATTGCTACAAATAAATCTGAATCAACATTACAAGCTTCACATATTGCTGACTCTTGCCTTAGTTTCTTTGAAGTTGATCGTGATCTCACAGCCAAGAGCGTCTAACCAACACGTAAACAAGAAGCCTGATGGCACTCGCTTGTGTTGCTCCCACTTATGAATGAGTGATGAAGCGCACCCAATTCTATCTGCAAGTTCTTCTTGTGATATACCAAGTGTGCTTCGATGATTAACCATCTGCTCGATAAGTTTTTCATACGACCCTGTAACATAAGTCTCATCTTTATAATTCGGAAACCTTTTTATCTTTGATCTCACTTGCCAATGCTAGGTATCCTATAGCATCTACGATAGAGTCTTCTTTGTACCCACCGCTTGATATCCTAGCTAGTTTCATTTGTGCTAACATAATAGGTACTTGCCACGTTTGTACAGTATGATCAAGTACCTCTGACCAAGCTCTTGCAATCATTAGCATATTAATATGAGGATCTCCGTACTGATTGTTTCTATCTTGACTAATTAATTGGTTGGCTTCGTGTAATACTTTGTCTCTGCGTGTCATAAATATTGGTTCAGCTTTCATTGTTATCTTCCTTTAATTTTTCTTCTAATAAAATTAGTAAAGCTAGTAACTCATCTCCTCTGTTTCTAACTCCTGTTCTATTTTTTTCTACTGCGTCTAGCTGTATAATACTAGCTACTCGTTTGAGCCTGTCAATTACTTGTTGAGAAGAAGTCATTTAATTCCCACCTCCAAAAAAATTTAGAAGGCTTTCAGTGTGAGTAACTTTTTGTTCAGCTTGCTCAGGAACAAATAATGTTTTCTGTCTTTCTGGAATTAATGGATTAGGTTCTAATTTATATAAAGCATAACGCACCTGTCCTTCAGTTAGCTTTAAATACCTAGCTACTTCTTTATTTGCCCACCAAACTGATAGCTTGTGTATTTCGGTTAGTAATTCATTTGAGTATTTTATTTTCATTTGTTTCTCCATTTGGTGTGTGGGTAATTAAGTAGCTACTTAAAAACCCACAGCTTGTGGTCTATTTAATACGATTAATTAACACACGACAATTAGAATGGTATCTCATCGTTTAGTTGATTAACATTTGGTAGTGGTGCAACTCCTCGTTTCTCTTCAACACTAAGAGACAACCATTTCTTACCATCCTTTTCTTTAGTCCAACCTGATACACGCATATCTTTATTGGTAGCGTAATCATCTATGTTGCCACTAAAGTCTGGTCTGTTCTCGTTGTCACCTTTATCATTGGTAAACATAGCACCAACCTTTTGATACAATTTCATTATCTTTTGACCAGCTTGTGTTGTATCACTCACAACAATAACATCTCTGTCATTACCTTCTAAGTTTATCTTACCTTGAAGTACCATCTTTGTTGTGTCTCTTGGTGAGAATACTGCACCTCTGTTTGTGTTATCATATTCAGCCATTGGTTGCTCTTTCTCTTTCTTCTCTCCATTCAATAAGAATACTCTCAGGCCAAGCAATACTGCGCTGACCAATCTTAATAGGTTTAGGAAAGGTGCCTTTAGAAAGAGCAAGATATATACTGGATCGAGATAAGCCAGTTAGCTCCATTACTTTTGGTAATCTGTGCATTGGTTCAAGTGTCATTTAATTTTCCTTTTGTTGTTGTGTTAAAAACATTTGTCTTAGTGCCGCTCGAATTATCATACCTTTAGATTCTCCAATTGAATCTGCGTGTATTTGTACTGCATCAAGCATTGCTTGCGGTAGAGATAGATTAATTGCTACCATTTTTTTATTATCTGATTGAGGTCTACCAACCTGTGTCATTACCTTTTCCTTTCTGATCTTGTGCATATTTGTTTCCATCCATCTCACCTAAAAATACATCTGCATTAAATCCTAAGTGTGATAGTGCTTTAGTTAGGCCATCAGTGATAGCCATCTTTGGTGCATCTTCTGCAAGTCTACCCTTGCCAGCATCAAAAAATTTACGACAACCATTAAATGGGCCGAATATATTTTTCTCATCTGCGTGTGTCCATACTGATACACCTGACACCACAGCTACATCACCATTATTAAAGTGAATGTATTCTGTTGTTGAGTTCCAACCCCAACCCACACCTACTGCTCCAAACTGTTCGGTAATACTTCTTACCTGATACTGCGGATCAATAGCTGTAAACTTACGCGCCCCAAAACCTACTGGTTTAATATACTTAGGGTCAGTTTTGCTTACCTTATTCCATAACTCCATGTGTTTATTCATAGTCCTTCTCCTCTGTTTATGTCTGGTTCTTCATCTCTTGCAACATATCCCCAGAACTCTTTGATCATATCTAATACTGTTGCGGTATAACTTTCATCGTATGGAACTATCATCCAATCCCATTTAAGATTACCAAAGATAACAGAGAGATAACAATTATCTGCTTCTGCTAACCACATATACAATTGCATTTGTGCTTGATAATACTCTGATACTTTCTTCATATTATTAAAAGCATTAGTATGTTTAGCTTCAATAATGTAACGACTAGTATCTTTTAGTGATTTAATTGTGGCTCTTACAACTTCACCATCAATTGTTCCTTTAATCTTTACACCATCTAAATCTTTTTCAAGTTGTAATTGTTGATTAATAATTAATACATTTTCTTCACGCTCAAACCAAGAGAGATTTAAATCCTCTGTGAGTATGCCAATCTGTACTGGTAGTACATGATCTAAATTGTCTGGTTCAATGCGACCTGTTTTAATCTTCCATAATTCTAGCCACTCCCCACGCATAATCTTAACTGCATCAGAGCCACCGATAAAACCTTTTCTATTCATAATATCCTCCATATTATATATTATTATTACATAACATCAGCAGTTGCAAGGGTTGTCATACGTTAATTAATCGTCTTTATTGGCGTATATTTAGTTCCAAAACAGGGGGGGTTATGGAACCCTCTTAACTTGGTACTGTTGCATTACTTCTTGTGCTATTCTTCTACGCTCTTCGAGGTTAGGTATATCTTTTTTTACCTCTGGTTCTTTTGGTATTACCTTAACTCTTGGCCTAGTTTTAATTATCATCTGTCGAATGAGTCCTTCGTTTGGTGTAGTCCTTGGGCTGTCAATGATATACTGTGCTATCGCTTTTGTTATTTCTTCCTTGCTGTATCCTTGCAACGCATCACACCATGAGTTCATGTATGCTTTGTAAACTTCTGGTTGCATATTAGTTACAAAGAATTTGTGTCTCATTACTGCAACTTGTACTGCTATCCAGTTCCGGTGTTCTTTTAATTCATCTTGTTCCATACTAAATCCACTTGTCTTGGTGTGTTTTGTTTGTATATTGCAGAGAGATGTAAGTTAACAATGCGTTTCTCCCTGTTCGTAGATTGTGACCCCTGCTTAGTTCCTCCATTCTAAGCAGGGCTTTCGCTTACAGCCTGTATTCTGCCACGAGTTTATTATCCCAACCTCTGCGAACATTCTCTCGTTGTATGTTCATACCTTGTTGCTTGAGATCATGGATTCTTGCTGACAATCTAAAGCAATTGTAATCATTGAGTGCTTCGATTGCCGTTATTGTTTTACCATCTTCAAGGTGTTTTCTTATCTGTTTTGTCTGTGAATCTGTCATTGTGTTAGTTCCTCCACTGTTGCATCTGATCCAAGATGTTCAAGTATTCTTTCATCTGAACCTACTGTAATTAGTGCTTCCCAACTGTTAATGGCTTCTACTTCTTCTTCGTATGTAAACGTTACTCTATATTTCTTCATCATACCCTCATACTACATTCATCAAAATCTGTGCCTAGTTCTTGTCTCCACTCCCAGTAATCTTCTATTGCCTTTTCTTTTAAACGAGCAAGAATAATAGGAAGCATTGCATTTTCATTGAACACATCAACAGTCTTTTTAGTTTCATCAATAGTATTTGCACCGAATGAAATCATCGTTAACTCTGGGTCTTCCTCCACTTCTCTATAATGGTAGTTCATTCGACCATCATCATCTAATCTAAACATAGCGTCATATGCTATATTATCTTTGCTAAAGAAAACGCAAAAGGTTTTGTCTGTGGTGGTAGTGGGTTTATATTCCACTACCTCCTTTCCTGTTATCACTTGGTTTAGTTGCTCTAATCCTTCTAACATTAGTTTGTTTGCTTCACTCATAGAATCCGTCCCTTTCTGCTTTTGCTTCCCAGTTCTTCAATGCTCTTTTCTTAAATTTCTCAGCGTCAAAGTTGGGGTTTGTTTTTGCTAATGAATTAGCCATGGTTTCTACATCGGTAGCCCACCCCAACAAAGGGGCGAACTCATCCGCTATAAATTCGAAGTGTTGTCTTGTTAGTTTCATTTAATAACCTCCAATGGAATAATTGCATATTGTCTGGGCGCAAATTCTTTATTTGCTTGATTGCATATTGTAGACGCAAATTTGTAATCATTAGTTGAATAAACGACGTGATTTGTTTTAATGTTTATAATATTGTATCTCACTTGATAACCTCCATTTGCTATACCACCTTATTAACACCTATTATGGGTGGTGTAAAGCATTATTATAGTTTCATAGAATCAACAAGTAACATTCTATTTGCCTGAACTTAGAGAAAGGGTGTTGACAAGCCTTTTCTGAGCGTTCTATGAATGGGGGGGATTATAGGGGGGGGAGTTAGAGAGCAACAATAACTTAACTTAGATATACTTATAATAGTTATTGTAGCTAAGATAAACAAAGCAACAAAGAGCAAAGAATGAATAGAAAACTAACACCGAAACAAGAAGCCTTAGTTAATACCATCGTAGCAACAGGATGTTCTATCACTCATGGCGCAAAGGTTGCAGGATACGCCAAGGGTGAAAGCGGTAGAGTCACTGCTAGCAAGGCTTTGAAGCTACCACATGTACAAGAATATATGATGAGACAGATACAGGAGACAATAGGTATCAATGCTACGAAAGCTGTACAACAGGTGGCAAAGCTAGCAACAGGTGCTAAATCTGAGTATGTTCAGCTAGAAGCTAGCAAAGATATACTAGACAGAGCTGGGTATAAACCAATAGACAGGGCGCAGGTACAAGTCGCAGGGGATATAAGAGTCAGCATAGATTTAGGATAGCTAACTTTTTCTCTGAATGAATTTGCTCCGCAAATAAGGCCATTCCTGATACGCCTCCCCTTGCAGGGGGGCTTAAAAAAGAAGCAATTCCTACTGTTACTGGTCTACAACAAACATTTTTCTTGAAAAAGGCTCGCTCTGTGCTAGAAGCAATTATATTTTTAATCGTCGGAGGTATTGAAGTGGCAGGAGAAAGAACACGCGCTATACTAAATTCTATTACTCCTAGTGCTAGAGAGTATATGCCACCTCCTGTAATGAAGTCTGTTGTTCCCAAGCCAAGAGCAGGACAAAGAACTAGAAATATAATTAATTCTTCTCTGAGTGTTAAGAATAACAACCTTGGAAATATTAAAAACTTGAAAGCTAACAAATGGGTTGGTCAAGTTAATTTAAATACTGATGATCTCTTTGCAGCCTTTGATACACCTGAGCTTGGTATTAGAGCTGTGGGTATAGTTATAGATGCTAATATAAAAGCAACTAATTCTTTTGAAACTTATGTAAACAGATACGCTTCTGAGCCAGAAGAACAAAAACATTTTAACGATACAGGGAGGTTATTACCTCATTTGCAAGACTATGCAAAGGCAATAGCGTTTAGTCAGGGCATATCTAACACTAAGTCAAAGTTTCCAAAAGATATAGATATGTTATCGTGGATAAAAGCCACAGCTAAAGCTGAAGGTGGACAAGCCGCACTAAATTACTTTACTGATGATATAATTAAAAGAGGTCTTTCTTTAGGAAAGGATATATAATGGGATTTCCATTAGAATTAATTACTATGCTAGGCTCTACGCTTTTAGGCGGTGTTATGTCTATCTGGGGTCAGGCTTTAAAGGCAAGAATAGAAAACAATAAGATGCTGTTGCAGAGAGCGGAGTTCCGCGCTGGTGCAGTTAATACAGCTAGAGAATATGGTAGCAAGGATAAACATTTTGCTTGGACGCGTCGACTCATTGCCCTTGGTGCTGTGGGTGCTATCATTGTATTACCAAAGGTAGCTGCAATATTTTATCCAGAAGTAGGTGTTGTTGTTGGTTACACAGAGGTAGATGGTGGTATTCTTTCTTGGCTTCTTGGTGGTCATGAAGCAGTAGTTTGGAAGGAAGCCGCAGGGTTTGTTATTACACCCCTAGACACACACATGGTTAGTGCTATTGTCGGGCTATATTTTGGAGCAGGATTTACAAAATGAAAACACCAGCATGGACTAGAAAAGAAGGTAAGAACCCTAAAGGAGGTCTTAATGCCAAGGGTAGAGCTAGTTATAAAAAAGGTACACTTAAAGCACCAGTTAAAAGCGGTGACAACCCTAGACGCGCTTCATTCTTAGCTCGAATGGGTGGTATGCGAGGGCCAGAAAAAGATTCAAAAGGAAAGCCAACACGTTTACTTCTTAGCCTTAGAGCGTGGGGTGCGTCTTCTAAAGCAGATGCAAAGAGTAAGGCAGCAGCAATCAGCAAAAGGAATAAGAAAAATGCCTAATGTTAAAGGAAAGAAGTACCCATACACTGCTAAAGGTATGGCAGCAGCTAAGAAAGCAGCAATGCCAGTAAAGAAAAAACCAGCAAAGAAGAAGAAATAATGGCTAAAGGTTTATACGCAAACATAAATGCTAGAAAGAAAAAAGGTATTAGTAGGCCAAAGTCTAAGAGTACCATTACTGACAAAGCATATAAAAATATGAAAGCTGGGTTTCCTAAAAAGAAAAAGAAATGAGTTTTATAACTACACTATCACCGCAAGAACTAGAAGTTTTAAGAACAGTTGTTAAGACTGTAAACTTTAAACACTACCCAAAAGATTTCTGCACTAACTATGAAGCAGATAAACTTATTGACTCTCTAGCCCCTGCCACTGTTGAGAAGATGATACGCGTTGGTGTTGACTCTGGAATAATTAACAAGTGATAGACTTTAAATACAAACCTGACGGAGATACCTTAAAAGAATTTATGAAGGACGATACGTTCTTTCGTGGTATTCGTGGGCCAGTAGGCTCTGGTAAATCCGTTGGGTGTTGTGTTGAGGTGTTTCGCAGGGCGTTAATGCAAAAAAAGAATGAACAAGGTATTAGGCGCAGCCGATGGGCTATTATTCGTAATACCAACCCACAGTTAAAAACTACAACAATTAAGACTTGGTTAGATTGGTTTCCCGAAAACGAATGGGGAAAGTTTACTTGGTCAGTTCCGTACACACACCACATTAAAAAGGGCGATATAGACTTAGAAGTTCTATTCTTAGCCCTTGACCGCCCCGAAGATGTTAAGAAGTTATTGTCCCTCGAGCTTACTGGCATCTGGGTAAATGAAGCTAGAGAAATTCCTAAGAGCATCATGGACGCTTGTTCAATGCGCGTAGGGCGGTTTCCTTCTATGCGTGAGGGTGGGCCAAGTTGGACAGGATTTATAGCAGATACCAACGCACCAGAAGAAGATCATTGGTGGCCTATTATGTCAGGCGAAGTTCCTGTGCCAGATCATATACCTAGAGAGCAAGCTAAGATGCTTGTCACTCCTACTAACTGGAAATTCTTTACACAACCCTCTGCTATGACAGAAGTTAAAAGTAAAGAGGGCGAGATAGAACGTTACGAACCAAATAAAACTGCGGAAAATCGTAACAATATGATGGACTCTTACTACCCTAATCTAATACAGGGTAAAACAAAGAGTTGGATTGATGTCTATGTTATGAATAGACTAGGCACAATTAAAGACGGAAAGCCTATATATCCTATGTTTGTAACAGAAACACACATTGCCAAAGAAGAAATACCAGTAGCAGCAGGTAATCCTTTGTATGTTGGGCTTGACTTTGGATTAACACCAGCCGCAGTTATAGGTCAGAAAGTAAGGGGGAGATGGTTTGTACAAGCAGAGATTGTTGCATTTGATATGGGGATTGTTAGGTTTGCTGAAGTTCTTCGTGAAGAGATTGCCACTCGGTTTTCTGAGACTTCTGAGGTTCATATATTTGGCGATCCTGCTGGTGATTTCCGCGCGCAAACCGACGAGTCTACCCCTTTCCATGTCCTTAGAGGTGCTGGTCTTAGAGCATATCCCGCTCCGTCTAATTCCGTTGACCTTAGACTTGAGTCGGTTAATTCGCAACTTAACAAAATGTCTGAGGGTAAACCTGCGTTTTTGGTAGATAGACGTTGTGTACAGTTAATTAAAGGGTTTGAGGGTGGGTATCAGTACAGAAGAATGGAAGTATCTGGAGAAAGATACGCTGATAAACCAGATAAGAATATGTACTCACACATACACGATGCTTTACAATATATGCTTCTTGGTGCAGGAGAGGGCAGAGCGTTAATGAACAATCAATTTGCTGCTAAACCTACTGTAGCTAAAACTAACTTCGATGTCTTTGCTAAACAAAAGACACCAAGACGTAGACAAGGATTATGGTCGCGTATGTAATTGTGCGTTGAATTATTATTTATTATGTGCTTATCGAGCATAAACAACAAAGAGGTATATCATGTGTTTTGGTGGCAAAAAAGAAGAACCTAAAAAAGAAGTAATTGACGTAGAACAGGAAGAGCAAGAAAAAGAAGTAGAAGAGCAAAAAAAATCTGAAGCAGAAAAAACTGCTGAAGTAAAAGAAA
>Ga0208767_1000775_pt1 | contig 26152 bp, 37 predicted proteins | sample VirMetDEL_Mar_21_FD_184514 | JGI IMG/M metagenome (GOLD analysis project Ga0208767, IMG submission 184514) | Aqueous microbial communities from the Delaware River and Bay under freshwater to marine salinity gradient to study organic matter... | ecosystem: Environmental > Aquatic > Marine >... | reverse complement strand
CAGAATAGGTGAAAAAAAATTCTAATTCTATCTACCTAATTTTTATGTGTTTTTTTCTGCTTTTTTCAGTCTCTATATCATCTGTCCCATACGCCAAGTCCCCACCATCCTCTTTACCGCACTATCCGCTTTCTTCCTACGCCACTTTGGCGCTACCTTTCCCCAGCGCCTATCAAGCACCCACACGCTATTTGGGTCAGCAGGTTCGTTGATGAATGGTCTGCGTTCCTTGACTTGATTACACTTGCGAGTGAATCGGTCATTCTCATCCCAACCTCCTAACTGGTGATGCGTCCCATCGTTAATCTCCTTGATGACTTGCGCCACACTATCCCATCCAACTCTCGCCTCAACTTCCATCTGGATTGCGCTGATAGACATACTGGATTGCTTTTTTGAGTTAGAAAGTGCTTTTTTGCTCTGTTTCTTTTGTTATGATTTGTTCTCTTGTATCAAATCAAATTTCTTCTGTTTCTTTACAAAAAAATCTACATCTCATCAAGTTTTTACGATTTCTTTACAAAAAAATTGCGTTTTACAGATTTTTCGCTCAAAACCTACAAAAAAAATCTAAATCTACTTTTTTTGTATTTTTTGCTATCTAATTCTTGATTTTCCTTTTGCCCTTTGGATTTTCTATTGCTTTTTGCTTAATATACTCTTCCACCTGTGCTGGACTAAGATTTTGCGACCCAACCATCTTATACTTTTTTTTGTGGGTGGCACACTCTTCATCAACCGCCCAGTGTCGCATAACGCCGGGGTCAGTTCTCCATCCTAACCAAGGTTGTCCCGAACACTCCCTCTTGACCTCTCCACCTCTCTTTATCATACCCCTCCCCTTCCTCTCCAGATTTTTCTTTGCGGCAGTTTTCTTGTATCCCATCTTCTATTTTGCTTTTTTGCTCTGTCTCTTTTGTTATGATTTGTTCTCTTGTATCAAATCAAATTTCTTCTGTTTCTTTACAAAAAAATCTAAATCTACTTTTTTTGCTATCTAAAATCTACAAAATTTTTGCTATCTATTCTTCATCACTATCGCTCAACCAACCAGTCTTCTTGAGATACTCAGGGTGAAACTCCTTGAGATATTCTTTGTATTCACCTACACTACAACTCTCATCTATGAAAGACCATTCCAACTCTTCCCTCTCTTTGAGTTTCTCTTCTCTCTCTTCGGCATTGCGCCACTTTTCTCTGTATTCATACATTAACGACGACCACTTCCCCGCTTCATCAAAGTTTTCCCTACACTCCTCTTTGAGTTTCTTAATGTTTGACACTACACTCTCAATCTCAGTATCTCCTCTTATACCATTCCACTCCAACTCAAGACACTTTGCGATTTCCTCCAATCCATCCTCTGCCTCCTCCAGCAGTTCTTCTGCGTTGTAGAGTTCTCCCTGTTTCTCTTCCAACTCCTCTTCTTTCTCAAAGTATTCCCCCTCCAGTTCATCATACTTTCGTTGGATTTTTGCGGTTGCGGTGTTGATAACTCCCGCCCACTCTTCATTCTTCTTTTTGAGTTCCTCGTTCTCCACTTCCTGCTTCATCACAAGAGCAATCAACTCATCCTTCTTCATCTTCTTCAGCGCAGTCTTGGTGAAAGGCATACTGGATTGCTTTTAGAGTTAGAAAGTGCTTTTTTTCTCTGTCTTTGTTGTTGTGATTTCTTCTCTTGTATCTAATCAAATTTTTACGATTTCTTTACAAAAAAAATCTACAACTCGTCAAATTACCGCTCAAAATCTACAAAATTTTTGCTTACATACCTTCAGGGAAAGCATCATCATCCTTGAGGTCAGCATCATCTACAAAATCAATCATACCCCTTATATTACTCAACGCTTCCTCTGCCAAGTAAAGTCTTCTCCACAAAGTTTTATCCACTCCCTCTTTCAGTTTCTCATTCTCCTCTTTGAGTCTCGCATTCTCCTTTTCCAACTCACGGCACTTATCTTCATAATCAAAGAAACTTGATATCCAATCTACTATTTTCTGTGCGTCATAATCGGGTGTGGGGCAGAAATCATTAAGGATTTTCCACTGCTCTTCTCGGGTATTTGTCAAATCCATACTTTTTCTATATCTACAATCTCAATCAAAGTGTTATCAAATTTTTAAAAACCTTATAAATCTTCATCAAATTTATAGGATTTTATTACAAAAAAAAAAGTTAAGAAAACGAAGTATGCTACGCAAAGTTATATACCCCCCCCTATGACTTCATTAGATAATTTAGACAGATACGCTCATAGAACCATCAGCGTTGATGTAGAAGAGAGCATCAGCAAGTATGTATGCGTCTAAGGTCTGCGCTCCCTGACCGCCATTATGCGATAGGATGAGTGAGATAGGTAGTGAGCGGTCAGCAGTATTAACACCAGACTCAATTGCTACCCGCTGGAACGCCTCTAAGTCTAACCCGTAAGGGCAGAAGACATAGGGTTCGCTACAGCACTGGAGACTACCAGCAGGGATAGCACCACCTGCCTCAGTCTCAATTGTTGTGCCGTAGTTAAGAGAAGTTAGCATACCAAGACCCTTGTTGCTACCAACATTACCCCACGCCTTAGCAAGTTCCATAAGTTGCTCGGCACGCTGAGAACCTGAAGCACCGATACCAGCACCGCCACGACCCGAACACTGAACGGGAGTAGGAGGATAGACTACAGAACCAATCTTCAGTTGGAATTCTGCTAAGTCCATAGTTCCACCTGAACCAACATCAAACGCTGCTTCGTTGTCCTGCGCCAGACCTTTAGAGAAGAAGAAAATAGATTTCATACTCTTAACACGAGCAGGGATATTAATAACACTTTCAGCGCCAGCGGAAGTAGTGCCTGAGAAGTGCTTGTAGGTTTGACCCGCGAGAGTTAGAACACCGCCGCTCATCTCCTGAACCATACGGAGTTGCTGTGCGACATCCTGCCCGACTTCTACAAGGTTAGCGATATAGCGAACATTACTCATATCGTAAGTTCCAGCACCAGTTGATGCTACTGCCTGTCGGTGAGACGCTAACTCAATCTCAATAGTTAGAGGAGCAGACATAAGCATAAGCGGAATGAGTTTCTCGTTATTAAAGATACCCGAGGTTAGTGGGATACAGAAATCATAAGAACCGCCAATAGCAATCTGCGACTCAAGGTTATTCATATTATTCGCTAAGAGTTGGGAAGACGCCTGACCTAATACATCTACGGCGTTTTGACCGACAGCGTTAGTTAGATTAACTGCTCCTGCGGCGCGGAAGTTAGCAACAGTGCCAGACTGACTACCTCCTGGACCTTGGATACCTTCTGTAATACTACGCTCGCGGAGATAGTCCTGACCGCACTGACACGGAAGAACAATACCACCCATTAACTTATTGTAGTTTTGGATATCCTCTAAGATAGTTCCAGACTGCTCTATCCGCAGGCGACGGATAAAACTATGACCTCCAGCAAAATCAATACCTGCCGTCACTGTGTTAAAGGTGTTAGTGAAGCGGAGATAGGAGTGCTGGGTGTCTAAGAGAGCATCAGCAGATATATCAATACGAATAATATTATTGGTGCTATCACGGAAAGTCTGCCCGTTAGTTGGGAAGAAAGTGCGACGGCGGGACTTACTCTCAACAGCGAGAGGTAAGACATCAGTATAATCAATAGTTTTCGGTAAGACTCGTTCCATTATTTTATACTAACTACAACTAAAATAAATTTAGAATTTAAACTTAAAAATTTTAGAAAATTATTTATCCTCAGGGGTTGGATTTGGAAGCATTAAAAACTCCATCTCAATATTAAGAGAACTTCCGTTAGAAGCAGCAACACCTAAGTTAGCGGCGCTTGTTAATTTAACTTTCTCGCCATCACCCATAGAAAATAACTTAATTTCCATCTTCTTTCCAAAAGGATTAGAACACAGAACACCAGCATCCTCAATAGGTCTTGTATCTTCATACTCCCACATCATCACTCTATGAGCGTTTTGATTACCACCCTGAAGACCAGCACCAGCAGCACCCTTACCGACAATAACTTCAGTTGCCGCATCCACATTCTGTCCTGCGAACTGCCCTACTATTCCAACACTACCCCTCTTATTATGTAGGATACAATGAATACCACCTCTAACTTGTTGTAATCCACCACCAGCATTAGCAGGCAGACCAGCGGGAGGTTGGACTTGTGCTACGTTTTCACTAATAGCACAAGCATTAGTTGTCCTAATATCTGTCATCAGTAAGACTCCGGCAGCACACGCCTCTCCTGCTCCAGCATCATTAATATAGATAGCATCCAATCCGTGATTGACTGCGTCTGCTCTGTTGCTAAGATAAGCGTGATTTATTTTAATAAGGCACTGATTATATCTATCACTAAAAGCATACTCATTCTGCGGTTGTTGTAAGTCAAAAGTGAAAATTCCGTCAGCGTTTCCACTCGCGAGTGAATACTTAAACTTACGTTTATGATACTCAATTTCTTCTCTACGATTTCTCATTATATATATTAGTCTTTATTTTTTTTTTCTTCCTCTAAATCTTTTTCTTTATTTAATCTCTTGCTTCTTCTCACTACTTCACGACAAGGAGATAGTGATATATCTTTATCTTTTTTGCCTTCGGCATCATCAGCGACTGCTTCTTTGTCTTGCGAACAATCTATATCTTCTTGATATTTCTTCCAACCTTTCCAACATAACTCAACTACAACTGATGCGAATAAGAACCAAATACAATACTGCGTGAAACCTTCCATTATATCTTATCTATTGTTATAAACTATAAGAGATAATAATTGTATTTTTTTAACGAGTCAATTTATTAGCAATTACTGCTCCTCTATCAACTGCTTTAGCAACTCTACTTACTCCTTTTGCTCCTAACTGAACTCCTTTACTAACTGCTGCTGTTCCCGCCACTACTTCTCCTACTACTGGAATTTCAGCAGTAAAAGGAAGTGCTGCCGTTGATACTTTGTTAATTACACCTGCTACCTTAGAAACTTTGCCAGCAACATCACCTACTTTGTGTGCTAACCTATGAACTCCACCTGATACCTCGTGTATCTTATGTCCTAACCTCGCTGCCGCGTGGTGTGCTTTCTGCGCTAATCGTGTAAAAATACCCATAGTTATATTATAGTATAACTGAGAATAAAAAGAAATTAAAAAATTTAGTGTTTTAGTCGCTAACCTAAGAACTGGTCTATCCTGCGGTTTGCGTCTTTGACTCTACTTACACCTGCTGCTCCAGTTTTAACCACTCCCGCTCCTTTAGATAAAGCAGTCAATCCTCCTCCAACTGCTGCTAACCCGGTAGCAATTGGAACACCGGCGCCACTAAGTGCTGCTAATGTAGCACCAGTTCCTGCGGCAGCACCAAGTTTCCCTGCTACACTTTCTACTACTCCAGCACCTTTCTCTATACCTTCACTATGTTTGTATGCTAATCTTCCAGCGCTGCTTACTCTCTTAACTCCAAGTCTTGCTGAGAAACCTACTTTTCCTTTTGTTGCTAATCTTAACATTATTTATATTATACACTTATTTTTTTTTATTGAGCGCTTCTTTTTCAGTCTTAAATTTTTCATACTTCTTTAATTCTATCTCCAGTCTCTTATCTATAGGTATCCTAAGTTCGGGATTTTCTATAAAATCAAACTGGAATGATACATCCCAATCAAGTCCGTTGAGGTCTATAAGTCTGTTTCTTTGGTCTGTAAGTCTAACCCCTATAATAGTGATTTCTCTTACCTTTATAATTAACTTATGGACTGAACCATCACTGGGAGAGATAGTAATAATACCCCCACTACCTACTTCTATTGGAACTCTTGCTAAGATACTACTGAATCCACCTCCAACTGAACTATCTAAAATTGATGAAGTTGATAAGTTAGTGCGAATATACAAACTACGAATAGCAGCATTCATATCAACTACACTAAAGATATTCTCAGTTAGACCTTGATTACCTATACCAGTCCAATAAGCATCATCAGCACCAGTTGCTAAGACATAATAAGGAGTATCTGCTACATCAGTTGCGTATCCACACTCTAATCTACCAGCACCATCATTCTCAAAATATACATTATAACTACCATTACCTAAATAAAATTTATTATCATTAAATCCAAATTCATCCCTAAAATTTCTATCTGCGTTTTCACTTCCGTTTGCTCCAGTAGCAATCCTAAGTGTAAGTCTCCTAAAATTTCCTTCTGCGTTTGATAATCCTACCCAATTAAATTCATACTTGAGTGTATCTCTATTAAATCTTATAGTTAGTGTTCCTACATTAGTTTCTGCGTTTAATAATTCCATAATCTTATTGAGTAGAGTTTGAGCGTTATAATTACCCTCAGGTATATTTATAGTTCCCGTATCTACTGCCGATACAACCCCCGTATCAGTTAATCCATAGTCTAATGTTGTGTTTCTCCCTGTTTGGAAGTTATAAAAACTAAAGGGAATTTGTGTGTGGTGAAGAGACATTAGGATTGAGTGATGGGGTGGAACAACTATACTTTCATCAGGAATAAAGATATAATCACTTGTTAGACTTCCTGTCCCCTGTAGTGTTGCGTCTCCGCTGTTTATAAACATCACTCTTGACGCGCCTGTTCCTGTTTCCAAGTTTGCCATTCTTATTACTATCCGTAGATTTTTTATTTTCTTCTTCTAACAGAGGTTTCCTTAAAGTATGTAATTCATTCCTTATCATACTATTTAATTGTCTTTGATAGATTAAAAACTCATCAAAATCAGGTGGTAATAGCGGTTTCGGTTGATATCCAAATTTACTCATTATACTATACTTAAGATAATTATATTGCTTCGCTACCTAACGAATTTAAGAGGATTAGGAATTGCTGACTTTACTTTTCTACCACCAATTCTCAGTAAGTCTCTTGTTGATGCGTCAGTAGAACCTATACCACCCATAGCAGTTGTGGATTGCTCCCTTGCTCTTTCCGCTTGTTCTGCTCTAAATTTTCTATCTGTTTCTTCCTTACTTAAACTTGACCTATAGAAATCGCCTCCAACTCGTCGTATCTCATCACCTAAACTTGCTTGTCCCACTGCTACTCCTACTGCTGCTCCTGCTAATCCTCTTGGAGTTGGTGGAGGCGGTGGAGCAGGTGGAGTTAGACCAGCACCAAATACTCCCCCTCTTGTTCTTTTGATTATTTCTTCTCCTGACTGACTGACTGGTTGCGCACCTATCCTTTTCTTACTATCTGCGGCAATACCTGCGAATACTGCTACATTCTCTTCTCTTTGTCTCTGCTGTTCGCTCTCCTTATACTTATCAAACTCAGTTTTACTTTGCTTAACTCCAAGTGCTGCTCCACCAAGTGCGCCAGCAGCAACTCCTGCCTTTAATCCTAACCTAACAAACTTCTTTGTCTTTTGTCCTAAGCGAATACTCATTATATATTACTTACAAAGAAATTAAACTTTTTACTTGCGGTGCGAGTTTTAGTGCGTCTAAACCCTTTGCTAATTGCTGTCTCCTATCAAAGTGAGATACTTGACCTACTCCTATTGCTCTAACACCCTGTATTGCTTGATTAACTGCTCTTGGATTTCCACCCGTAGCAGATAATACTGCTTTCCCGAAGTCAGTTCTCGGTGAGTTAGGAACTCGTGGTTGTAATACTGCTGGGACTACTTGATGATGCGATAAACTCTTACCTAAATTTGGTAAGAAATTGCCATCCATAGGACTTCTGTGTCTCATTAACTCTGCTGCTAAACTCATTATTATATTATGAGAAAGATTAAAAAAAATACTATAGAAAAGTAGTTTTAGTAAAACTTAACCTGCGGTTTTAATTATTGAGTCAATTTTACTTTCTTCTTCTTTACTCTCTTCTTCTTCTTTACTGGTTTCTTCATTCTCTCTATCTTATTATCTGCTTTTGTTTCTTCTATGAATGGAGGTGGAGCATCCTTAAAGTGTCCGCCGAACCCCTGTTGTCTTATCGCTGGTTGCTGACTTGGTATAACGGGTGTCATACTATTAAAGTTGTATCTCAAACTTGTATTAAACATACTTCTATAATCTAACTAAGATATTAATTAAATTCTAACTCAAAATTACCTTTAACCATACTAAATCCCTGTGGAACTTCTTTCTTATTCTTCTTCTTTATCTTCTTTGCTGTATTCCTAACTTCTTTTTTAGTGAAAGGAGCGCCCCAAGTATATCTTGCTATAATTCCATAAAAGTCTTCAGGCAAGTCAGGATATTTTGCTCTATACCATTCTTCTCCTTGGTTGGGGTTCTTTATTTGTGCGTAAGAGATAGGAACTATAGTATCTAAAGTTCCAACATTATCTTCATCCTCTTCCTCCCCTTTCTTTATCACTACCCCATAATCAAATAAATCTCTTGCTATAACTTCGGGTGGTTTAGGTTTCTGTTTATCTATATTTTCAGGTTTGACAAAAATATAGTTCATTCGTGGGTCATCAGCACAAACATACTTCTCCACTTGTAAATCCGTATCCCCGCTGTCCTTAGCGAATTCACTAAAAAATTTGCTCTCATCAGGTTCGTATCCAATCAACTTGTTCTTGGGTAATCTACTCATTATTGTTTCACTATATATATCTATACAATCATAAATTTTAAGATTTTTTAAACCTAAGGTATCTTTGATTAAACCTATTTCTTCGCTGATTTCTTCTTTTTGATGATTGCTTCTAATAACGCAGGAGATAGTGAATTGTGTTGTTTCTTAGTAATCAATCCATCCTTCTCTGCTTTGAGGAACTTAGTGTGTTGTGCTTTAGTCATAGGTTTCATTCCTGTCTTCTTCTTTGACTTAGATTTCGTATCTCCATAGTGTTTAGGCATTATATATCTTATTTAGAAAAAAACCATCCACTATTTTCATTCTCTCTTATTAATCTTTTTACTAACTCCCTCAACTCCATAACCTCACCTCTCAGTAGTGTAATATCATTATCTATCTTATTTATCATCTCTCTATTAGTTGGAATATCACTTGGACTTCTTGGTAATCTTGGTTGTTTTGGTTTTGGAAGCATTATTAATATCTAAGATTATTTTCCTCCGCCCTTCTTCTTTTTAGTTTGACCTAACTTTTCTGCTATTTCTTCTTCACTTGATAATTTGAGTTCTAACTTAGGTTTCGCTCTTTCTGCTGCTTTTCTTAGTGCTTCTTCACTTTTCTTAACTTCTTCTGCGAATTCTTTACCTGCTGGTGAAGTGAATAAGTCAGTTCCAATTGACCCTTGTTGAGTTTTTGGGAGTGCCTTAGCGACTGGTGCTTTACCTCCTTGTTTTCCTGCTTTAACTTCACCTGCTGCTAACTTTAAAGACTTTTCTGTTTGTGCTGCGCCAAATTGTCCTGGAAATTTTTGTTGTTTCCCTGGTCTAACTTCACCTGGTTTTAACTTAGGTCTTTGTCTCTTAACTTCTTCACTTCCCGACCCACCGCGAGGAGTTGGAGTCTTTGTTGGAGTTTGTCCTTCTATTCCACCTGCTGCTGCTAACTCAGGTGTAGTTGCTCCTCCCTCAAATCTCTTAGGTTTCTTTACATCCCTACCTTTTCTTGTAGTTTGCTCTATTGTTTCTATTGGAACATTAGTCGCTCCCCCTCCAGTTTCAGGTTCAGGTTCAGGTTTGGTTTTTTTACCTCCGGTTTGTAAAACTTGTTCTACTTGTCTTTTTCTCTCAGGACTTGGTGTCCTTTGTCTTCCTTTTGGAGTTGTTGCTAAACTCTCAAATCCAGCGCTAACTACTTCATCCCTACTTTTACTTCTGCTTCTCTTATCTCTCCTTTCCTCGGGAGATAATTTCAGGTCAGTTTGTTCTTCTGCCTTAACATCCCTAAAATCTACAGGTCTTCTATCTGCTATTGATTGGAAAGCAGTTTTAAATAACTCTAAATTTTCACCTGCTCTTCTCTCTTGTGCTTCATACAACCGAGTTAGGTGTCCTGTTATTTCTCTTCTATCGTCTATTAATCTTTGTTCTCTCCTATCACTTTCTAATCTAAGTTGTTGTGCTTGTGCTTCTCTTGCTCGTGCTTCTGCTTCTCTTGCTCGCGCATCATCCCTTCTAAAGAGTGCTTCTTGTCTTCTTGCCTCTGTTGCTTCTATCGCTTGTGCCGCTTGTAGTTGTGCTGAACCTTGTGCTAATCGTAATTGTTGTCTTGCTATCAATTGTCTTTCTTCTCTATCTGCTGCTGCTTGTTGTGATTCTGCTAATGCTAACTCTCTTGCTTTTCTTGCTTCATCCTGCGCCTTTATAATTAGAAAATTTGGGTCTTGGTAAGGAACAAAACTACCTACCTTTTTCCCCTTGGGTTTCTTTCCTCTTCTACCCTTGGGTCTCTTAAATACCTCTGCTCTTTTTCTGTAATAACCCGCAGATGGATAGATTGGATAATCGGGTCTTGGTTTATTTAAACTCATTATATATTACAACTATATTTTTTTTATCTGTATCTTTGGTTGATATTTAAAATTACTATCAAACCTCTTAGAACGACCTATTGATAAATCGCTAACTTGCTGATAAGTTAAATTTAAATCTTCTGCTATATCTTTTATAGATATATATTGTTTGTCGTGGATAGTATCTTCACCTATCCTAACTACTACATCCCAAATTAGTTTTTTTTGATTGGTTCTACCCATTCTATAAATTATTGTTTTGTTTATATTACAAGTCTTCTATTTAAATAGATTATAATGGAATAGACTGGTAGATAATACAATACTTTAATACTCCTCTTGGTTTAATAAGTCCGTGAAAGTAGTTAGATAATACAGCGGGTTTGATATCTAAAACAGCACTCATCTCACTAATAGTATCAAACTTCATTATCTTAAATATCTCTGTTCTATCTTCATCCTCAAATAAATAGAGATACCAACAATTCTTCTTCATTATTATATAACAAATAAAATTAATTAATTTTTTAAACCTATCTAATAGTCATCACCCCCTCCTCCGCTACCAGTTGTTCTCGCTCCACCTATACTGCTATCATACTCATAAAACTTCATAAACGCTGGTTGATGAAAATTTCTATTTGTTGTTCCAGTTGTTCCTCTACCTCCTGCGTTGATATAAATACTTCCTGAATTATGACACCTACCATACAACGCCATCCTATATCTTGTTCCAACACTTAGATTATTAAAGAAATATTTTGAGGTGATATAAGTATTCTCAAAACTTGTAAAATCCAAAATTTCTTTGAGTGAATATCTTGTAGTATCTCCATCAAATAATCCTAACTTGTAAGCATCAATACTAACTGCTCCTGACCCAAGAGAAGTAGAGAAAGGACTTGTTCCCCCAGTTGCTGCTGCTATCCCCGCCATAAATATCATACCTCCTGTTAAGGTATTCGCATAAAATCCAAACTCACAATATCCAGTAGTAGAAGTAGCAGTAAAGTCTATCTCCAAAGTATCTGTTCCGCTGTCCTGACTGCCGTTAAAGAAATACTCAAAAGAAGTATTATATATTCTATTAAAATTTTGTGATGTATTATCTATATAACTTATACTCTTAAGAATTTCACTTCCACCTACAAAGTTAGGAAATACATTAGTAGAACTACTTAAATCAAGATTAGTTGCTGTTGTAGGATTTGATGGATAATTATTACCAGTTAGAGCAGTTGCTCCTGCGGTAGAAGTAAAAGTTAAACTATCTATACCTGTTAGTGTCGCATCAAGATTGATTGTTCCTGCTGATGAACCATCAAAAGTAGTTCCTGAACTATAACTTAAATTTGTTCCAGCAGTTAGTGCGTTTGGGACTTTTAATACTCCTGCCTGACCTGAACCTACATTATTACTAAGAGTAGAACCATCAGCATTCACAGCAATAGTTCTATTTACTCCACCTGTATTAGTGATAGTTATTCCGTTTCCTTCAGTTAGATTTAGTTGAGTATCTGTATCTTGTGCGGATATAGTTATTGCTGCTGAACCATCATAAGTAGTTCCTGTATTAAAACTTATATTTGTTCCAGCAGTTAGTGCGTTTGGGACTTTTAATACTTCTAATGCTCCTCCACCCGAACCCATAGTATTATTATCAAAATTTAGTTCTACATTACGATTTAACCCACCAGCACTACTATCTATAACCATCGGTAAATCAGCAGTTAGATTAAGTTGAGTATCCGTATCTCTATTATCTATTGTAATCGCTGAACTACCATCAAAAGTCCCAGTTCTACTCCCAGTTCCATCCGTAGCGAAAGTAATAGAGTTAGGCACTTTAGCAACCTCCATCTCAGTTCCGTTAAAGACTATTGTATCTGCGTCTATATCTGTCGCTATCCCTCTGTTAAATCCTCCTAAGTCAGTTATGACTATACCATTCTGTTCTACAAGAGTTAGTTGATTATCTGTATCATTAATAGTTATAGTTTGACTACCTCCATTAGCATTAGGATTAAAAGTCTGTGGCGCTCCACTAACTGCTGACCCATCCAATACTAAACTCTTGACATTCGTAGAGATAGTCTCAGGATTACCCGTAGCAGTTATATCTATACCTGTTCCTGCGGTTAGCAAACTACTAACTGCTGGGAGAGTCGGGTCTTGATAACTTGTGTTAGTTCCATCACTCGTTAATACTTGATTAGCAGTTCCTACGTTTCCGTTGATAGCAATACTATCTACTACATCAATATCAGTAAAAAAACCACTTTGTAATCCGCTTAAACTTGCCATTATATAGTATATAGAAATAGTTTTAGTGTTTTTAAAAATTTGATTAGGATATAAAGATTACTTTCGTAATAATAACAAATATATAATGGAGAATAAAAATCACGAGCAGTATATCGTAGAAATTGAGAATGCCGTAGCAGAGACAACACAGCAACTTATGAATTCTGTTGTGTTCTCAAATAAAGAAGAATACTATAAAAAGTTAGCAGAAAAAGATACTGAAATCTGCCGTCTAAAATCTCATCAACAGGGAAATAATAAGAAGGTCAAAAATCTAAGAAATCTGTTAGCAACAGCAACAGAAGAAATAAAACAATATCAGGAAGAAGTTAATATTGCTACGGATGAGTATGATAAGTTAAAGAAGGAGAATGCTAAACTGAAGAAACAGATTGAGGTTCTTGATGACTGCGCCCAAACTGCTTGTGTTGATTATGAGAGGTTAGCAGATACATACAACAACGATAGTGCTAATTACAAAGATATTATCCAAGACTTAGAAGAACGGATTGAGAAACTTGAGAAGAAGAATGAAGAACTGATAAAGTCTGTCTTTCCACAGAAGAAAGGAATGAAACCGATGCGTAGCGATATTAAAGGACTGATTAATAATATCCAAAAAACTTATAAGGTCAAAAGGTGTTCCGTATTATGGGACGCAATTGAGGAATTGACACTACTATCTCAAGAAAACGAAGATATCAAAAATAAACTAATATACTATCATAAAAACTAAGTCAGTCTAAATCTCTTCTTGTAATTATCTATATTAACTTTTCTGCTTGTGCTATCTCCCCATAGAATATAATAGGATAGATACCCTGCCCTCGTATAATCACCCGTTTTGAGGTCTTTTTTGTGTCTGCGTCTATATTGTGTTCTTTGTTTTTTATCTTTAGTGATTGTATAGTCATCCATACCCTTTGCTCCAAAGTGCGTAGTAGTTGTTTTACCATCATCATAAGTAAATACTGCTTTTAATTTTTTATCTTTTCTATTACTCTTAGATACTACTAATTTTACCATTATTTATATCTAAGATTATTTTTCTGTTCTTACCTTAAACTTGACTTTATATTTTTCTGTTATATCTTTGTCTGCTGCTCTAACTTTCTTACCACCCATAATATAAGCATACAATCTACCTCTCGCCCAACTCTGCGGAGTTTGATTCGGTCTTGACCCTGAACTATAGTATGCGCCTTCCCCCTTCTTATAGACTTCATCAACCGCTTTAAAAGGGATACCAGTTATCTTAGCAATATTTCTTTTGCTTCTCTTACCCTTCATAGCGTCTAACTCCTTACCATACTTTTTATCAAACTTAGTAGTATAACTACTCTTTCTTTCTTTTGCTTTTGTTTCAGGTCTATCTTTTCCCTCAAATATAGACTTTATCTGTTTTTGTCTATCCTTGCCTTTTAGACTACCCAAATATCTCTTAGGGATATTACGAGTCTCACCCTTGTAAGTTATCTTCTCTGTGCGAGTATCATACTTGACTTTTTTTACCTCCGGTTTATCCATCCTTTGCTACGCTATATATACTAATCAAAAGATAAAATAAATTTACCCCTATTTATAGATACTGGAATTTTAGGTCGTCTATCCTCAACAGACTTGTAATAGTAATACTTACCGCCTTTTTTGTATTTGTGCTTATTGCGTTGATAGTATGACTTTACTTTCTTACACTCTTCCATAAAATTAATTAATTATATTTATTAATATAAAATAATTTAGAAAATTAAACTTAAAATAAGTATAGAAGGTATAATGGAAGATATTGTAGAGCAAAAAGGAATTGAGAAGATTGATGAACCTAAAGTTATGGTCGCAAGCGATAAGGAAGTAGTTGAGAAAAAGAGAAAACCACGGAGCGAGGCACAGAAAGCGGCGTTTGAGAAAGCGAGAAAGAAAAGAGCAGAGAACTTAGCAAAAAAGAAGTTAGAAGAAGAACAGGAAGTTAGTATTGATGAAGAGGCAACTGAAACGCAGATAACCGCTCCAGCACCTCCAGGGGTAGATACTAACTCTCCAGTAGTTAGACCAAAAGCACCTGTGAAGAAAAGAGGCAGACCGAAGGGTAGTAAGAAACTCAAGAGAGAACCTGAACCAAAATTAGGACAACCTAACTTCTTGCCGCAAAATATTCCACCTGAAGCAGGAGATATTAGATACGGATATCATCAACAAAATCCTTATCAGTTTAATCCTATGATGATGTATCAACAGCAATTCCAACCACCACCACAAGTTCATAATTACTACTATGGACATCAGCAACCAGCACAACCTCAACCTAATAATCCGCCACCACCACAGAGACCACCAACTCCCGAAGTAGTAGAAAGCAGTGAAGAGGAGGTAGAACAATTTGTAGAGTATCCACAAGAAACTTACCAAGAACCACAATTAAGGTATAGATTTGCTTGATTAAGCGAAGCAATAAAAATCAAAGATTTTATAAAAAAATAATAATAATTATATATAATAAGATATAATGGAAACTCGTATTACGGAAACAGAACCCGATGTTCCTATTGTAGTTGGAAAATTTAAATTTACTTGCGATGACGCAGACCCCTCTATCCCTAAACCACTACCGCAGATGGGAGGATTTGCTATGCTTATAATTGGAAAACCAAGGTCAGGTAAGACTAACCTACTATTAAATCTAACTACTAAAGCACACAAGAATTTTAACCGCAAGTTTGATAGAGTTTATCTATGGTCGCCTTCAGTTCATACGATGGAGGATGACCCGTTTGAGTTATTACCCGAAGACCAAAAATACGAATCACTAACTCTTGAGAACTTACAATCAGTATTGGGAGAAGTAAAAGATAGTGGAGATAAGATATTGTTTATTCTTGATGATGTTATTGCTGATATGAGAGGAAAGGGCAAGGCGCAGTTAGAAAATTTACTCCACAAAGTCTTTTTTAATAGACGGCACTTAGCGGGAAAAGGAGGTAGTGTTAGTATTATTGCTACTTCGCAGACATACAATAAGATAGACCCAAAGATTAGAAAGACAGCAAGTCAGTTAATATTCTTTGAGAATAAAAATAAAAAGGAGTTAGATTCTATCTTTGAGGAAGTTATACTTATTCCTAAGAAAGAATTTTTTGATGTATTAAGGTATGTTTATGATAGACCTTATCAATTCTTATATATAGATACTACACTCCCCGATGATAAGATGATGTTTAAAAAATTTAATCAATTACAGATATCAAGTCCCAATATTATAGGGGATGGATTTAGATTTATGGAAAATCAATAAACGCGAGAAGATACTGCTGTGAGTTTCTTTATTCGCAGTTTAAGTTTTTCGCATTCTTCACACTCAACGCTTTCACTTTTAGATTGGATATATTCTATCCACTCTTCATCAGTATTGTAAGGCAGTCCAAGTTCTTCTTTGAGAACAGCGTATTTGTCTTCTTCCTGCTGTTGGATTAAATCTATGAGTTGTGCTTTTGTCAATTTGGATAGTTCAGGCATTCTTTATATATTAAGATTAATATTTTTATTTATGTTTATTAAACTTAATTTTATATTTTTTTAACCTTTATCGCTTGCGTCTATAGTATTTGGGTGCTATATAGATTGGGTCTGTTGCTGACTCAGGGTCAAATATTTCTAACTTCCAAAGCGCTAATACACAGGCGATATAATGGTCTTTGTCCTCTTGAGTTAGTTTATAGAGTTTAGTATTTTGTGTATAATTTACAACTTGTAAATATACTGCTATCTGTTTCTTGATATCACACCCCTTAGAAAATCCATCAACAATTAAGTTAGAACCGATTTGTTTGTAATAATCTATATCTTTAGTTTTAGTAAATCTATCCTGTGCGAATATTCTTAGATTTTTATGATAAATTACAATACTCATTCTTATAGACGCTGATTTTTTTGCGTTTGGAAATCAAATTTATTTTATTTTTAGAATGTATAGAATGCCTAAAACTAAGAATTATTATAAACCAAATAAATTTAATAAAAAATTGTGGGAGTGTGGAAAGGCAACTGAGGACGCTTTAAAACCTGAGATTGATAAATTCTTTGGATGCGATTTTTATAGAAAAGAAGATATTTTTGATATCTTAGATTTTCACGATGATAACAAAAAAGTTATAGTTGAGGTAAAAGGAAGAACTTGTAGTTCTACTCGCTGGAAGGATACTATCCTAACTTGTGGAAAAATAACAGAAGGATTGATGGAGGTTGAGAAGGGTTATGATGTTTATATCTTTTTTGTATTCACAGATAAGACTATGTTTATTAAGTTAGACCCTGATGATTGTGATTGGGATATTAGGAGAACTGGAACAAGATATATTCCTCACTATTGTATCCCTATAGATAGACTAACTGAATTCACAAGAGATAGCAGTAGTGATACAGACGCAAGCGATGAGGATACTGACCCTGAACCTGAACCAGTCCCCGAAACTGAGGATTACTAAACCTAAAATAAATTAATTAATTTTTTTTTTATAGTAGTTATAATTATAAACAATTATGGCAAAGAGTGTATTTCAGGCGGGAAAAGAGAAAAAAGCGAGACGCAAGGCGTTCGTAGAAGAAGTTAAAGTTGATGTTAAGATTGACCCCACCGCTAAGAGCGTATTTAAGGCGGGGCGTGCTAAGGCAGCGAGGCGAAAAGAATTTACTACCGAGGCAAAGAAAGCAGGTAAGAAAGCAGGTAATCGGCGGATGACTAAAGACCCTGATACTCGCCCTAAGACGCTGAAGCGTGGTAGGCGTGCGGGACAGACAGCGGGAAAAACTGCTGGAGATAAGAGCAAACCTGAACTATACAAAGAGGCAACTGCTCTTAAGAAGAAGAAGGGAGATACAAAAACAAGGTTATCGTATTTTGACAAAAAGCAACTCCAAGCGTATATCTTAAAACATTCTTAAATTAATTAATTTTTTTTCTTTGAGTGTAATATAGTATGGATAGAATACAAACACCAAGACCTCTACCTGACAATTTAGAATGTTGGAGCGACGAGATTGAGGAACTATTGAGTGAATGGGCGGAAGTTAGTATGTGTTATAGTTATCTTCATAATTTTAGCACAAGGAAATACAAGAAGAAATATCATCACTTACAAATCCCTATTATCGTGTTATCAACTCTAACTGGAACTGCTAACTTCGCAACAGATAGTTATGTTCCTGAAGATTATAAACACGGATTCGCAGCAGGAGTTGGAACTCTAAATATTGCTTGCGGTATCTTAGGAACATTATTAGCGTTTCTTAAGTATGCGGAGGTGTATGAGGGGCACAGAATATCTGCTCTTGCTTGGTCTAAGTTAAGTAGAACTATTGAGATTGAGTTATCTTTACACGATAAGAAGCGGAAACCCTGTCGTGATTTTCTAAAAATTTGTAGAAGCGAGTATGATAATCTCTTAGAGAGTTCCCCAAATATAGACTTAGATATTATAACTATGTTTAATAAGAAGTTTGATGGAAAATATACTGGAGTTAGACGACCTATTATCTGTAATGGTCTCAAGGAGATAAAAGCGTATAGATTAGAAGTTATAGAACATAGGACACCTGAGGATGAAGAACAACCTGAACCTCAACCTGAACCTGAAGTAGCACCTGTGTTGCCACGCACACAATCTGCTTGATTTTTAAACTATTAGAAATTTGATTTGCTTTTTAGATTACTTTTTTATCAATAAAAAAAGTATGGATTTGACTACTATTGAGTGGTTCGCTGAGGAGGATAGTTGCGAGAGAATGTATTATAGAGTTAGTAAAAAAGCACGGGATAGTATGTTCTCTCAGTTAGGACGAGGAGATTGTTTTGAGAAAAATTACGATAATTTTCATAAGTTAGTAAAAGACAATCCACTCATCAAGTATGTCATACTCCGTGTAAAATACAATAGTGGAGCAATTATAACTCACGCTGCGTGTTATGATGGAGATTACAAAATTGATATATCACAGGGGACAGATAGTAAGATGGATAGAGTGGCGTTAGAGAAAAGTAGATACAGCAAAAATTATACTCATCCTCACTATGAGATACTGGGATACAAAATTTACGATAAAGATACTATACCATCCTTGGAAACTATCTGTTGTTTATATAGGATGGTAGGTTGTCAAGGAAAATTTACTAAAGGGGTATTGCCAAAATTGACTGGAAAGTGGGAAAACGCAAAGAATAAAATTATTGATTTATAGACAATTAAAAATTTGATTTAGATTATAGATTTTTTTATGACATAAAAATCGGTTTTTTAAAAACTTGATGAATTGATACGTTTAAATTACAAAACTATTTAAATAGAATTTTATATAAAGTATAATAATAATGAGTCAAAAAACTATAGAAATACAATTTATCCCAAAAGTGAGAATTGCTGGAATACCGCTTCAGGACTTATCATCAGGGGAGCAATTCTTTACTTCTATAGATAATATATTTAAGGAGGGAGAAATTTTGACCGCCGATATCAAAGTTGGAACTAATTGGGAACAAGGATTAATTGATGAATTGAGGAATAGTATTTTAGATAGATTAGAATACGCACAAATTAGAGGATTTGATTATCTTACTGATGATGAAGATTCACCCCCGTTGATTAATATGATAGACGATACAGAAAAATTTTTGAGAGAGAATTATAACGAGTTCGGTGGAATTACTGCTGAATATTTCATAGTCAAAGAGGGTAATACTGGAGCAGTTGGCGACCCTATCTACACTCCACTCAACAGAATATTCCTATCTGCTCCGCCAACTATCAGGTATGACACCTGTGAATATTTCACTCCTGATACCGATGATTTACTAACTTTTGATTACAACGGAAAAAAGTTAGAAGCAAGTTGTGGATTTCAGTATTTCTATCAAACTTGGAAGAAAGACCCTCACTTCAGCACTTATGTCTGTAATGGAAAGAAACGCAGGAGTAAGATAAAGAAAGAAGCAGGTGGAGGATACGCAGATAGCGATTTTGAGAAGATACGCCACTACTGCGACACAAAACCTCCGCAGTATGACGACTGGTATTTTCTATACAAAGATTTTATGGCAAAGAAGAATTTAGATAATGCTATCATCAAACCGATAGAAAGTAGTTTAGCAGATAAGTTAGTAGAAACTATCCCTGAGTTTAAATTACTGGACTTCACACCACCGAAATATACTGATTTACAGACCTATAATAGTATGAGCGTTGATGATATCGTTAGATTGTGTATGTGGATGGGATTATCACTTAATATATACGATGTAGAAGGTGATTTGATGTTGTGCTATGATGCGAGAAATATATATCATTCGCATACAAATAAAAAGACTACGGGTAGTAGAGTTGTAGTTAAAGTAGTAGATAATCACGGATATTTTGTCAAGAGAGGCACAACTGAAGTAGTTAGTTGTGCCACTGGAGGAAATCACGGATGGGGTGGATTTTATCCAGCAGACGGAGAGATAGGGGCATACGAAGGAAGAAAAGAGGAAAAAATAATTGATGAGATAGCAGGAGATTCAGTAGTTATTGTCAAACATCCTAAGGCGAGATTTCATCAGGGAGAACTGAAATACAAGTGGGATGGAGGATGGGCGAATGCTACTGACTTACTCGCTTATGATGAATACCAAGATATTAGAAGACAACAGGAAGCGCCTTATTGTAAGATGTCGCCACCTCTAACTCCTGATGAGTTAATTGCTATGATGAAGTCAGGTGCTATCTATTATGTAGGAAAAAGAAAACTGAATGGAATTGTAAATTATTTACAGAGAAATAAGTGCCTTACCAGTAGTATTGAGTTTGTTGATAATATACAGAAGGCAGCACGAGATAAAGAGGGAAATAAGAAAGAGGGTAGAAGAATTGGAGCGAGAGGTTGGAAGATAATTAAACCTGAAGTAAATACTGGCGTCAAACCTAATAATCTAAGAGGAACGCCTACTACTATCCACAAGGCGACTTATGGAAAATTAAAACTATACGCTTATCATCAGCATCCAAAGATTAAATTTACTATGCCGAATGATTATGATGGAATATTAGCGGTGGATGACGACTTAGCGAAAGAATGTATTGATGGATGGAAAGAGAATTTCCCCGTTCTCAAAAAATACGCTATCCCAACTCCTACTTCTATGGGAAAAGCGATATTTGATAGTCTCAACTTAGACTGCTATTCCTCTATGAATTCAGCAATAAAAGATATATTCTTTACAGGTGAAACTAAACCTGATTTTAGGAGATATCCTGAAACTCACGATAACGCCTGTGCTTTCAGTTTAGACTTCTCTAAAGCATACTCTAACGCAGCAAAATTTATGGATTGTGAATGGAGTGTTCTTGATGCGATTGATGCGCCACAGCGTTTCCTTAAAAATACTACTTTTGACCCGTCTGCGTTCTATCTTGTTCGTGAGTTAGAAACTGGATTTCCATACAAAGATTTAAAAGGAAAAGGGATGGTTCTATATCACGGGTGTCTATTAAGACACTTAGTAGGAAAAGTGAAGATAGAATATATTATCAACTCTCACAAAAAACTACCGAAAGACTATTTTGTAGAGTTTGTAAATAAGTGTATTGAGATAGCGGGTGATGGAAGTAATAATATAGTATCAGCAAAACAATTAGTTAATAATACTTTTGGAAATCTCAAAAATAAAGGTGGAATTAGAGATTACAAGTTATTTATCAATAGTGATAAAATAGAACTGAGTAAATCATTCGCAAAAGGACAACCTGTTTATGATTTAGATAGTAGTTGTAGGTGGAGAAACAGCAGTTTTATTACTGCGAGAGGATACTACGAACATCACTTTCTAACAGGACAACCTATTAGATTACAAATTATGGAACGTATTAATGAACTGAATTTCCTGTTAGATACAGCAGTTAGAAAATCGCTGAATAGAGATATAAATTTAATACTGGTTAAAACTGATGCTCTGTATTATCAGTATCCTAATGGAGAACAATACCCAAAGAAAGAGTATAATTTTAATCCGCATAAAGATATTGATATAGAAGATATCAATAGTAGATTACCCGAGGGTTATGAGGTTAAAATTGAGAAACCAGGTAGTAGCGGTCTTAATCCAATAGAAGTAGGTATCAACTGGACTCTTGCTCCTGATAAACTCAATCAACTTCCTATCACTACGTATTGGAAAAAAGACTATAAAAATACAGAAATTTTAGATAGAGAATGGGATAAAACTGAAATCAAAGATATATTTAATAAGTATTGGAATTTAGGGGGTCTATATTGTAATGGAGAGGGTGGAGTTGGAAAAACTGAAATAATCAAAGGAATTGATGAAATCTGTAGAAAGAACAGAATTAAGTTGAGGTGGTTGAGAGGAACATACAAAATTGTAGATAGAGATAACTGGGTGAAAAGAATTGATGAGTGGAAAAAAGATAATCCTTGTATGATGTGGAAGTTAGCACCCACAAATAAAGCGTGTAATAATATTGGAGGTAGAACTCTTCATAAATCACTTGGTCTTAGAATTATGAAAAATATTGATGATGATGACGCAGCGGATAGTGATGATGAAGATAGCGACGATGGAAGCAGAGCAAATTATATTATTAATAGTATGCTGAAAAATCCACCTGAGGTTATATCGGTTGATGAAATATCTATGATTAGCGGTGAGGGATGGAGTATATTATCTTATATCAAACAGAGAAATCCTGACATACGCTTCTTCTGTTTTGGAGATATTGCGAGACAATTACCGCCAGTAGGAGAGGAACACAGAATGTTTGATAACTCAATCTGTCTAAGAGAATTATGTAATTTTAACAAACTCATACTATTATATAATTTCAGGAGAGGATGTGCTGGAAATAATACTCTGTGGGAAAGAGCAGCAAACAAACCCGAAACGTTTGAGATTACAAGCGATACACCTATAACTTACAGAAATCTCAGTTATACAAATAAGACAAGAAAAGAAGTAATTGATTTAGTCCAAAATAGTCATCCTAACCCTCAATTGTGGTTAGATTGTGGATGTAAAGAAGACCCTGATTATACAGGACAGAATGAAAAACTGATGTTAGCGATTGGAACACCGCTGATAGCAAGAAAGAGTATTGATAATAAAACAGGATGCGGAATTGCTAAGAATGAGATTTGGAGTGTCAAGACTATTACTGATGAGGAAGTAGTATTAGAATACAAAGATAGAAATTGGAAGTTCTCTCACGATGAGATTAAGAATTTGTGGTTATCTGCGTATTGTATTACTATTCATAAATCTCAAGGTGATACTTACAGAGACAAATATACTATTTGGGACTGGGGTAAAATCTCTAAAAGAAAAGATAGATTATCAAAAAAGTTGAGATATACTGCTGTCAGCAGAAGTGTTAATCCTGATGAGTTGATATATTTTAAACCATAGGTAATCTACGATAAATAAAATCTAAGCAAGATTATAATGAGTGAAGAATTAGATTTAGTGAATGTGATGGAAATACAAAAAATTAGGAGTATGTTAATTCACCATCCCGATTTGCTATCTATGTTTGAGTTGCTAATTATTGTTTGTAATAAAAGACTTAATGATGAAAAACCTGTAATAAAAATACCAATAGAACCTAATATAGAACCTGACCTAAGTAGTGATAGTGAGGATGAAGTTTTTTTTAGTGAGGGAAGTTAGCGATTAGCGCCTTCTCAATTTTATTTTTTTTGTAGATATTTACACCGAATCTGTCTGTCTGTTTGCCGTCAGGATTAAACACTCTAACCCAATCCTCGGCAGTTAGAGTATCAAACTTTTTAATATCTCTGTCAAATATCTCCTTGTATGATTTATTCCTACAATACCAATGTCTCTTATTTACATAACTACCTCTTTTCGCTGGTCGGTCGGTGCTGCTTTTTCCAATTAGGAATAGTTCATAATTATATAATGTCATAACTGATGATGCTACTTTTTTGAGACTATAATCTTGATTGATAAAACCCCTAAATTCTTCTCTATGATTATAAGGACTATAACGGATTATATCACAATCAATATCTGCTATGACTTTACACCTACGTCTGTCGCAGAAATCGCGAGCGTGGGTGTCTCGGGGCGGTTTTTCCTTAAATCTAATATTTTGTGTCTCAACTAATTCGTGTAATTTCTTCTCTTTCTTTGTCATTCCTTGAGTGTAGAGATAAGTGTGGGATATCGCGTCCCGATGGAGTTTCCACTTTTTGCGGAAGACTTCCAATTCTTCTAACATAATATTTTTTCTGTTCCATACTTCATTCAGTTCTCTACACAGATTTTGTCTTAGAACTTGATGTATAAAATCTGCTGGCGGTCTCCACTCGGCAAGTGGATTAAAGTTAGGACAGGGATGGAATACTGCTATCTTATTATGATTGTCATACACTATATACCTCCAGTTGTTATTTTCTGTAGCGCTCTTCGGTAGAGCAATTCCTGTGTATTTGATACACGCTAAGTCAAGGAGAGTTATAATATCGCTCATTCCGCTATTTGTAGTTCTATCACTTGTTCCCATCAAGTTTATAAAAAGATGATTATTCTGCTCTAAACTAAATCAAATTTCTAAATAGTCCAAAATATATTTTGTATTAATAGATTGATGCGAACTTTGTATTAATAGATTGATGCGAAAAAATTTTTTTTTTTGACATAGAAAATTTGATTTGGAGATATTATTACTTTTAGTAGTTAATTACAAGGGTTTATAAGAGCAACCTGACAATAACCGCACTGAAACAGAGGTTTTTAAAAATTTGATTAGTTCTAAGAGCAGAAGTAGCAAGAAAGAAAAAAGAGCAGTATGGCGTCCGCTTTTATGAAATCCGCTGACTTCCAGTCCTCCGCCAAGTGTATTGAGTTCCTGCGTTCTAAGGGCGTGGATATCCACGAGGGGATGACCGAGGTTGTCCCTGCCGCAGCGTTCCACGGAATGTATTTCACGAAAGAAAACGTGAAGAAGTGGGACAAGAAGGATAGCGCAGAGGAACTGAAAAGAAAAGCGGAGGAGAGAGCAGATAAAGCGTGGGAGGATTGGACGGCAGAAGAAGTAGATAGAGACTGGGGTGAGTTGGGGGATGAGATTAGAGAGTTGCTGGGGAAGGGGGTAGGAGGACTTCACACCTCAAAGAAAGATTCGCCCTATCCTGACAAGGGTCTCAAGATTAGCAGTAAGCGTGCGTGCGAGTTCATCATCAAAGCACTCAAAGAAGAGAAAGACAGAATTAGGCGGGAGAAAGTTGGGGAGGTTATCAAGAGGACAAAAAAAGCGAATTCTGCTACTCGCGGGGCGAAGAGGACAGATGACGAGTATGAGATAGTATATACCAACGAAAAGGATAATCCACAGGGCGAGGATTATGAATACTACTTGGATATCGGTGAGATAGAGGATAGCGAGGCGCTGGTAGAAAAGGATGGAAAGATACAGAAAGGCAAAGGACAGAATGGGAAAGACCTGAAGAAACGCACCTGGAAGGCGGTTAAGAGAGAACAACCCTTCCTGTGCGAGGGCAAGTGTTGTGGCGCTATCTCGTGGGATAGAGCGGGTGGTAGTGATGTGCTGAAACACCTTGGTATCAAGGGGTCTTTCCGTATGGGATGTAGCGGTGATAGAGTTGATGGTAGTATGTTCTGTGGAAAGTGTGATGGAAAAGCGGAGAATGTGTTTGAGGCGACTTACAAGACAGGCAAACTCAAAGGAAAGACATACGCACAGGTCATAGTCCAAATAGACGAGTTGAGTGAGACAGCATTAGCACCCGTAGAGGATGGGTATGAGGGTGGTGTTGAGTATGCGAAAGCGATGATTGGAGATAAGTGGGTAGATACAGAATTGTAGATTACAAAAAAATTTGTAGATTTTAGATAGCAGTAGATAGATTAGATTTTTTTTGTAGAAAAAGTGAAGAAATTTGATGAGATGTAGCAACAAACTTCACAACAAAGGAAAAGTGAAAAAAGCACTTTCTAACTCAAAAACTATGGCGGTCTGCTCCAAGCATCACACTTACTCCACGGAGACAGAACTGAATGAATGGTGGAGACAGCAGTTGGTCTCTAAAGAGGAACACGAGAGACAGACAGGGATGAGGTTAGTTTGGGATAAAAATAAGAGGTGGTGGATTAATCATAATGTCAAACAACTTGCTTCCCTCAATTGTCAGGGTTTCACTTTTGAGACCCTCTATGTAGGTAATAAGGATGATTGGGATAAACAGAGGAACAAGATGGGGTCAGTCCAGCGTCTAACTTGGAATATCCACCACAAGTGCTGATGCGTCAGGTAGTCTTGACTGAAAAAAGCAGAAAAAAACACATAAAAATTAGGTAGATAGAATTAGAATTTTTTTTCACCTATTCTGTTCGTTAAAT
>Ga0208767_1000772_pt1 | contig 26226 bp, 34 predicted proteins | sample VirMetDEL_Mar_21_FD_184514 | JGI IMG/M metagenome (GOLD analysis project Ga0208767, IMG submission 184514) | Aqueous microbial communities from the Delaware River and Bay under freshwater to marine salinity gradient to study organic matter... | ecosystem: Environmental > Aquatic > Marine >... | reverse complement strand
CGGAATTAAACTGACATTATTAATACACTCTTAATTAAATATATATTTAATTAAGAGTGTATTAATAATGTCAGTTTAATTCCGTATATTTTATATTGAATATATCTCTTTACAATTTTATCACTATAAATAGAGAGGAAATAATTTATTTTTATTTATTTTTACTATATAAGTTTATTTTTTAACCCTCCCCCATATAAAATTATCTCATAATGATATCTTTTACACATTTTCGAAATACAAATTGAAATCCATATATTTATTTTTATTTATACCATCAACATTATTTTATTTCAACAACTTCAACAAAGATATCATTTCAATCAAACATACTTAAAATTAAACAACATATATTAATTATATATACAGAATGTCCGTTTCAAATAAACATAAGCAATATACAGATATAATTGAAAAGATGCACGAACTTATTGATGATGATAATACAATGAAAAATAGTCTTGAAATTATGATTGATTGTCTCTACAAGAAAAATAAAGAAAATAAACAACTAAAAATGAAGATAAAAGAACTCGAAGATCAAGTTCAATCAGCATTCATCGATGGATATAATACGGCTCTTGATGAGCAAGCAGAAGACAAACTTGCAGACGAGAGCATCTCTTAATGTTTTGAAATATCTCTCATATTTTTTTCCTCTTATCTTTTTTCGATATATATATCCCTTTTTTGAGTTACTATAATATATATTTTTAAAACCTGATTTATTGTCTTTTCTTATACCTACATTTTGTGTATTCTCACTTCTGTCTGCCCAACGAAGATTTTCAATCCTATTATCTGATCTATCTCTATTGATGTGATCTACCTCTTTTTTATTTTCAGGATTCGGAATGTAATGCTCAGCAATCAATCGGTGAATCTTGTATGTTTTATAATTCTTCTTACCCTTACTTACATTAACTCTATAATATCCTTTTTTATCTGGACCTGCTCGAAGATATCTTTTTGTATACTTCGAATAAACTTTACCATCAGGGTATATCAAATAATTTGGATAATCTACAATTTCCATAATTTTATTTATGTATAAAAGATATCATTTCAAATTTATACTTCAATAATATCTTCAATGATCTTTCTTATAGAACCCCCTAACTTTGTTTTTCCACCATTGATGGCTTTCTCCTTAAATCTACTTTTATCAATAGTGTTATTGGGATGACAGATACAAATGATAACTTTGTCTGCAGATGTCCCAAGACACTTATTCTCATTGAAATCTATCATCGATGTCCCTTCACCTTGACTCGATTTTCCAAATCCTCCCATACTGCGATGATGTTTCTTTGTAAATACCATCCCTGCCTCATGATACATCCTCTTCTCTCCACACTTAATTCCAGATAACATATAGTCTTCATCAGTATGAACAAATATCATTTCAGGTGTTCCTACTAATGAACATCTTGGATCACTCCTCATAACTTCCAAAGAATGCTCCAACCATGTTCCCAGCATTATATCATCACTATCCATATTCGCACAGACTTTATGACTTGCTAATTTAACTAATTTATTTCTCTTCTCCCCAATACTATATGAATTATGATTCATAGTATACTTAATAGGAAATCCTATAAAGTTCTCAGCATCTTCTTTTTCTTTATTAGTTGGAAACAACTTATCCCATTGTCTATCCTTTTTATCATAGGTATCTAAAATAACCCACTCTAATTTATCCCTTGGATATTTGAGACTCTTGAGATTATATAGCATTAACGGCAACCATTGAGTTCTGTTGAATATCGGTGTCAAAATACTGATTGAAGGAGTATCACTCATTTATTATTATCAAGATATTATTTATTCTATAAATATCAAATCTTTTTTCAGATTCATTTTATAACAATAATATTGAACTCCATATGGAGGGGTATATCCCTTCTTAGGATTTGTCAAATGTGTAAATGTAGGTCTTGTAAAAGGTATAATCACTTGCAAATGATCTTTAAACATTCTCTGAAACCACTTCATCAATATAACCTTACTAAATGCTATGAGTATAAAAGGCTTGTCTAACTCTTTCAATCGAATACATATATCCTTCATCTTACTAAATGGAGGATTATCTACAATAATATCATACTCAGGAGTATATGAAAAGAAATCTTTATCTTGATGTATGATATTATATCCCATCTCCTCAAAATATTCCTTCTGCTTTCCATCACAATAAAACGGACTCCATATTACTTTATCTTTTGGGATATATTCCTCAATGATTTCCCAACCCTTTTTATCTGTAGCATAATTATCACTATCTTTGTCTCCAGTGAAACTCATTTATTATTATCAAGATATTTATTTTTAGATTTCTTTTTTCCAATCGCAAAATAGCCGTTTTGGGAATCATTCTCCATCACTCTCAATCGGATCAAAGCCATCATACAATTGAGTAATGATACATGATCTTCTCTCCATATAGGCTGATTATTTAACTTTCTATTGTAAATCAATTCAATCATTGTCTTATAAACCTTTATTTGCCCGATAATGGAAATATGCTTACACTCACGAATCATCGCCTCTCCCTGATTAATATATCTTTCTACTGTCTTCTTTTTAGTCAGTGGAAATGATGAAATTAACAATCCCTTATAAAAAATATTGAAACTCCCTTCAGAGCCATTCCTAACAACCATTTTATATTATATACATATTATTTACCTGAAATCTCTTTATGTGCTTTTGCTACGGACATTCCCTTTCGCATACGACCCATCATCTTCATACGATGAGACTTTCTCTCAGAAACACTCATATCTTTTCCCACTTTTTCCATGTGCTTATTTAGTTGCTGTTTTTGCTTATCGGTCATCTTGACTCCCTCTCTCTTTTTCTTAGGAGCAGGAGCAGGAGCAGGAGCAGGTTCACTTTCAACATCAGGTGTATCGGAGTAATCAGACATTTATTTTATATCTTATTACAAGAAAATTATATGAAATAAAAAAAAATAAATTAAAAAAACCAACTTTTACTTGCTTCTTGTTTTGCTTTTTCCTTATAGTTCAAATGATCCAAGATTATCTGTATATCTGCCTTAATGGATTTTATATCAGTATGGAGTTTATCAACCTCTGCCTTCACCACATCTATCGGTTTTAAGGGTACTTTGTGATTAGGTCTCGAGGCTTCATTCTTTATAGCATCAATTACGACAGTGTCTTCCATTTTACTATGGATCAATAAAATAATTATCGATGCTTTTTAATATATTTCTTAAGTCCCCCATTTTCTTTGATAAATAACATTAACTTTCGCTTATCTTGCTGTACCAATGCCTGATAATAATCTCTTGCTGAATAATCGACTTTGTATCTTGGCTCACCTCCTGCATTAATACAAGATCCTGCTACAATATGTAAAAATGTAGGTGAATAGAGTTCATGTAAATGATTATCAACCCACCAGTTCTTAATCTTAGGATTGTAAGCAAAATTAAAGATAGCATAATGTGTTTGAGATACTAAAAATTGTGTTAATATCTGACTATTTCCGTTGAAACAACCTGCTGCTCCAAGATTGTTTGTAGATTTCAGTGCTGTAATACATCTATCCAACCAACCATCAGACATATAAATGATATCATCTCCTGTAATCCAAAAATAGTCATTGAACTCTTCAATTGCTTTCTTATAAAGTATATTCCACATAATAGATACATGTCCCTTGGGGATATCTTCATCAAATGGATAAAATTGGAAGTTTATATTCTTCCATGTCCTACATAATTCATAGATCTTTTGCCGTTGTCCATAATCATTGTATATTTTATCATCTTTATCAATCCCAACATAAAACTTGTATTCATACTCAGGATTATATCTTGATACAAATGATATTATACTCTTATACAAATATGTATCTGTAATACAATTCCACTCTCTATTATTTGTAGTTGAAGGTATTAAGATTGCAATCTTCATTATTAATACTGATATTTTATTTTAAAACTTTAAATTACCATCTTCGATTTCGATAATCTGTTCCTCAACAGGATCTTCTTTATCATTCTCTTTCATCTCCTCAATGATATCATCCATCTTGCTTTCTTTTTTCTCTTTCTCTTCCTCTTGAACCTTAATAAAATCATTGATGTCTTTCTTTGTAAAATACTTCGATAAACCGACAACTTCATCAGTAGTCCAGGCAAATACATTCATCATAATACGATTCATGTGTACATATCCTGTAAGAATAAATACTACATGTTCCCACGAGGGCGAATGAACCCTTTCTACATTAGGTTTATTATAAATATCCCCCTCTCTCTGATAATCATCAATGAAATAATTAGGATTCTCCGTAGGTGTCTTTGTAATCTTCAATGTTCCATCTGGGAGTTGCTCTGTCTCTGGAAGGAACTCAACATAATTACAATCCAAACCCATAGCATTAATATCATTGTATCCCAAGATTACAGCAAATAGAAAGGCTACTGAGCCACTACACCAATCAACAAGATATCTGAATGGATTCCCCCTCTGTCTCTGTAAATCCTCTAAAAAGATTACACTATCATTTTTGGCTAATTCGGGAATATCCTTTAATATTGAGTTTGAAAGTAAATATCCTTTACATTTCTTATCCTCAATCAACTTCTTAATATCCTTATGATTGTGATGCAAGACAACATGATCAACATTGATATAATATGTAGGAAACCAGTCTATTTTATACCAATGACGAAATGCTAATGTTAATCCTATTGTATCACATTCTATTTTTGTAAAATCAAAACCTCTTAAAGATTTACCATTTCCAATCACAGCGACCTTTCTTATAATTCCTTCGGACATTTATACTTTAATAGAGATATTTTTTTTAAGTGGATATTTAAAAATAAAATATCAGTCATATTATATGAAAATCAATATTCACAAATCTCATAGTCGGAGAGATCTTATTGATATCATCAAACTATTCAAACTACAAATCGAAGACCCCGATGATTTAAATAAAGCACAAGTAACAGATGCTTTGACAACTTGTTTAGAAGACTTAGAAGATATCATTCCTGACACTCACTTTTATGGGATATGTAATGTAAATCAATTGAAAGAATATTTGATACTACCAAACCAAAAAAAAACTTTATCCATTAAAGATAAAAATGAAATCATGAAAGTATCGAAACTGATAATTCAATATTGTAAAGGAGGTTATTGCACTGAATTATCCTATTTTGAGAATATGGATCAAATATATAGTGAAGCAAGAAGACTATCTCAATATGGAGATATACCTTCTGTAAGAAGGATGTGTAATCTACTCAATCAAAATCCACATAGTAATGAAGTTATAATGCCGATTATTTCGAAAAAGGTTCAAAAAGACCTTGAGATAAAAAAATTAACATCTAAGAAGATACATAATAGTTTAGTTGTAAGACATGGGACATTCAAAGTAGACTTCAGTTAATGGACAACATCCCAATCATCGAAGTTCGGCTCACCGTCTTCGACAATGTATCTCTTGATTTCTACACCACTAACTTGTGAGTGCTTACGAGCTTCATCAAGATCATCCCCCAAGTAATATGTAGTGTTTTCATCTTTGACATCAAACATATATTGTTCATCTTCTTCATCATCACTCGGACAACATTCATACCATATTTTATTACAACCGTATATTGTTTCTTGATTACCCACGAGACGAATTACTTCTTCAATCTTTTTAGCATCTTCTTTGAGTTCCTTTTTCTCTTTTTCTAATTCTTCAATTTTGTCAAACATTTCTTCCATAGATTCTTTTGCTCCTTGACAAACAGATACACCTTCCTGAACCGTTTCTTTGAGTTTCTTGTTCTCTTTTTGCAACATCTCGATCTCTTTCTTTGCCCAAGACCTGACTTCATCAGCATAGTCTGAGTATAGTCCATCTTCACGACTCGAAAGTGGGTGTCGGGTGGGTGTAAGGTAAGCCATCTTTTAATCTTTTTTAGAAGTCTCTGCCTCTTGTATTTAGTAGTTGTAATGCTACTCCAAGCAACTTTCAAATTTTGATTACTCCAGCCAAATGATATCTTTTGGAAGGTTCATCTTCCAACAATAATAAAAACAATCGAAATTACATTTGTTCTCAGTAGGTAATATATTTCCTTCATCATCTGTTTTAATGAAATGTATTCTCCTTCGGGGAATAATTATCTGGAGTTTTTCATCTTTGAATAAACTTCGAATATATTGTGTAGATATCATAGGAGCAGGACAAATAATAATAAAAGGTTTTCCAAGTTGTTTTAATCTTGTAAATACTTCTTTCTTTTTTGAGAAGGGTGGATTAGTCACTATGATATCCCCATGATCAACTTCAAAGAAGTCTTCCTCCTTACATATTACCTCAAATCCCAACTCCCTCAAATTATTTGAGGAGTTTCCATTCCCAGCAAATGATTCCCAGATTACTTTATCTTTTGGAATAAATTGTTGGATATTCTCCCAAGCATATTTAGGTGTCATATAATTGTCATGAACTGTAAAGGTCTTTGTGTGAAAGGAAGCCATTATTTATTATTTAATAAGATATTTTTATTTCTTGTTAAATAATAAATGGAATTATACCTCAATGAAAACAAAAACATCAAATTATCTCGGTTCTATACCTGTGATAATATATTTCATAGTGATATTGATCTGTATGATGCTGATACTGGAAAGATTGTCTTGTCTTTCAAGAAAAAAGTCATCGATGATAAGTATTATAAACTTAATAGCCAAGTTATTAAATATTCCAAAACATACTCCTCTAACAGAGGTGATGCTGCTGGAGTTACAAATGTAAAAGATCTCCAGAAAGGTATGGAACATTGGAAGAATTATCCAGTCGAAGTTGTAGACAAGAATGGATCAGCATTACCTGATGATCATGAAGAAGTAACTTCATTTATCAAAATGAAAAATGGAATGATATGTAAAAGGAAAAGATCGAATCAAGTTAAATCACAATCTATCGGTGGATATGATAAAAGTAATGTATTCCCTTGTCGATTAACAAACTGGACAGCCAGACATCTTATCGCATACAAATCTATCTTTCCTCTTGCTAAAGTTGTAAGTGATTACTACTTTAGTTATTTCCCTGATTATTGGCTGAATCAATATGATAAATATTCTAAATCTCCAAAAGACTTTGTTATCCCTGATACTAACTTTAGTACACTTACTATCAATGCGAACTTTAGAACGGCTGCTCACAAGGATAAAGGAGATTGTAAAGATGGATTGACATGCTTTACAGTCATAGATGAAGATGATTTTGAAGGTGGAGAACTATGTTTTCCTACTTATGATATCGGATTAGATATTCGACAAGGTGACCTTGTAATATTTGATCCACATGTAATCCATTGTAATAATAGATTGAAAAAAGATGGAAGGATATCATTAGTGTTTTATTTAAGAGAAAAATTACACAATTGTGAAAATAAATAATTTCTTATATAGTAATAAATGGAATTGAAAACTCCGAGAACACTACCTGAAGATGATCAATTAGCCGTATGGACTACAGAGATTGAAAACTTACTTGCCGAGTTCGGTGAGGTTTCACTATGCTATCAGTATCTACATAGTTTCTCACAGAGAAAATATAAAAGAAAGTATCATCATTACCAAATCCCTATTATTGTATTATCAACTCTTACAGGAACAGCAAACTTTGCTGCCGATAGTTATATACCTGATGATTATAAACAAGGATTTAGTGCTGGAGTTGGAACATTTAACATAGCAGCAGGTATTATGGGAACATTATTAGCATTCTTGAAATATGCCGAGATATATGAAGGTCATCGAATAGCAGCCTTGGCTTGGGCTAAACTTTCGAGAACAATTGAAATTGAATTAGCATTACATCGAGACAGACGAAAACCCTGTCGAGATTTTTTAAAGATATGTAGATCAGAATATGATAATCTTATGGAATCGAGTCCATCCATTGATCTTGATATCATACATTCTTTCAACAAGAAGTTCGAAGGCAAATATGATAATGTAAGAAAACCTGTTATTGTGAATGGATTACGAGAAATAAAACCTTTTCACGATGAAGAAAAAAAAGATGCTACTAATAAAATGCCTGATAAATATGAAATCATGGACAATAACAGAGAAGTAAACATAATTCCTGAACTAAGACAAGAGGAAGACAAATATGCTATACTCGACAACAACCGAGAAGTAACTATTCCTGTCGAATCTCAACAGCCTTCTCCAGAGCCAGAGCCTTCTCCCGATACCCCACCATCAGACCAGCCATCATGTTAATCAGTTTCTCAAGATTGTATTCCTCCACATTGTTTTCATCCATTGTATCGATGTTGCTCTTCTTCAAGACTGCTCTTACACTCATTGTATTCTCCTTCAACTGGGTTTCCAGTTTCTTAATATAAACCTCTTGATTCCTGATGTGTGTCATTATATCATCCATTCCTTCAATCAAACTCATTTTGTAGTATTGTAATATTTTATTTTTATACCTTTCAAATTTATAATGCCTTAATATTAAGATTAATATATTTAAAAAATAATCTAATATTATATATATACTGAATGAATACTACAGATCTCCACATGAAAATCACGGACTTTAAATTATCACAGGGAAGAGACTTGAAAGAGTCTTCAACCAAAATGTATATTGGAAATATTATGAAATTAAGTAGACATTTAAATGAAGGAAAACTTGTCGATGGATATGAATGGCTCATGGATATTGAAGAAGTCAAAAAGAAGTTAGAAGACAAAGGTTTAGCAATGACATCTATTCGAAACTTTATGAATACAGCAATCTTATATCTTCAAATCAACGATGCTGGAAAAGATATCATCGATAAATATATGATGTATAGAGATGAGTTGAATAGTAAATATGAAGAGATTGCAACAAGTGGAAAGTTTAGTGAATCTCAAAGCAAAGCATATATTTCTATGGAAGAACTTCACAAGTTTATTGAGAGTATCGCAAAGGATCTCAAATCATTCAAACTAAAAGATAAATTAAAGACTAATCAACCACTTACAAATAGGGAAAAGCATCTACTACAAATATATCTTGTATTAAATATTCATGCTGAAGTTCCTATGCGAAATGATCTTGCTGGAACAAGAGTTGTCAAGAAAGATGTATTTGATAAGATGTCTCAGGAACAGCAGAAAAAGGGAAATTATTTAGTCTATAATCGATTAAATATGTTCTTGTATTTGAATGATTACAAAACAGATAAGGTATACAAAAGTAAGAAAATAGATTTGTCAAAAGATCTTCGAAAGGTTGTCAATTTCTATCTCAAGTTCAATGAAGGTAGTGAATATCTATTGACTAAATTAGATGGAGAACCCAAGAGCAAGAACAATTTGACACAAGATCTCCGTAATGAAAGTTTAAAAAGGTTAAATAAAGCAATTTCTACAACAATGCTTAGGAAGATTTATCTCACTGATAAATATTCTGATCTAAAAAATGAATTGAAAAAAGATAATGATAATATGATGCACTCTATGAAGACTGCTCTGACACATTATGTAAAAGATAAGCCTGATCAGGATTCGGTATCGGATAATAATGATGAGGCAAAATAAGTTTAGTATCCTTATTAGGTTTATTTTTATTAACTACCTCCCAACCCTTATCTTTGAAAGCCAATATCCATTGTGTTTCCCTATCTTCTAATTGTTCTTTATTTTCACACTTAAAGTTTTCCAAGATATGTATCTCATACTTATCTTGAATCATAATATCAAATGATGATCTATAATTTCTATGCTTTTGTAACATTCCCATATATCCCCGATAATCCGTTTGATGATCTTGTATTCTCTTCATTGCTCTCTGACATGTGCTTCCAACATAGACTCTTTTATTAAGTCTGTCTAAATAACAATATATCTTTCCATCCGAATAACTGCTTCTCATTTTATTAATATACAGATTATTATTTTAAGTAGATTAATCTTATTTTCTTTAATATTGTATAGAAAACAATTTATTTGAAATTAAATCTCTTTTTGTATGATGATATATTTGTTCTTACTGAAGTACTATCCCCCCAAAGTATATAGTATGATAAATATCCTGCTTTTGTTGGGTCTCCTGTCTTGAGATCTTTCTTGTGTCTGCTTCTATACCTTGCTCTTTGCTCTTTGTCTTTTGTGAGTGTGTAGTCATCCATCCCTGCTGCTCCAAAGTGAGTTTTCTTAGTGCGACCTGTTTCCGTATCGGTAAAGATTGCGACATATTTCTTTTTCGGTTTGTCTGACTTCCTAACAACCATTTTATCATAATTTACCATTTACATATATAAATTATTTTTTTTGAAATGAAATAAATCCTTGATTATCCTTTGGATGAATATATTTCTTGATACACTTACAATTTGTAAATAACAATGATAATTGTTCTATTTGATCTAAATGTTCTGGAGGAACATCTTCAATAATATAAATATCATTACAATATTTCCATAATGTTTTGAATGATATAATTTGATGTGATAATATATGTGATCCATCATCAATAATGAAATCTACATTGCCTATTTTATCCATCATATTTTCTAATTGTAAAGTGTCGCTTTGATCACAAACAAAAGTTTTGATTCCTTCTAATTTAATATCTCTTATATCACACCCAAATATTTCTGATGTTTCAAAATATTCTTTCCACATATACAAAGATGCTCCACATCTATAATTATCATTTGTAAATTTACACATCAAATCAGGATATCCTATACCTATTTCTAAGACCTTATCATACTTTTTATCTTTCAATAGTTGATGATATTCAGGGGTATAATAATGATTTATTTTAGGAGTTTTATCACTCAAATATTTTTCTGCTACTATACATAAAGGAGTTGACATGTTAGAAGATATACCTGTGTTTTATATTAACTTAGATAAAAGAACCGATAGAAAAAAACATATAGAAAAACAATTAGAGGGTTTCAAGAATGTAAAGAGAATAAGAGCCGTAGAAACTCCTGAGAATGGATACTTGGGTTGTGTTTTATCACATGTGTTCGCATTAGAAGAAGCAATACAGAAAGGATACGGTGAGGTATTAATAGTTGAAGATGATTTCGAATGGATTAGAAAAGATAAGTTTGAATATCCTGAAGCAGACTTTGATGTTTGTCTTTTAGAGTGTCTTGTAAAACAGGATGAGTTCTTTAGTTGGACTCATCGAAAAGTATCTGATGCAGAGCATACGGGAGCATATATTGTAAAATCCCATTTTTATACAATCTTAAGAGATAATTTCATGGAATCATACAACAATCTATTAAGAGAAAATGTAAGAGATTATTATTTAGATATTTATTGGAAAAGGCTTCAAAAGAAACATACATTTATCACACCTTCTGAAAAGATTGGAAAACAAATTGAGGGATATTCAGACATAAAAAATAAAATAATGGAAAGATAATTTTATTACTATAATAATAATATGGTTACTAATAAACAGAAGTTTAACAAAAAGTATGGATTTGAATCAAATGCTCCTCATTCTAAAGCAGAAATATCAAAACTTACAGGAATACCTAAGAAATATCTGGATAAAGTATATGACAGAGGACTCGGAGCAAGAAGAAGTAATCCCCAATCAGTTCGATCAAAGTCAGGTAAGAAGATTGGAGGAACCTCTCTTAAGGGAAAGATGACTGGTCCTACTTGGAAAACAGCAGATAAAGATATCGCTGATGAAATTAGAAAATTAAAAATTAAGGGATATATGAGATAATTAATCTTCATCTGATGAAGAAGATGTTTCATCATCACTTTCCAGTGATAAATTATTTTCTTCAATTATTTTCATTGCTTTTTCATATTCAACTTTCAAATCCTTATATTTCCGTTTGTATTTATCAGGATTCTTAGATTTACCTGTAGACTTCTTGGAAGTCTTTTTTAAGTTCATGTTTTCTTGTTCTTTCTCAATCAATTGATCTCTATATTGATTTGCATTCTGTTCAGCATAAGATATTCTTGTTTCTAATTTAGAAATTGCTGATTGATAATTGTGATCTTTCTTTTTTATTAATTCACGGAGTCTTACAACTTCCTGACCCTTTTCAGTTTCCATGACTTGTTTTCGGAGTTCTTTATCTTCTTCTCTTTGTTTGATACCCTGATCAACATTCCAAGCATTATGTAATTGCTCGTTTTCTTTCTTTAATGTTAATACTTGTTGTTTGAGAGTTTTCCGTTCGTTAAGACATTTATTCACAGTAAAATGGTCATTAGCAAAATATTTGTCAAATTGAGTAACTAATATGTCAATACACTTTTGTTTTGTAACATGTCTATCATTTCTTAATTTATTAAACTCTTTCTCATCACATTCCATCAATATCTTAAAAAATGTCTTAATACTTCCTTTTACATAATTCTTTTCATTGGCTAATTTCTGGGGAATCTTTTTATCAGGATTGTCTGCTTTGAAAGATTCGTAAGAATATTCTCCATCTCTCCAGATATTCAAGAAGTCAGTACAATAGGAATCAAATCGGCTGTCAAAATCATCAATGTGCGAAAATAACTTGTTCATATACTTATACTTAGATTTTTTTTTAAGTAATTTATATTTAATTTAATAATCCACCCAAAATGGGTAAAATTAATCACATTTCGATTGATTTTACCCATTTTTATAAGAGGGCATAATCAACTTGTAAGAGAGGAAAATAACATTTAAGATAGGCAATAACCTCAAAATCGTCGATTTAATATAGAAATGGGTAAATGTGTATCAAGTTCGTTAAAATCTCAACTTTCTTTGTTCCTATATGTATATATGATATTTTATTCATTCAGAATATTTTACATGCAACACAATTTTACAATATTTGTCAGAGTTGATAATTTGATAAGCATTCTATTCAAAAAGTGCTATTGCCTATATTAATCAGTATTATACCCTCTTATAGCAGTTATTATTCTCTCTTATACAATATATTATTCGAGCATATTTGGGGGTATTTTGAGGGTATTTTACTCATTTTGTGCTTATCTATTTACTTTTCGAAGTTCGCCGTTGCTTGGATGGGGCTTTATAACCTTCGAATACATCTTTTGGTCTGACTTTCTTATCCTCTTCAATTCTTTTCGGAACATTGTACACATCATCTTTATTATACATTTTCCCTTTCTTGCTCTTCGGTTGTTTGGTATGTAAAGGCATTGTAATAATATCTATTATATTATTTTTTTGAATATTATTTTTTTATATGGAATAAATATAAATATGTCGTTAATACTTCTCTCGAATGATAACAAGTTCAATGAAACAGGGGGAATCGCTCAGTCCAACTCATGGACAAATGTTGCTCAGACTCCCATTGAAATCAAAGCAAATAGTCAAGTTGCTCTGCAATCTTTTAAAGTAAATAAAGAAGGTCAGGCACAAGTAACATCGGGAAACAATAAATTTGGATGGTATATGGGTAACTATATAGATGAAGATGCTACTGATGACTATCAAAATCAAATTAGAAATGTAAATGATGTCATACTTCTACCTGAAAAGACATATGATCCACAAGAGTTAGTATCGGTATTAAAAACTAAATTAAAGAAGTCTATCTTTCATCCAGACTTTCAAGATGGTTTCAATGCTTCAGTTCAATATGTATCAGGTGATTTCCAAGGTTATAATTTAAGAATGGGATATACAACATCCACTCCCAGTTCCTCAGTACCTACTGCTATGGTTTCAGCCGAACCTGGGCTTGGTGATTTCACATACAATGATAGTACAGGTCTATTGACAGCACCTTCAACTTCGGATTGTAGAGCCATAGGAACTACTGCTCCACTATCAGCCAATGCTGGATCTTTCATAGCAACTTTCAATACATCAGGTCTTGATTGGAGAATAGGTTTATCCAGATATGCTACTGAAACACATCCTCAACCCCCCTATGCTAATGTAGAAGAGGATATAGGTTGGTTTGATTTTGTGGCTCTAAGAAATGATGATGGATTACTACAACTTTTCCATGCTGTTTATGATGACAGTTTTGATGAGAGGGGAGAGATCTCACTCAATGAGGTAGTCTACTATGGATATACTGGGGCAGAATATGATGAACCCTATAATTTAGGAACAAATCCTGATTCATTTGGTCAAATTGAGTTTAAATTAACAGGAGATAAAATGGAACTATACATTGCTGAGGTTGGAGGGGATGAAAGAACTCTTGTATGTTCTCCAGATCTCGGAACTCCTGGGAAGAACAACTATTTCAAGCCTGTAAATCAAGCATGTGCTTACCTCTTCCCAAAAATATCATTATCACAGACACTTACATCAACTATATCTACATTTAATGGAAGAGCTCCCACTAATTTTGATTATACAGGGGGTGCTGATACTAATCCCCTTAGTATGGACTTTTACAGAACCTGCTTACAGAATGGAAAGATTTCCCTCTGCTCTGAACTGGATACAAGATTTTACAATGATATAGATGATGATACTGAATATACATTCAAAGGAACAAATGCTTCAGGTGCGATTGATTTCAATTGTGTCTTAGTTGTAGGTAATTCATTTGTATATAAAGCACCTCAAAGACCTGTCAATGGATACAATGTCCAAGAACTCTTAGGATTTGAAGATGAAACCTTTGTCAAAGCAACATCTTTTGACAATACATTTGAAAAGTTCACATCAACAGATATACCTCAATATGTCTCGACGGATAGTATGTTTGTTAGACTGACATCGGGAACTCAAAGGTCACTCAATGCTTACACTGGAAATCAATCCAAGATAATCTATCATTGTCCCAGATTCGATAATGCTGGCTCTGAACAAGGTGCTCTATACTTTGAACCTGGAGAGAAAACATATCTTGACCTCGGTAATCCAAGTGATACATTGGTGAATAACTTCTCAGTCGATATTGTGGATAGGAATGATAAATTGATTGATGGTCTTATTGGATCTACAATTGTAATGCTCCATATCAAGCAAAAGTAATTAATAGTTAGTTTAATGTTATTTTTCAAAGAATTATTAAAAAAATCAATAATATTTTTATATATTTATAAGTATATGACATCAATGTTGCCGAGTATAGTGAATGATCCAGACATTAATCTAAGTGAAGATGAAATTGAAATGGCTGTTGAAGAGCCTGAAGAATCTTCTCCTGAACCGATTCTAAGAGAAAACCTCTCAAAAGAAGAAGTATTCGAGAAGCCTAAGAAGAAAAAGAAAAATGTATTAATAGACCCTATACCTCAAGAGGGTCCTGAAATAGAACCCATAGCAAGTGGGAAAAAGCCGAGAAAGCAACGGAAGCCAATGACAGATGAGCAGAAAGCAAAATTGGCTGAGGCGAGAAAGAAGGGATTGGAGACTCGTAAAAGAAATGCTGAAGAACGGAGGAGAATGAGAGAATTAGAAGGGAAAGCCGTGAAAAAGATGAAAGAGAATAAAAAGAAGGAATTAGAGAGAATTGTTGATGATAAACCTGAAGAACCTCCAAAGCCTGTAAAAGCCGAGATAGATCAATCTATCATACAAAAAGCAATCGATGATGCAATAGTGAAGCATGAAACACTCAGACAGCAACGGAAGGCTGCTAAGAAGGCTGCCCTCGAAGAAGAAGTTAAAAAGAGAAAGGTTGAAGAACAGATTAAAGCAGCAATGTATCCACCCAAGAAGTATTTCGGAGATAGTGGATTTGCTTCTCAACATATATTTAATTTTCAATAAATAAAAAAATATATCTTACTATATAATATAAAATGGATGGTCCTGATATTATTCCCATTAAAGATGAAAATAATGGAAAAGCAAAACCTCATCACCCTAATCTACCTGATGTGGGTGTTGGTGTGAAAGGTGCTGGTGAATGTCTACTAATGATATCACCCAGACAAACTGGGAAATCAACATTGATTTCCAATCTGTTTTTAAATGATAATCTGTATGGTCAAGAGTTTTTTCCAGGAGGTGTTGTTGTCATATCTCCTACAATAAATATGGATAGTTCATCTCGATTTATGAAGAAGAGATTTGAATGCTATGACACATATTCCCCACAACTGATCGATCAAATTACATCGAGACAAGAAGCAAAAGGAGATGATGACCCTACAAAAGATATCGCATTGGTTCTTGATGATGTGGTCGGTATACTTGATAAAAATGTTGCTAATTTAGTTACAAGATCCAGACACTATGGAATTAAGTTACTTGTGATATCTGTTCAGAAGTTTCGAGGAGCAGTTGATCCTATCATCAGAGCCAATGCGACTTCAGTGATTGTTGGATCACCTTTCCCAAATCAAAGAGAATTATCAGCAATATCTGAAGAGTATGGAGATTTATTCAAAGGGAAAGATAATTGGATGAGATTATATAAACAAGCCACTCCTAAAAAATATGACTTTGCTTACATGAAACTCTCAAAGAACCCTCCCGAGATCTATCACAATTTCAAGAAGATGATAGCAACTGGAGGAGAAGTTGATGAAGATGCTGAAGAAGTAGTAGAATAAAAATAATTTTATCCTTATAAAAATAATATAATTATACAATATAAACAACTATGGGATTCGATATGTATAATATGTCTAATGCGATCTCGCAAGGGAATATGCTTTCTCAGAGTGTATCCAGACTCAATGATGAAATTGCTGACAAAGCCAAAACAGATTTGGAGAATGCTTCTATTGCTGCTAAGAATGCTGTTGGAGAAGATAAAGAACTTGGATTGTTTGCTGGGATTAAAGATACTCTGCAAGGTTCGGCAGCCTTACAAAATGTAAGTAAAGCAGTAAGTAATTATCAAGAGGCAGTCAAATCAGCAGGAACGGGTGGATTTACAGAAGTCAAAACAACGGCATCAGACTATGCTAAGGGAGCAGAGAGAATGGGATTAAATCCTGAGGAAGTGAAACCTGCTTCTGCGATTACAACAAGTGAAGGAACTCTTGCTGAGGGTTCAGATATATTGAAGGATGCTTCGGCTGCTGGTGAGGAGGTAGAATCCGTTGGAATGAAAGCAGCAGGAGCAATTGGAAAAGGTGTAGGTGTACTTGGTGGAATAGCATCAGCAGGATTGGATATTGCTGCTGATGTTGAATCTTTTCGTGGTGGTGGTCCTGATATTGCTGGGGATAATATTGGAGAAAAGATCGCCAATATCGGAACAATCGGAGGTGCTGCTCTTGATATGGTTGGTTTAATTCCAGGATTTCAATTTGCTGCTGTTCTTGGAACTGGATTACAAGTTGCCTCAGGAGTTCTTGATGCTGCTTCAGAAGCCGTTGCGACAAAAGATAAGATAGATACGGATCAACAAGTAACTCCACCCAAAGAGACTCAGCAAGTCGGACAGGAGTCACTTGCTGGTTCATTTGCTGCTACAAGACCGTAATTAAGTTTTGATAATTATTTTTTTATTTATTTTTTTATATTGGATATAACATAAAAATATGTCCGAAGTAAAAGGTTTTTTCGTTGCTGACAATAAAATACCTCTTGATGAGTCCTATGTTGCGATCCCATCACAGAATGGTCTATCGTATGATGCTCAGAAAATAATTGAGTTTTACATTCCTCCCAATGTGGATTACTTTAAGCCTCAGAACTCATACCTCCAATTTGATTTAGAACTATCTCAAGATGCAAATGCTTCTACAACTCGCCTTCAATTAGATGAGTTGATTGGAGGACAAGTTCTCATTGACACTATCCGTATCCATTCGGGAGACAAGACTGAACTCCTTGAGGAGATTCGTCACTACCCAGTTCATGTAGCCAATAAATATGCTTATCATTCCAACCCAACTCTCCGTGATCTCCGTGCCTTGAATGAAGGGGCTGGGATCTGGACTCCTGATGCGAGAGGCACTCGTGGAACATCTAAGTCTATCTTGACTAATCACAAGTTCTCCCCATACTACAAAGCAGTGACATCTTCTCCTGAAAGCACTCCATTTACAAACACTAACTCGTATCACAAGTGTAAGATTAAGTTGCCTCTTCACACTGGTCTTTTCCAGAATGATAAGGTTGTTCCATGTGGAATGATGAATGGTCTATTTGTTACTATTCTAACAAGTGAAAACAAGAGAGTGTTCCGTCAATTAGATAGTGTATCATTTGAGAGAAGGCTGCCTCTCAATCCACTCTTCCATTCTACAAATGGTTCGACTGGTTCTCCGTCTACTTGGGTTGGAGGTGCTGCTGGTTCAACTGATGTCTTCTATGTCAAGGTTGATAATAACAATTTTGAGGCTCCTAACTTCCCACTTGTTTGTGGTGAAGCAATTGAGTTTGCTCGAATCGATAACCGATCCAAGACTACAATGACAACTCAAAGGCACATTACAAAATATGAAACATCTGGAACGGGTGCTAATCAGTTAGTTAAGGTTACTTTGAATGAAAAAGCAACACTATCTGGAAGTATGACTAATGCTGAAAATCATGCTTTATATTCTGTATCTGTAAGCCAGACAACAACCTATGAGCCAACTTATTCGATGAGCAATTGTGAGTTAGTAATATGTCAGATAGATCTTGGTCCCCAAGCCAGACAGGATGCTTTACAATCGATGGCTGAGGGTAAGATGATGGTATATGATTTCTTATCTACTCAGTGCTATAACTATTCACAACTGAAGGGTGATCGAGTTGCTAATATTCCAATTCCAGCATTCCATCAGAGAGCAAAATCGATTATATGTACACCGACTGATGCGAGTGTTTATTCAACTCGTGATTCAATTAGTGGTTCTGGAACTTATCAGATCCATGGATCAGAGACTGCTGTTGATAGTGAATTACATTCCACTCAGTCTGGTATTGCTGGTATATCTGATAGACTCACAGAGTATTTCTTCTTCTATGATGGGAAGAATCAGCCAAGTCTTAATGTCGATACATCTAAAATCGCAAGAAAACAAACCTTTGAAGCAATCCCATTACTTGAACTGGATAAAGCATTATTTCAAGCAGGAATGCCTGCTCTCGATATGTCAAGATTTCAGGAGAACTTCTGTATTGGGAGAGCATTATCACTCAACAATGGTGTCTATGATATGAGGGATAAGGATTGCAGACTTAATGTAAGATATCAGGATACACTCCATGCTCCAGACAAGGATAAACTTTGGTGTATATTTGTCTATCATCTCCGTAGAATTAATATTCGCCAAGGATCAATCACAATTGAAGTATAAAATTAATTTTTATTTTTTAAAATTAATCAGATAAAATAATTATATAAGATTATATATAAACTATGAGCAGTATTATATATAATGAAATACAACCTTCGAATGTCAACTCAACTCAGAAAATATCCTACAAAAAGGGAAACCCCATCGTTAGTTTCCTGATAGGAACTCAGCCTCACCTGTTAGATGCTGGTAGTGTCCGTATCTCGGGTGACATCGAGTTCTTCAAAAATGCTGATGAAGACAAACCCACTTCAGCCGATAAACTTTCGATTGATGAAAAACTTGCTGTATATTCGATAATTGACAGAGTTACAATTACTTCACAGAGATCTCGTCAGGTTATAGAGAGTGTTAATCACTATGGTCGTTTCTTGTCTTCCTACATGCCGTATGTCAATTCCAAAGCCGATGCTTTTACTCATCAAGGTGAGCAAGCCCTCACTCTACCTAACTATGAAACTCAGAAATTAGCACTTGTAGATTTCCCAGCAACATCACATGGATCTCGCTTCTGTATTCATGTTCCTACAGGATTTTTATCATCGGGTAATATGATTCCACTTTCTCAGGATAGTCTTGGTGGGGTAGAGATCTCACTTCAATTAGCACCTGATGCTCAGGTTCTATACTCTCAGGATGGAGATACAACGGATCTCACGGATGCTTTCTATCAGTTAAGCAATCTCCGTCTTCACTGTGAGGTTGTTGTTCCAACTGACCCTCGTAATATGCTTCCATCGACTGGACAATTAACCTACAATGCAATCACTTCTTATTTCAATGTAGTCAACTCGGCAAATGCTGTTGTCAATTTCAATCTGGGAACTACAAGAACCCTTGGAATCTTTATGAACATGTGTCCCTCTAAGTATCTAAATAACTTGAAATACAATTCATTTGCGACTACTCTTCCACTTGAGTCCACTGGGGCACAAGCACCGATCAAGCAGATTATATTTACAAGAGCAGGACAGAGAATGCCGATATCATTCAACATTGATACAAATGTTAAAGAAACTCCTAACATTGCGACTGTTGATCCACAGGTGATATCATTTGGTCGTGATTCGATTAAGGGTGGAGTCAATTATCGTTCTCAGGTATCTCCAATCAATACAAACAGAAACTACACTGGAGCAGTCCCACCTCTTACGGCAGACGGAGGTCCTATGCAAGTCATAGGTGTTCCATTTGATACAAGTGGAACTGGAGTTGGTGAGGATTTCTCAACGGTTCCTTTCGGTGTTCAGATGGAACTTGGACTCGAGACGGACAGCCCGAATGCTCTCTTCTTGTTTGTTCATTCTCGTCAGACATTAGTATTCAATGAGCAGGGTATTCAAGTTATCACTTAAGATATTTTATTTCTTTAATCGCACTATTAAATAAAATGTTTTGGAGTGAATAATTTTTTTTTTATTTTTATTTTTATATAATATCATAATATAAATATGATGTCAGTTCAAGAACAAGTTTCAATCGATCCTCCTAAAATGGATGAAGGTGCTATTCCCAATCTAATAAAGGTTGGCGAGATCCAATCAAATATGGCTATGGACATCACATCTGATGTGTTAGATCCAGTTGTCTTTAATCAGTCGAATTGCCGATTCAGATTAACAAATAAAGGATTTTTACATGAGGGATCAAGAATAACTATCGGTTTAAAAGGTAATGCTTCAGTAACTGGTGGAGCATTCTTACCTCTTGGTGTAGGTATACATGCTGTGATCAAGAGAGCCACCTTATCTGTTGGTGGTAATACTATATCAGAAACAGATGATTACAATTTCCTGAAAGCCTATGAGAGTATGTTTTTATCGAGTGAGATCAACAGAGATCGTGAGTCGATTATGTCGGGTCGCCAGATAGCCCATCAGTTTAGATACAATTCTGCTTCTGGAGATCACTCCAATACGGCTGCCGATGACTATGGTTTAGATAGTACAATAGAATTCAATGGTGGGAATAAGTTTATCGATCCTGCTCTTAAAATTAACAATGAGCCAATTTTCTCAGTTACTCTTGCTGAGTTATTTCCATTCTTGAAGGGTGTTAATCTGCCTCTGTTTGCTATGAAGCAAGATGTTACTATTGATTTAGTATGGGAAGATCTTGGTGGTGGAGGCAGAGCATCTGTTCATACTTCAAGTTCGGTAGGAACTGATATCGAGATTGTTCAGAACTCTGTAAAACTTGTTGCTGATTACATTTTCTATGATGGTCAGTTGATGAGCCAAGCATTACAAGGATACATGTCAAAGCCAACTAATTTCGCATACAATGATTATCGCCTCACAAAGACTTCATTATCGGTTGCTGATGCGAAGAACTCTGTTCGTAATCTTGGTGGTGCTGGTCGCATTGTTACTAAGGTAATTACAGGTATACATGATGATAATCGCAATGAGAGATGGCTATTAAATAAATATGCTGCTGTAGCACCTGATCGTGATTATACATCTGGAACTAAGAGCAATGGAACACTCACTACAAATATTCGAATGAATGATTTCTTTGTGTTTCCGATTGATTTATCGAATAGTGCTGTCTTATTTGATAAGACTGTTAGAGCCGAGAAGTCTATTCCATTTGTTACTCGCGAAGAATATTCTGCCGAGGGCAATGTTCTTACTTCTGCTGAATTTGAAGGCACTGCTCAGAATGCTTCGAAGGGTCTGCTTGGAAATTTCTTCTTCCAGTCCTACAAACTCCCAGCAGGTCGCATCAATGCTCGGGGTCTTGAACTAACTACAAAATTAGACTCTCTCCCTGCTCTTGCTGGATCGAACACATACACCCAGAGAACCTACATTGAGGTTGCGAGAGTTGCAGTCCTTGAGAATGGCTTTTTAACCTCTGGATTCTTGTAAATAAAGTTTTTTTTTGAGATAATTCTTTTATAATGTATATAATAAACATATACATGTCTGCTAATGTTTCTCCAATGTCATCGTATGTAGACACCCATATTTTGGAGTGTTCGAGACAATCATCTGTCCAAGTCCAGAGCAATGCGAATACAAGTAATGCTTTATTTATGAATAAGTTAAATGAAGGTATTCAATTGAATGTTGGAGACAAAGTGTCAGTTCATTCTGCAATTATTAGTGAGGTTGGAGCAGGAGGGAATACAATTGAAATGAAGGGAAATGTTATAGGTAATAGTACATTAAAGAAGATTACAACAATTGAAAACAAAAGAGAACCTGAGAATTATAATAGTCCTGGATATCCTGATGTGATTGAAAGAGCAGATGCTCAGGAGGTTACACAATCTGATAAAACTATTGAATTAAGAGACAATACTGTCAATATGGTAGTACAATATTATAAAGCGACTAACGGAGAGAATTGTTTCTCATTACCGAGAGTATATGGTGGAGATACTGAGGGAGTTACATCAGATTATGTTTGGACTTCTAATGACAATGCTTCACAGGGTGCTACATTACATCAGCAACAGAACGGACATATTGTGGAAGATGATTATCAGAGGGATAGAAACTCAGGATCTGCTTGGACTAATAAGTGGCTTACAAATAGGGAGTTATTGAAGGTTCGGCAAGATGGAACAAAGTACACAATATTTGTGAGAAAAGGATTTACTTATTTCAATGCTTCATATCCTGGAGTTTCTTTTGATGATGTAACAAATGGAAACTCCCCTGTAAATAAGATTGATCCAGCCGTTGCTCCTTATGTTCCCTATCGTGAATTAAAAACAGTTACTATTCCAAAAGGTAGGAGAAGTGCTGATTTTATTGCTGAAACATTTACTCGATCATTACAGAATGCGAGCAATTTAGATCCCTATAATTATTGGGCGAATCTAAATAATCCAAGTACAAGTTTAGTTTATGATAATCAGCAATTAGTTGCTGGGATATATAAGACTGATACATATAAACCTTTTACAGCAGCAACTTTCGATGGATTTAGTCAGACAAACTTTAATTATCTTGATTATGAGGATCAAACTTCTTTGGACTGGATTAATTCATTTCAATATGTAGCATTCAAAAGACCTGAGTTTGTTGAGGCAGGGAGAAGTGATTTCAATGAAGATGCTTCAAATCTTGGTCCTCCACATTATATTACAAATGTATCGAGTGATAGTGTACATTCGAAAACAAATATGAAGATTGAGTTCAATGCCTCTTATACTGAGGATAATTGTTCGAGGATTAATAAATGGGTTAAAACACAATCATTATATCCTGAGTTTTGGGATTTTAGGAATGCTTCAAGTCCCTATCATAATAGAACAGTGACAAGCACAATAACATTACATGTAGCAGAGGATCAAATATCAGGTTTAGATGCTATTAATTGTTCTTATACAACTGATAAATTGGTTTTAGATCCTTCAGATGTTGTAAGTCGAACAATAACCTTTTCCAATGCTTCAATAACTCCAAGTGGTGAAGTTACAGTAACTTCTATTTTCACTGAGGAAGAGTTCCAGACACAATCAATTTTTTGGGGTGGGGAAACAACTGCTCTAATCCCAGGAGGAACACCGATAACATTTACAATAACGGATGTTTTACCTGAAGTTACTATCGATAATTCAAGATTTTTTCATATAGACATGGTTCAAACTATCGAGCCCTCTTCAAAGACATTAGCATCAGATAGAAGGGAATTAGGATCAGATATGTATTGGAGGACATCACTGGAAAATGCATCTCAATATAATGTTCCAAGTTCTCCACTATTTGTTTATTATCAAGATGTTGATAAGAATAATTTTTATGAAGATCCTGAATATAATGATCGTGATAAGAAATTAACCTATGGATTATTCTTGAAAGGTCCTAATGGTAATATTCAAGTTTCTACTGAAGGTATAGGTGGAGTTCCATCTGACTATTATAATACTTCAGGGTTTTTCATAGGTGGAACATCAGCAGTTGGGGATGGTTCTTATGCTCTTCCGAAATACAAGAGGCATTTTGGGTATGATGTTCATTTCTCAGCCTATGGAAATGCTGCTATAGGATTATGGAGTGGTGTAACAATTAATGATAGAGCAAAGAATGTAAATCCTCTTGTATTAGAACTTACTGCTAATGGTGGAGCATCAACTGGTGGGGTTGAAAATGGTTGGGATTTTTTGCCTCAGATAAATAAAGTTTATGTTGGTGCTACAGAACCTCAACTCACCTATGATAATGTCAAGGATCGATTTGGATTTACTGGATTTTATACCCCAGAGTTTTTGGGAAATAAAGGTGGAGCAGGAGATGATGCAACAGATAATCCTGTGAGAGATGGTGGGGCGAAGGTATATAAAGTAAATAAGAGATTAAGAAATCAAAATTGGTGTCCAGGGATGGGTCCTTATCCAGTAGAGGCTTCATTTAATGTGAATAAAATAGATGCTTCAACTTCTGTGAAACTTAATTATGATGCTCCTAATCGAAATATTTATCCATTTAGTTTTATGGATTGTCATAGTGGTATAGCGATAGAGAGTTTTGGAATTACTGAAGCATTATGGGATAAGTCATTGATGTCTATATTAGGATTTAATTATGAACAATTACAAGCGACATTAACATCAGAAAATACATTACAGAAGAGAATCAATACAAATAATATAGGTCAATTGAATAAGGTCACAACACAGGCTGACATCAAAGCCGTTGATACTCTTTTATATAATCAGAATATATTTGGAGCGATAATGTATCATCCCAATATACTTATATGTGGGAGATTACAAGAACATGGTGGACACAAATATCATAACCTCTTGACACCTCTTTCAATTGATACTGATTCATTAACTGTAACGGCAGATGGAGTTCCTAAGCAGATGATTAATCCATTCTATACAATTCGAAGTGATATCTTAGATGAAGCAACATATCTTGGAGGTGAAGATTCAGGGATAAAACTTCCAGTAATTAGTCATGTTCTTAAAGGAACAGATTCTGGAGACTTCTTTACATCATTTGGGACAGGGATAGATTTTACAATTACTAAACCGAAAGTAGTGACATCAATAACTACGGCAATCTGTGATCCCGATGGTACATTCAGTAGAGTAGATGAAAATAGTGCTGTATTATATAAGATAGATAAGAATGCAGGATATCCTGTTAATGTTTTAGCAAGTATTTTAGGAAAAAAATAAAATCTTATCCTTTAATATAAAGATGTCTGAACTTGAATTGAGATTGGGGGATTTGGAAATCGAAATTGAGAAACTTCGCTATGATTGGGAGAAAAGAAGTATTTGTCAAAAAATGATTGATAATATTTTTTTGTGGTATGTTAATAAAAAAGAACAATGGAGCAAATGTCGTTAAATGATGTTAATGAACTATTGAAGATATTGAGACAACATAAGAAGACCGATTTGATTACAAAGATAAGGATAGCATTTGAGGATGTATTGGATGAAGATTATCTCCCTCCAAAAAGAGTTCGACAAGAACCTTATAGTGATGATGAAGGTTCTGCAACTGATGAGAGTGTATATTGTACTGAAGATGAACATGGGTTTTTATCATTAGCATAATAAAAATAAAATCTATAACATTAATAAATGCCTCCGAAACCTGTTTGTGTTACTGATGGTGGATATTCTTGGTGTGAGATATTAAATAAATGTGTAAGGATATGGGAAGAAGCATGTTCTTATCCTTCGAATTGTTTGACATGGAATGATGGATGTAATATGTGTTCATTAGAAACTGGAGAGGAGGGGATGGTTCTTGGAGCATGTACGGAGATGTATTGTTTTCAGCAAGGGATGCCTTATTGTCAAGTGTATGCTCCTGAAGTAGGTATTGAACCTTGGCTCACTCCCAAACCTGTGATAGATCCTATGCCTCCTGTAGTGAATCCATTTATTGGAGATGGTCATTAATTGATTGAAATGATATCTTTGTTGAAGTTGTTGAAATAAAATAATGTTGATGGTATAAATAAAAATAAATATATGGATTTCAATTTGTATTTCGAAAATGTGTAAAAG